>JAEEGL013252583.1_pt1 | contig 12211 bp, 5 predicted proteins | sample 9134231 | NCBI WGS metagenome assembly JAEEGL01 (sample SAMN16246548, study PRJNA631951) | gut metagenome | biome: gut microbiome; feature: rumen; material: fiber-attached | host: Bos | place: Iran: Karaj | collected 2018-10
CGTGTGGAAGGCGCTTTCCGGGAGGCTTGCTTCGATGTCACCGGCCTCCTGAAGGACGGTCGCAACGACCTGGCCGTCAGGATTATACAGAATGAACACTACGGGATGGTCAAGGAGCAGAGCGTCTACACGCCCGACAACAACGGCGGTGTCCTCGGCGCCGACAATCCCACGATGCACGCGACCATCGGCTGGGACTGGATCCCGACCGTCCGCGGCCGCAATATCGGTATTTACGGCGATGTCTGGCTGGCCTATACGGGCACCGTCACCCTCGAGGATCCCTTTGTACGGACCGAACTGCCCCTGCCGGATACGACGAGCGCCGCCATCCTGGCGGAAGTGACGCTCTGCAACCACGGCGATGTCCCGGTCGAGGGCGTCCTGGAGGGGCGCTACGGTCCGCTTGCCTTCCGGCGGAACGAGACCGTTCCCGCCGGCGGCCGCAAGAAGGTCGTCCTCGACCCGATGACGCTCGAACATCCTTCGCTCTGGTGGCCCAACGGCTACGGGGAGCCGCATCTTTATCCGGTTGAAATGCGCTTCGAGACGGCGGAGGGCCTGTCCGACAGCACATCCTTCTTCTCCGGCGTCCGCCAGATGGACTACAGGATGGAGCCCTACGGTGGAATGGATCCGGAATTGAGCAAAGATATCTTCGGCGGACGGCATCCGCAGCAGCGTCTGAGCCTGTATATCAACGGCCGCCGGCTGATCGGCTTCGGCGGCAACTGGGGCTATCCCGAGCACCTCCTGAACTACCGGGAAAGGGAATACGACATTGCGGTCGGCTTCCACGCCGACATGCACTTCACGATGATCCGCAACTGGGTCGGGATGACGGACAGCCGTGCCTTCTACGAGGCCTGCGACCGGTACGGCATCACCATCTGGCAGGATTTCTGGCTGGCCAATCCCTGGGACGGACCGGACCCGGCGGATCCGGTGCTGTTCAACGCCGTAGCCTCGGAATATGTCCGCCGCATCCGCAATCATCCCTCTATCGCCATCTATGTGGGCAGGAATGAAGGATACCCGCCCAAAGAGATCGACGATCATCTTTCGCGGCTGGTCGCCGCGGAACATCCCGGCCTGTATTATATCCCTCATTCGGGCACGGACGGCGTGAGCGGTGGCGGCCCTTACAGGGCACTGCCGGTCAAAGAATACTTCCGGCTGTACGGGCACGACCGCCTGCACAGCGAGCGTGGGATGCCCTGCGTGATGAATGAAGAGAATCTGGTCCGCGCGATGGGGGAGGACGCCGTCGATCCGGTGAGCACCCTCTCGCATCCGAACCTGATGTACGGCCTGCACGGCTATACGCTGGGCGTCGAGGGCAGCTCCGCGCAGTGGGCGGAAAGTTTCAACGAACTTCTCAGTGCCGCCTTCGGCGAACCTGCCGACGCCCGGACCTTCGCCCGGGAGGCGCAATGGATTAACTACGACGGCTACCGGGCGATGTTCGAGGGACGCAGCGAATGCCGCCGGGGCCTCCTCCTCTGGATGAGCCATCCGGCCTGGCCGTCGATGGTCTGGCAGACCTATGATTATTACTTCGAGCCCACGGCCGCCTATTTCGGCTGCAAGAAGGCCTGTGAACCGCTCCATGTCCAGTTCAATTCCCTGAAAGGGACTGTGGAGGCAGTCAATTACCGGGCTAAAGAACGCTGCGGCCTCACCGCCACGGCGCGGGTCCTCCGGATGGACGGCACGCAGGCCGGTGAGCAGACTTGTACGTTCGATATTCCGGAAGACAGCACCGTCACGTGCTTCCCGCTGGATGTGCCCGGTGACATTTCGGACGTGTATTTCATCCAGCTGCTCCTGACCGATGCGGAAGGAACGCTCCTGTCCCGGAATTTCTACTGGAAGGGAAAGGAGGAAGGCAATCTCAAGGCCCTTCTTGACGTCCCGGAGGCCCGCGTCTCCGCCAGAGTTTCCGGCGACGGAGAGGCCTTCGAGGTACGTCTTTCCAACACAGGCCGCGCTCCGGCCCTGATGCTCCGGCTCAAGGTGACGGATTCCGGGACCGGCGACCTCGTCCTGCCGGTCTGGTATTCAGACAATTACATCTTCCTCATGCCCGGCGAATCCCGCGAGATCTCCGTTCACGTACGGAAGGAGGATTGCGGAGGGGCGCCGGTCCTTTCGCTGGAAGGATTCAATCTGGACAATCAACGGCTGTAGACCCATGGTACTCAACGAAATCACACCGCTCTCCGAGAAGGACTGCTTCTATATCATTGACCGGCACAAGAAGGAATTCACCTATCCGGTCCATTGTCATAAGGAACTGGAGATCAACTTTATAGAAAACGCGGCCGGGGCGCGCCGCATCGTCGGCGATTCCGTGGAAACGGTCGGGAACTTCGACCTCGTGCTGATCGGCGGCGAGAACCTCGAGCACACGTGGACGCAGGGGGAGTGCCATTCCGGGGATATCCGGGAGATCACCATCCAGTTTTCTGCCGATCTCTTCTCCTCCGTCCTGCTCGGCAAGAACCAGTTCCTGCCCATCCGGAAACTCCTGCAGGCGGCCGAGCACGGCGTGGTGTTCCCGATGGCGGCCATCGTGCGCGTCTATTCGACCCTGGAGCAGCTCGTCCGGCAGGAAGACCGCTTCCAGCAGTATCTCGACTTCCTTTCCCTCCTGAATATGCTGGCCCAGCGGGATGACTACCGGGTGCTGGCCAGCACCTCTTTCGCCCATGCCGGGGACCAGAGCGACAGCCGCCGGATCCGGAAGGTGAAATCTTATATCGATGAACACTTTACGGAAACGATCCGGCAGCCGGAGCTGGCCAGGATGGTCGGCATGAGCCCTTCGTCGTTCAGCTCGTTCTTCAAGATGCGCACGGGCCGCACGCTGTCGGATTATATCCTCGACATCAAGCTGGGACGCGCCGGCCGCCTGCTGGTCGATACCAACAAAACCGTCGCGGAAATCTGCTATGAATGCGGGTTCAACAACCTGTCCAACTTCAACCGCATTTTCAAGGGAAAGCGCGGCTATACCCCGCGCGAATTCCGCTCGCTCTACAAGAAAAACAAGATTCTTGTATAAAAGTATCATTATTCCGATAAATAGTATTTTTTTTAGATTCTTTTTCGGACGAACTTTGTAAGGTCAATCAAGCCTGATGCTTATGAATTGTATTTATAAACGTGTAGCTCCCGCACTGCTCGTGCTGCTGGGCGCCTTCTCCTGCACGAAGGCCGTACACAACACCGAGCCGCTGACCGACCCCTGGACCCGGGAGCGGACCCCCGTCAACCTCCGTCTGGAATCCCAGATCGGCGCGGCCGTCATCGCCAACGACTGGAAGAACGATGCCGTCGGCACGATCGGCGTCAACCTCATTACCAGTTCGCTGGACCTTTCCAAGGTCAGGGTGGAGTCGCTTGACTTCAAATTCCCCGACAGTGAATTCTGCCCCAAGGCCTCCATCGGGCCCGGCAGCACGCTCGACCTGAGCGGCGGCAGCGCCAGTTTTGTCGTCACGGCCTACAACGGCGAGACCCGAACCTATACCGTCACCTATACGTCCTTCCAGGATCCGCTGGAGGGAGTGTATTCCTTCACCCCGATGAGCGGTATCCTCGATGCGGCCAACGCGCCCAAGAGCGCCTTCGTCGTAATCGGCGGCTGGGACGGAGCGGTCGTGGGGTCGACCGTCATGGACAAATGGTGGCACTGGGGGGCCGGGTACAGACCTACGGATGAAGATGACAATATCCTCAGTTTCCGGCTCGAAAAAGCGGACCCTGAGACCGGTGCGACCTTCGGAACCCTTGTCAACACGCCCGGACCGAACGGCCTTTACGCCAACTATCTGTACAATAACGAGACCGACATGAACGGGCAATACCGCCTCTTCCCCGCAGGGAAAGGCCGCTGGGGCAAGTCCGGCAGCGGCAGCATTGACATCTATGCCTATGAGGATACGGAGTACACAACTCCTCTCCATCAGGTTGAGATCCGGGAAGCCGGCGAGTATCCCATCAACGACACCCGGGTCCTTACGGTCTCCGACCTTGCATTCGTCCGTTCCTTCCCCGGCCCCTTCAACAACAATGTCGGAGACTGGAACAATGACGCCCGCTGGTACGTCGACAACCTGCGTTATGTCATATGGCTGGTTAAAAAAGACGGGGACACACCCTTGCCGAATCACGGAGACCTATTAGAACAGTAAGCCATGTCCCGATTCATACAGACCTTAGCAACTCTCCTCCTGCTGGCGGTGCCGGCCCTCTCCTGCCACCGTCAGGACGATCCCGTCAGGCCCGCGGATCCGCGTTCGATCAGTTTCCCCGAGCCCGAAGTTTATCTTTCGGGCGAGGCCGGCGGCTTTGACGTGCAGGTCGAGGCCAATTTCGCATACAGGGTATCCATCGACGCCGGCTGGGTCACCGCCGACGGCGGGACGCCGGCGCGCCCGCACTTCCTGGCCGAGGCCAATCCCTATGGCTCCGACCGTTCCTGCAAGATCCGTTTCACGGATGTGGACGACCGCTATTATTTTAAGGAGATCACCGTAATCCAGTCGGCTCCCGAAATCGTGCTTTCGTCGATTTCCATTGTCGACAAGAATGCGACGTCCGAGACGAAAGCCCTCCTGGCCAACCTCTGGACCGTTGCCGATAAAGGCTGGATGTTCGGTCACCATGACGACCTCTGGTATGGCCGTTACTGGTATAACGAGCCGGGCGGATCCGACACCAAGGCAGTCTGCGGCGACTTCCCGGCCGTATTCAGCGTAGATTTCGCCGAGATTATGCACAAGGGCGCGGCCACCCAGGAAAACCAGATCCGCCGGAGGGTGATCCTGGAGGCCCGTGAGCGGGGCGAGGTCATCATCGCCTGCGCCCATCTCGACAACCCCAAGACCGGAAAAGACGCCTGGGACAATTCCTCCAAGGAGGTCGTGAAGGAGATATTGACCGCCGGATCGGCCACCCGGACCAAATTCCTGGGATGGCTCGACAACCTCGCCGATTTTATGAACAACCTGAAGGATGCCCGCGGCAGGCAGGTCCCGGTCATCTTGCGTATCTTCCATGAGCATACCCAGGGCTGGTCCTGGTGGGGGAGTTCCTGCACGGGCGACAGCGAATTCATCGAACTCTGGCACCTGACGGTCACCTATCTCCGCGATACGAAGGGCGTGCACAGTCTTCTGTATGCCGTTTCACCCCAGATGGACGGGCAGTATTCTGCTCCCAAGGACCGTATCCGCTACCGCTGGCCCGGCGACGACTGGGTGGACTTCATCGGGATGGACTGCTACCACGGCTCCAATAACAATGCGTTCAAGTCCAACCTGAAGGCCCTGGAATCCGTTTCCAAGGAGAAACGCAAGCCATGCGGCGTGACGGAGGACGGCATCGAATCCTTTACGCAGTCGGATTACTGGACGCGCTTCGTGGTCACGCCCACGGAGGGATGCCGGATCTCGATGGTCACGATGTGGCGCAACAAGTATGTCGGCAACAACGAAAACGACAAGCACTACTACAGTGTCTATCCCGGCCATCCCTCGGAGGATGACTTCCGCGCCATGTATGCGCTGGACCGTTCGCTCTTCAGTGCGGACCTTCCTCCGATGTATGAAATGCCGGAAGGCTTTGAAGTAAAATAAAGATATAATATATGATAAGGTCAAAATTCCTTCAATCGACCCTGACCCTGGTCCTCGGCCTTGCCGCCGTCCTCCTTTGGGCGCCGGCATCCGCTCAGGATACCCGGACGGTCCGCGGCAAGGTGACCGATGACGGGGGAGAACCCCTGATGGGCGCCGTGGTCATGGTGCAGGGGACGAGCAACGGTGCCGCCACCGAAGCGGACGGCACCTACAGGCTGACGGTTCCTGCCGGGGAGGTCGTACTGGAGGTATCCTATATCGGATATCTCTCGCAGACCCACCGTGTCAGCCCCACCCGCGGCGTGCTCGACATCGTGATGCAGTCGGACGTCAATCTGATGGAGGAGGTGGTCGTGACGGCCTTCGCCACCCAGAAGAAGATCAACGTCACCGGCGCCATCTCATCGGTGAACGGCAGCGACATCCTGGCCGCCCCGGTCGCCAACATCTCCAACGCCCTAATCGGCAATACGCCGGGCGTGGCCGGACTCCAGACGTCGGGTGAGCCGGGCCAGAATGCCGCCAACATCTTTGTCCGCGGCATCTCGACCTACGGCGACGCCACGCCGCTCATCATTATCGACGGCGTGGAGCAGGCCAGCGAACAGGCATTCAAGGAGTTCAATGCCATGGATCCCAACGAAATCCAGGGCATCAGCGTCCTCAAGGATGCCGCCTCCACGGCCGTGTACGGTGTCCGCGGCGCCAACGGCGTCATTATCGTGACGACCAAGCGCGGCTCGCAGGGCAAGCCGGTCATCAACTTCTCCGGCAATTTCGGCCTCACGACGGCGACCCTGCTGCAGGAAGGCGTTTCGGCGTATGAATATGCGCTCTTCCGCAACGAAGCCATCCGCAACGAGCAGCGGGCCTATCCCGGCAACGACGGCCTGTCGGCGTATATCTACGACGATTACGACCTGTGGAAGTTCAAGAACAACCGGGATTTCACACCCCAGGAAGTCGCGGCCATGACGCAGCTGACCCCGGAGCAGCGGCAGCAGCTCATGAACACCCCTGCGCTCTACTATGCCGACCACAACCTCTTCAAGGAGCAGTTCAGCGGCGTGGCGCCCCAGTACCAGGCCAATATCAACGTCAGCGGCGGCACCGACCGGGTGAAGTACTTCGCCTCGTTCGGCTATTTCCGGCAGGAAGGCATCGGCCGCAAGATATCCTACTACGGCGCCAACACCCAGTCGCTGTTTAACCGCTATAACTTCCGGACCAATTTTGACATCAAGATTACCCGCAACACGACCCTGACGATCAATTCGGCGGGCCAGTTCGGCGAGACCACGGGTCCGGGTAACGGGGCGGATTCCTTCGACCTGACGAACCGCTATAAGATCATCATGCAGTATATCTATGACTGCAACCCGTTCATCAGCCCCGGCATCGTGGACGGCCACCTGATCAGCGGCTTCGCCGGTATCCAGGGCTCCGACCAGAATCCGCTGGCCTCCAAGACCCACAGCAACATCGGTATGCAGAATGCGACCTACAACCTGCTGATGAGCGGAACGGCAACCATCTACAACAGCCTGCTCGACAATACCATCCGGCTCAATCATGAGATGGATTACCTGCTGAAGGGCCTCCGGATCCACGCGACGGTCTCGTATCAGGACAACTACAACCGTTATGTGAAATTTACGCCCAGCCTGCCTTCCTATTCCATCCAGCGCAATGCGGAGAATCCGTTGGAATACGATTTCTTCGGCGGTTCGATGGGGGCGGGGAGCTTCGAGTCGAAGGGCTATTCGAACTGGAACAAATTCTACGTCGACGGCGGGATCGACTGGGTCGGGACTTTCGGCGACCACAGTGTGTCGGCCCTTCTCCTGGCAAAGGCGTCCAAGTACACGATGCCCAATGACAGCTTCCACGTGCCTTCCGGCATCATGGGCTTTGTCGGCCGTGTCACGTATAACTATGCCGACCGGTATATGGCCGAGGTGAATGTCGGCTACAATGGTACGGAACAGTTCGCGAAGGGGCACCGGTTCGGCTTCTTCCCGGCCTTCTCGGCCGGCTGGGTGCCTACGCTGGAACCCTGGTTCCCCAAGAACGACTGGCTCTCCTTCCTCAAGATCCGCGCCTCCTACGGGGAAGTCGGTAACGACCGGCTCGGCGCCAGCCGGCGCTTCTATTATCTCCCGAATTCCTGGACCCTCAGCCAGGGCGGATACTGGACTGGCAACAGCGACGGTACGGCCCCCAACACTTATTACACCGGCGCATCGGAGAGCAGTCTCGGCAATCCGGACATCACCTGGGAACGGGCCCGCAAGGTCGACGTCGGCGTTGAATCCAAGTTCTTCCGCAGCCGGCTGTCCATCGATTTCGACTGGTTCTATGAGAAGCGGAACAACATCCTGACGACGATCGGCATCATTCCGGCCATCTACGGCGTCCCGCAGGCTTCCGTCCCGCCCGCCAATGTGGGTATCACCACCAACCAGGGTTACGAGCTGGTGGTGAACTGGTCCGACAAAGCCGGGGACTTTATCTATACCCTCGGCGCCGACCTGAGCTGGTCGCGCAACAAGATCATCTATATGGCCGAAGCGAACAACCCCTATCCCTGGATGAACAAGACCGGTCACATGATCGGGCAGCGCTACGGCCTCACATCCGACGGCCTCTTCAATACCCAGGAAGAATTGGCTGCGCGTCCGTACAATACGTATACGGGCAACCTCGCGACCCTCGGTGACATCCGTTACAAGAGCCTGGACGGGAACGATGTGATCGACCAGAACGACGTCGGCCCCATCGGCTTCCCGAACTATGCTCTCTATCACTTCAATTTCAAGCTCCAGCTGGGCTGGAAGGGACTGGATTTCCGGGTGCTGTTTACCGGCAGCAAGGACGGTTCCTATTACCTCCCGAGCGGTTATACGATCCCGTTCTTCAAGGATGCCGGCAACGCCTGGAAGTGGCAGTACGACGGCCGGTGGACGGAGGAGAAATACCTTGCCGGAGAGAAGATTACCTATCCGCGCGCCGTCTACTCCGCCACGTCGGGCCACAATGATTACCTGGTGAGCGATTACTGGATGAAGTCGACCGACCACATCAAGATCAAGAACATCGAGCTGGGCTATACCTTCAACTTCGGGAAGGACGGCCGCGATGTGATCCTCCAGGCGCTCCGGGTGTATGTCAACGCCAACAACGTCTACACCTTCCGCAATGCCCTGACCCCTTACGGCATCGACCCGGAGACGACCGACGGCAGTACTTATGTCTATCCGCTGACCCGTGTCTTTATGGCCGGGCTGAGCTTCCGCTTCTAAAATGACGTGCGTATGAAAAAGTTCATAACTATATTTCTGGCAGCGGGGCTCGCGTGTTCCTGCAACCTGTTCCTGGAGAAACCGGACACGACCGGTACCGTAGACCAGGAAGCGGTGTTCTCGTCGGAGAAAAATGCCCGTGCGGCCCTGATGACCTGCTACCGGCTCGTCCTGCGCCACGGCTGGCCGGGCGGAATGGGCATCGGCCACAGTACGCTGGGCGCCATTTCGGGCGAAGTGGGCCGCGGCAGCAACTGGCACGGCAGTTACAAGATCGCCCAGATGGGCCTCTCGGTCGAAGGCGTGGACGGCTCCGACGCCGGTGCCGACCACTATGGCAACAGCTGGACCTACATCCGGGAATGCTACATCGTCAGGGAAAACATCGACAAAGTGAAGGATATGTCCCAGGAGCAGAAGGACGTGATCAAGGCGGAACTGACCGCCCTGATCGCCTATCGTTACATGGGACTGATGATCCGCTATGGCGGTGTCCCCATCGTCAAGGGCTCCTTCTCCGCAAGCGACGACCTGTCCGCCGGACGGGCGCCGCTGAGCGAACTGGTTCCCTTCATCACCGGACTCTGCGACGAGGCCGCCGCGAAGCTGCCCGTCCGCTGGGATGCGGCCAATACCGGGCGGATGACCAAGGGAGCCGCCCTGGCTATCAAGGCGCGGGTGCTGCTTTTCGCGGCCCGGCCGCTGTTCAACAGCGCGACGCCGTATCTGGATAACGGCGAACACAATGATCTGATCTGCTTCGGCAACGAGGATATAGAGCGCTGGAAGGCCGCCATCGACGCCAATGAAGCCGTCCTGTCGTGGGCGGTGGATGCCGGCGTGGAACTTGTCAATACCGGCGGCGCCGGGGAGGGGAGAGCCAATCCCAAGGCCTTTGACGACTACGGCCGTGCGACGTCCGTCCCTTCCAATGAAGAGATTATCCTGGCCTATAAGCTGAATGACGCGTTCAAGTACGGGTACAATCCGATCGATCCGATCGTGAACTTCATCAACTGCTCGCGCTACATGATCAACAGCTACAACCGTTTCGACACCGACGGCAGCGGCATCCTGACTAATCACCTGGAGAAATACTGGGCGGCGGACGGCAGCGAAATCGCGTGGCCGAAGATCGGGGAAAGCATGCCGCATCCCGGTTCGGAATGGATCGCCAAGGTCGGTTCCATCGAGGCGCGCGCCAGGGCTGACATCAAGTTCGGCGGCTTCGACTCCGAGAACAACCCCGGCGATTACCGGTGGCAGAATGCCGGCTGGGAACGGGGCGGATATGCGGCCGACAAGGGCAAGGGTTCGGTTTTCCCCAACCCGATCAACGGAGAGCGGGGCTGCGGGGAGCGGACCAAGTTCTACTACCATGCTGGCAGCCGGCTCTGGTTTGAACCGCCGCTCTTCCGGCTTGCCGAGACGCATCTCAACCTGGCCGAAGCGTATAACGAATACGGCAACAGTACCGAGGCGCTCAGGCATCTGAACAAGGTGCACAACCGCGCGGGCCTGCCTGCCGTCACGGAGACGGACCAGGAGAAGCTCCGCGCCATCATCCAGCGGGAGTGCGCCGTGGAATTCTTCCAGGAAAACCACCGTTACTTTGACGCCAAGCACTGGAAACTGCCCGATATCGCCGACGGCGTGTGCGGCGGCCCGATGCGGATGCTGCAGTTCAATATCAAGAATGAGGATACGGCTACCTGGCCCTATGCCGCCAGGTGGATCGATACCTGGTGGGATTCCGTCGTCTATGAATCTTTCTGGAACAATGCCATGTATCTGGAGCCGTTCCCCCAGACGGAAATCAACAAGGGAACGACCACCCAGAACCCCGGTTATTGATTAAATGATGAGCCATATGAAAAATCTGATCAGATATATCCCGGCAGCCGGAGCGGCCCTACTTCTCAGCCTTGGGCTTTATGCCCAGGACTATGGAACGGGCGCCATTTCATCGGCCACCGGGGATGAACTCTACAAACGCGTGGAGACCAACTTCTCCAACACGTTCACAGGTGCCTTCAATGGACTCACCGTGCTGCACGGGTCGGGTGAGATGGGCAACAACGACGCCCGCTACCTGATCCGCGGAATGGGAAGCTACGGCCTGGGGACCTGGTCGCAGGCCATGATCTTCGTCGACGGATTTGAAGTCAACAGTGACTTCATGACCGCCCTTTCGCCCGCCGAGGTCGAGAAGGTGGAGATCCTGAAGGATGCGGCCGCCCTGGTCCTCTACGGGGAGCGGGGCGCCAATGGCGTCATCCGGATCACGACCCGTCGCGGGATGGTCGGAAAGCCTTCCGTGAACGCCCGCGTACGCTACGGCGTGCAGACCCCGGCGCTGCTCAACAAGCCGCTGGATGCTTATGAATTCGCTTCCCTGTACAACCAGGCCGTCTCCAACGACAACGGCATGTACTGGTCGCCCGCCTACACGCAGGAGCAGCTGGATGCCTACCGGAACGGGACGGCCCCCAATGTCGACTGGTACGGCGAGGCCCTCCGCTCCGCCGGCCATTTCGTGGATGCGGACGTCATCCTGCGCGGCGGCTCCAAGGCGGCCCGTTACAACGTCAACCTCGACTACCTGGGCAACCTCGGACTCCTCAATACCTACAATACCGACGCTACGCGGAATCTCAATTACAACCGCTTCAATGTCCGGGGCAACCTGGACTTCGACGTGCTGAAGATCTTCGAGGTCCGGATGGACATCGCCGGCCGCATTGAACTCCTGCACCGGCCGAATTACAGCGTGCCCCAGCTCTTCACGGACCTGGCCCGGTATCCGTCCAACATCTATACGGTGTACGACAATCCGGAGCGGAGGCGCTTCAGCGGAACGGCGGTCTATCCGAACAACCCGTATGCTTCGGTCAACGGCCTGGGCTGGTACTCGGTGAAGGCCCGCAGCCTCCAGACCAACCTCTCCGTCCGCGAGCGGCTGGATGCGCTCACAGAGGGCCTGTATCTCGAGGAGGCGTTCTCCTTCTATGGCTATACGCTTTCGACCTACTCCAAATCCTGCAACTACGCCCGCTGGTACGACGGCGCCACCACGACGACGGACGAGACCACCTCGCTGGTCGCGAGCGGGTACGGCTCCGCCGGCATGCAGGACTGGAAACAGGGGAGGGTGACTGCCGGGTATGACCATGCCTTCGGACAGCATGCCCTCCGGGCTGCGCTGAACGGCAACATCTCGGCCTACAAAGGAGATGGCTATTTCAATTATAAGTACAATAC
>JAEEGL013496537.1_pt1 | contig 12211 bp, 14 predicted proteins | sample 9134231 | NCBI WGS metagenome assembly JAEEGL01 (sample SAMN16246548, study PRJNA631951) | gut metagenome | biome: gut microbiome; feature: rumen; material: fiber-attached | host: Bos | place: Iran: Karaj | collected 2018-10
ATTGTATAGGTGGACCTGAAGGAACAAATTGTTCAACTATTGAAGAATCTGCATTCAAGGCTGGAGATTCTGCTACATATGATAAAGAAGTCCTTGGTAGTGCATTTGTTGCAGGTAATATCGCGAGTTTCTCTGGTGATGCGGATGGCGTATTATTTATCGCTGGTAACAGTGTTGATGTAAAAGGTGAAGCTGAATACGGTGTAATAGCTGGTAATACAATTAATGTATCTGGTAGAACTTTAAAAGATTCATTTATTGCTGGTAATGTTATTACAATCAACGCGAATGTTGGTAGGGATTTATATGTCGCTGGTAGCCAAATTAGACTTACTGGTGTAGTTGATAGAAACGTATATATTGCTGGTGATGTTATTACATTAGAAGATGTTGAAATCATGGGTAATGTTACTTTATTAGGTAGTAATATTACTATTGGTAAGAATGTTAATATTAGTGGTACATTAAAATATACTAAAGATAAAGCTACTATTAATTCAGCAGCTAGTATAGGTTCTTTAGAAGCAGTAGACGCTAATGATTATGGATATGTTACTATTAATCCTTTCTTAGTAACATTAAAGGTAAAAGCATTTAGTTATTTAAGTTTATTATTAGTATTTGTAATAATGGCAGTGTTTACACCAGTATTATTAAGAGGTGTAGGTAAAGATGAATTAAGCGCGATGCAAATAATTACTTATATTGGTTATGCATTAGTATTCTTAATTTTAGTACCTATGGCTTCAATAATCTTATTTGCATTTGTTATAGGTATACCACTTGCATTACTTGCATTAGTTGCTTATGGTATTACTATTTACTTAGCGTATGCATATATGGGTTATTATATTGGTAGAAAGCTTATGTCTAAATCTGGTAGAGAAGAAAATGCTTTATTAGAAGGCTTAATTGGTATTACTGCTTTATATGTAATTTCATTAATTCCATATGTAGGAGGATTTATATCTTTCTTAGCGCGTTTATGTGGTATTGGAATAATGTTATTCACAGTATACAAAAATACATTCAAAATGAAGAAGTAGCAATACTTCTTTTTTTGTAATGAAATATGTTATAATGTAGTTATACTAGTGTATGGCATAAGAAAGAAGGTTTGGAAATGAACGAAGATATTGGTAAAATTGTGTCAGAGTGTTTAAATAATCCTTTAATAAATCATTATTATATGAAGAAAAAGGGAATGACGATTACTGAAAAGAAACTATGTGAGACAAATTTTTCTAAAATGATCGGATATTGTATTTTATTTAGAGAAACTGATGGTATTGTAGAATATATGTCTTTAACTGATAACAAAGAACAAATTAAGTTTTTAAAAGATAGAATTGCAACTAAATTAGGAATTCCACATGAAGAAAAGGAAAGTAGAATAGTTGATATTATTGATTATGCTTTTGATAATATTATAAAAAATGGTTATGTTTTCCATGCTGGAAATAGTAAAGCAGTAGAAATGAATATGGAACATGGTTTTAGTCCTTCACAAATTAAAGTAGATGAACAAATGGAACTTATGAATATTGCTTCGATCTTTAAAAAATATGGTAATGATAATCCACTTGGTTGGGGAGTATGGGATATCGAAACAGGTCAAAATGGTTGGTTTTATGATAGTACTCCGGAAAATATGTTATATTATGCTGATTCACCTGAATGGTTTGGACAATTTTGTGGTGGTAATCAATGTTATGCATGGAATCTTATACCAGAGGAAAGTAGATATGGATATGCCAACAGAGATTATGATACGTGTTTTCTTGCGATATCAAAATTAATTGAAAGAAATAATATGAGCGAAGAAGATAAAAAAGAGGTAATAGATTTCTTTAATAGATGTTGGAGTAAGTTTGGTGATACTAATCCGTCTCTAGTATTTATACCTATTAGTTCTTTAAGTAATGGTAGGGATTTAGAAAATATTAGGGAAACATATTACCCATCATATAGTACTTATTCAGATGGTGATTCTATATTTCGTTCAATAATTGAAGGCGGTGATAACATTCTTGGTAAAAATATTTGTTGTAGTGATACTGTAGCGGCTGAAGGTTTATCTTGTGTTGATTTATCACCTATATTACCTAGATTTATTAATAATGAGGATTTAAAACAAAGGGAATTAACTATCCAAGATTGTATAAAAAAATTAAATAATTTAGATATGGAATATTTATTAAAAGTTCAAGAAATGCTCGATCAATTTCCAACTATTGATAGTGGAAGGGGTTTATAGTATGGATAAAGAAAAAGAAATATATACAGAAGTTTATATGACATTAACAAGACTTAGTAAAGATCTTATTGATAAGATTCCTGAAGAATTGAAACAAGATATTCTTAGTAAGGCGGATACAAGTTATCCTTATGAGGTAGATGAATTATTACCAGAATCACAGGCAATAATCGCATCAATAATTAAAAAATATTTAAGTGATGAATAAAATGAAGAAGTAGCAATACTTCTTTTTTTTCATATTATATATCGAGGTGATTATATGTATAATGTGTATCAAGTTATGTTTGGTGATACATTGGAATCAATCGCGAATAAATATGGTATTACTATAGATGAACTAATTAAGATTAATAGTAATAGTGATATAAAGTATGGTGATTTTATTGTTGTACCTAGTAATGTTTCTGATTTCATAAATTATACTATTATAGAAGGCGATACATTATATAGCATCGCGTCTAAATATAATGTATCTGTTGATAGTATACTTGCTTTAAACGGATTAAATAAAGATGAATATTTGTATCCAGGTGAAGTTATCATAATACCTAAAAGTAGTATCAATACTTATGTAGTAAAAGAAGGTGATACAATACTAGATGTACTTAGATTAGCTAGTATGGATGAATTAATGAGTAAGAATAGTAAAATATATTTATTACCTAACCAATTAATAGTATATTAGAAAGAGTAATTAACTCTTTTTTTTTATGTGAAAATATTATATAATGTAAAAGAAAGAGTGATGAATATGAAGAAGAGAATATTTTTACTATTAGTGTTAATAGTAACTGTTTTCGTGACAGGATGTGGAAGAAAAGGCTACGAAGAAATTTCATATAAAGATTTAAAATCAAAAGTAGAGAATTCTGAAACTGTAGTTTTATTTATAGGTAGAGAAACATGTTCAGCATGTTCAGTATTTAAAGGCGTATTAGAAGATAAATATGCGAAGGAGTATTCTAAAGAAGCTACTATATATTATATAGATTTGGATAAACTAAGTGATGAGGAGAAAATCGAATTTAATTCAACTTATTATTTCAGTGCGACTCCTACTGTTACAATATTAGAAAATGGTAAGTTTTCTAATCAAAATTCAGTAACAGGATCTGATCAATATGATGAAATGATTAAAAAGATGAAAGAAAAAGGAATATTAAAAGGGTGATAATATGGATAATGTAGAAATAATTAATTTTGATGACCAACCAGTTCAACAACCAGTTCAATCAGTAGAATTTGATGCATTAAAAATGTATGGTGAAGATTTAACCGCTAAGGAATATGTATCTAATCCTGCTATTGCACGTGATAGTGAAATTAAGAAATTAATGGTTGTATTATTAACTCCTGATAAATCAGGATTATTGATAGGTAAGGCTGGTATTGGTAAAACTGCTATTGTAGAAGGGTTATCTTATTTAATTCAAAAAGATGCAGTACCTAACGTATTAAAGGGTTATCGAGTTATTAAAATTAATTCTACTTCTTTACTTGGTAAAATAACTATTAATGGTAGAGAAGAAATGATTATTACTTTATTAGTAGATCAATTAAAGAAAACTACTAAGACTATCTTATTTATAGATGAAATTCATACATTAATTGGTGGTAGAGATGATGGTCCTATGGATTTAGCTAATATCTTAAAACCTGCATTAGATCGTGGTGATATTAAAGTTATAGGTGCGACTACTACTGAAGAATATAATACTTATATAATTAAAGATAGAGCGTTTTTAAGAAGATTTGATAGAATCGATGTAGAAGAACCTGATGAGGCTACTACTACTGAGATATTATTTGGTTCATTACCAAGATTTGAAAGACAAACTGGTATTAAATTTAAATATAATGATTATGTAAATAAATTATTGATTGAATCAATAGTATCTGCTACTTCACAATATAAAAGAGTATATGGATTAGCAGCAATGTATCCAGATGTTGCATTTTCAGTAATGAGTCAAGCATTTTCAATGGCTTTATTTGAAAATAAACCAGCTGTTGATGTATTAGATGTTTATAATGCGATTAAGAATAGTAAACGTATTTATCCTGATAGTATATATAAGGAGTTAATCGCGTTTAAAGCTAAATTTGCTCAACTATGTGTTGAAGAAAATATTACTTTACCTGATGTTAGTAGAGAAGAATTAGAAAATAACGAGGAGAATTATTAATGATTAATATAGTTTTATATGAACCTGAAATACCTCAAAATACAGGTAATATTATGAGAACTTGTGCAGGTACAGGTGCGAAGTTACATTTAATTGAACCAATGGGTTTCAAAATAAATGATAAGACTGTTAAAAGATCTGGGGTTAATTATATAGAACATTGTGATTATACTATATATGAAGATTGGAATGATTTCTTAAGTAAGAATGAGGGAGAATTTTATTATCTAACTAGATATGGAAGAAAACCTCATACTTCTTTTGATTATAGTGATACATCTAAAAATATTTATTTAGTATTTGGTAAAGAATCAACTGGAATACCTAAAGAAATATTAAGTAAGGATTTAGATCATTGTCTTAGAATACCTATAAATTCTAATATAAGAGCTTTGAATGTATCTAATTCAGTAGCTATAATGTTGTTTGAAGTATTGAGACAACAGGATTATCCTAACCTATTAAAAGAAGAACCGTTTAAGGGAGCAGATTATCTAGAAAAATAGATAAAAAACTTGATTATTATCTATTTTAATGGTAATATATTTATAAGAATAAGAAGAATAAGGAGGAGTTATATGGATGGCATAATTGATTTTGTTGTCGCCAATCCTATATGGGTTATTGTAGGTTTACTATTAGTTATTATGTTAATTGTTGGTTACATTGCTGATAGAACTGACTTTGGTCATAAGAAATCAAATGATAAGAAAAAACCAGTAAATAATAATCAAGAAAATGTCTTAGATAACCTTAAAGGCAAAACATTAAGTGACATGGTTATAGATCCAAATGCTCCTGTTAGTGAAATAGGAACAAACGATGATTTGAATGCACCATTTGGTGATACACCAAAAACTGATGTGTATTCAGCTAATGAAGACTTAAATGTTCCATTCGGTGATGACGCGAATAATATTACAGGTTCAAGTGTTACTAATAGCGCGATGAATATCGCTGAAGATTTAAATGCACCATTTGGTGATCCATTGCAAACACCATATGAACCAAATACAGTTCAGACTGCAGTTCAAGTAGAACAAACAATTGAGACTCCAGTAGAAACTACTCCAGTTGAACCAATTGTTTCAGAGCCAGTTGAACAAACAGTTGCTGAACCAATTTCCGAAGAACCAAAGGTAAATGATACTTCTATATTTGATGTAGCGCCTCAAAGTGAAGTAAAGGAAACTTCAACATATGAGGAAAACCTAGTTCCAGAAGTTATAACTGAGCAATTAGATACAAGTAATACTTCTAGTGTTTCTTCTGAAGATGATATATGGAAATTTTAAGGTAGCTATATGGTTACCTTTTATTTTACGAAATATTGTTTAATTTATTTTTAAAAAATATTATGATATAATTATTTGTGTTGAGGAGGTCTATTATGACAGTAGATTCAATAATTGAATTATTAAGAAAACTAGTAGACGTATTAATCGTATGGTTAGTATTCTATTATATATTAAAGAACTTAAGAAAGAATGTTAAAATGGTTTTATTATTTAAAGGTATTTTAATAATTATTTTCTTAAAAATATTAAGTGATTTATTCAGTTTACCAACAATCGGTTATTTACTTGATTATGTAATTGAATGGGGACCAGTTGCTTTAATTATTATATTCCAACCAGAAATTAGAAATGTATTAGAACAATTAGGTAGAAGTCAGTTATTAGGTAGACATAAAACTCTTACTGTTGATGAAAGAGAAAATGTTGTTTATGAAATTATTAATGCATTAGAGTATCTAAGAAAATATAGAATAGGTGCATTAATTGTATTAGAAAGAGAAAATAGCTTAGGTGATTATATATCAAGAGCTAAAAAGATATATGCGAAGATTACAAGTGATTTATTAATTGCGATTTTCTATGAAGGTAACCCATTGCATGATGGTGGTGTTATTATAGAAGGTGATCAAATCGTATGCGCGGGTGCAGTATTCCCAACAAGTGATAGTGTTAAAATATCTAAAAGATTAGGTACACGTCATAGAGCTGCATTAGGTATATCAGAAGAAATGGATTCTATTTCTATAGTAGTATCTGAAGAAACTGGTAGATTATCTTTAGCGATTGGTGGAGAATTATATTATAATATGACAATTGATGAAGTTAAGATGCGTTTATTAGAAGAATTAAAACCTAAATCAGCATTAACTTATGAAGAAGAGGAGGATGAAATCGATGAAGAAGAAAACAAATAATTCCTTTTCAAAAATAAGTAAGTTTTTTGATAAATATATAATAATGCCAATAACTAGATTAGTAGTTTCAATATCTGAAGGATTTGGTGGTAAAGGTAAAGTATTAGAAAGTTGGTTATCTAAAACTAATACATTATTATTTATATCTCTTTTCCTAGCGATAACTATGTTTATAGTTATTGATCAAAAGATATTAGTATATTCTGATAATTCAGCTGAAATACTAAGAAATCAAACTGTAAACGCGATTTATAATAGTGAAGCATATGTTGTTGAAGGTTTACCTGAAACAGTAGATATTACTTTAATAGGTAGTAAAGCAGATTTATATATCGCTAAACAAGCACCTGCTGGTGAAGTTACAGTTGATTTAAGTAATATGAAGATTGGTCAACATAGAGTAGAACTTAAATATAATCAAGCATCTACTTCTATTGAATATAAGGTTAATCCAAGTGTTGCAACTGTATATATATATCCTAAGGTATCTGATACTAGAACAGTTACTATTGATTTATTAAATCAAGATTCATTAGATGCTAAATTAAATGTAGATAATGTAACATTAGATACTGATAAAGTAGTTATAAAAGGTGCTGATTATCAATTAAAGAAAGCCGCTACTGTTAAAGCATTAGTAGATGTTACTAATATTGCTAAACAAGAAGTAGGTACATATACACTTAAAGATGTAGAATTAAAAGCATATGATAAAGATGGTAATGCTGTTGATGTAGAAGTTGTTCCTGCTACTGTAGAAGCAACAGTTACAATTACATCACCAAGTAAAACTGTACCAGTTAGAATTGTTCCAGTTGGTTCAGTAGCATTTGGTCAAGCTATTTCATCAATATCACAATCAGTAAACGAAGTTACTGTTTATGGTACTAGTGAAGCTTTAGCGTCATTACAATATATACCTATTGAAATATCAGTAGAAGGTATCAAGAATAAGACAGATTATAATGTTGAAATTGAAAAACCTGCTGGTGTTAGATATATGAGTGCGAACATGGTTAAAGCTACTGTATTATTAGATACTGTAACTGAAAAGACTATAGATGGTGTTAGAATCGATGTTAAGGGTCTTGGTGATGGTTTAAGTGCTCAAGGTCATACTGCTGCTGATACTAAGATATCTGTAACAGTTAAAGGTACAAGTTCAGTTGTTGATAGTCTTAAAGCAGAAGATATTACTGCTACTGTTGATTTAACTGGATTAGGCGCTGGTGAACATAAAGGTGTATCAGTATCTGTATCTGGATCTGATGTAAGAGTTGAATATACTGCTAAGACTAAGACAGTTGATATTGATATATATAAATAAAAGTACTTTTAAAAGTACTTTTTTTATGCTTCAATATGATTAAATAAAATACCAATATTTACGATACCAGCTATGCCTACTAATATATATACTATACTTGTTAACATACCTGAAGTACCAAATATAGTTGTTACAAGGTTGAAATTAAATAAACCAATTAATAACCAGTTAATCGCACCTATAATAGTTAGTACTAGACATATTTTTTGTAATGTTTCCATAATATCCTCCTTTATATAATATTCTTGTCTATTTTTTTCATATTATACTTTTATTTAAATATACTTTATTGAAAGGGAAGTGTATAAGTTGAAAAAGATTTTTGTATTTCTTATATTTGCTAGTATGTTTTTAATGGGGTGTAATAATAATAAAGATGTATTAAATAAACTTAAGGAAAATATTAACAGTTTAACTAGTTATAATATTAAAGGTGAATTAGAAATAATTAATAATGAGGATACGTATATATATGATGTAAGTGCATCTTATAAATCACCTGATTTATTTAGAGTAAGTTTAAAAAATCTAAATAATAATCATTTACAAATATTACTTAAGAATAGTGAAGGTGTATATGTATTAACACCATCTTTAAATAAGAGTTTTAAATTTCAAAGTGATTGGCCATATAATAATTCTCAAATATATTTATTACAAACGATATTAAATGATATTGAAAATGATACATCTAGAACTATAGAAAGTAATGGTGATGGATATATTATATCTAGTAAAGTAAATTATTCTAATAACGATTCTTTAGTTAAACAAAAAGTATATATTAATAAAGAATATAATATAGAAAAAGTAGAGGTTATGAATAATGATGGAAATGTTTTAATGAAGATTACTTTTAACGTTATTGATACTAAACCTAATTTTAATGATGATTATTTTGAATTAAATGGAACAATGAATACATCATTAGAATTGGATGAAGATATACCTGTATTTAAAAATTTCGGTATAACATATCCAATGTATATTCCATCAAAAACATACTTGTCTACTCAAAATAAGGTTAGTACTCCTGATGGGGAAAGAATAATTTTAACATTTGATGGGGATAGTCCTTTTATGTTAGTTCAGGAAACTTCTATAGTGAATGATAATCTAACTACTTTACCAATGTATGGTAGTCCAGAAATAGTAGGAGATACTATAGGTGCATTATCGGATAATTCCATTTCTTGGTCTAGTAATGGTATTGATTATTATGTGACATCTAGTAGTTTAAGTGAGAAAGAACTATTAAGTGTGGCTAATTCAATTAATGTATTGCCAGTTGGTAAATAATACTTTAAACTGCCTTAAAATTATGTTATAATTATTTTGGGTGGTTTAGATGAGAAAAAATGCTAAAGAAAGAAAACAAGTAAAGAATACTTTTGTTGAAGATGAATTAAAAATCGAAAGTTTTATTAAAATAGTAGTAGCGTTATTATTAATACTTGCTATATTTGCAGTAATTACTATATTTGCAACTAAGGATAAGAAAACTAATACTGAGACTAGTATTCAATATACTAAGATTATTGCAGGTAGTATTTTAAATCGTAGTGAAGAAGACTATTATGTATTAGTAGAAGCTAAGGATGACGCTAGTATTTCTAGTTATGAATCATTAATTAATGCATATACTAAGAAAGAAGATAGTAAAAGAGTATATATAGTAGATTTAGCTGATCCATTTAATAGTAATTATGTTAGTGAAACAAATAAACTAGATTTTGAAAATATTACTGATGCAAGATTTAGTGAGACTGTATTATTACATATAGTTAATAATAAAGTTTCATCAGTAAAACTTGGTGAAAGTATTAGAACTTATTTAACAGAGAAAAGTGCTTAGGCACTTTTTATTTTGTGTTAATTGTGCTATACTATAATAGTATACTAGGAGATGGTAACGTGGAAGAAAAAAAGAAAAAGGGGTCAAAAAGAATTGAGATGAAAAAGGTAATGACTTCATTATCTATGTCTGAATTTATATTAGTCATAGTAATGGGTGTATTTATAGGTTCGGGAATAACTTTAGTTTGTTTAAGACCTACTATCAAGATGGCTAAATATTATTTAGATGGAGATAATTATAGAAAAATAGATTCTAATATTCAAACTGTGTTAGAAGTATATAATGATATAGTTAATAATTATTATAAAGATGTAGACGCTAAAGAAGTAGCGAGTGGAGCTGTTAAGGGAATGTTAGATTCAGTTGGTGATACATATACTACTTATATGGATACAACTGAATATGATAGCTTTAATGTTACTTTAAATGGTGGCTATGAAGGTATTGGTGTAGAAATATCAAATAGTGATAATAAAATTATTATAGTAGGTATATTTGGTGATTCACCGGCTACAGATGCAGGATTAGAACTAGGGGATATAATTATATCAATTGATGATAAATTAGGCTCTGATATGACTTCTAGTGATTTTGCGGCATATGTTAGAAATAACAGTAAGAAAACTTTTGATTTAGTTATTGAGCGAAACGGTGAAAAAATAGAAAAAACTATAACAAAGAGACCTATAGTATTAAAATCAGTTGTATCTAAGGTATTTGAAGAGGATGGTAAAAAGATTGGATATATTTATATGTCTATATTCGCAACTAATACTTATAGTCAATTTAAAAAAGAGTTACAATCATTAGAATCTCAAAATATTGATTCGCTAATATTAGATTTAAGAAATAACTCTGGTGGAGAACTTAAAACAGCAACTAATATAATAAGTTTATTTGTAGGTAAAAATAAGATTATTTATCAAACAGAAGAAAGAGATGGTAAACGTGATGTGACATATTCTTCTGGTAAGGCAGATAAAACTTATCCTATAGTTATATTAACTAATAAGAATACAGCATCAGCTTCTGAAGTTTTAACAGCAGCATTAAAAGATAATTTAGGTGCGACTGTAATCGGTGAAAATACATTTGGTAAGGGTACTGTACAAATTATGCTTACTACTAAAAATGGTGATCAATATAAGATGACTACTAAAAAATGGTTAACTCCTAATGGTGATTGGATTAATGAAGAAGGAATTAAACCTGATATTGAAGTTAAATTAGCTGATGATAAAGATAATCAATTAGATGAAGCTAAAAAATATTTAAAGAAATAGAAAGCTATATGGCTTTCTTTTTTTGTAAAAAAGTTTTATAATGTTAACGAGAGGTGTTTATGGAAGAAGTAGCTATTGGTGATAAACTACAAATACAATGCTATAAACACAATGGTAAGATTCACAGATCATGGAGTGAAGCTTTAGTATTAGATGTAAAAAAAGATTATATCGTTTGTGGTAATAATAAAACTGCTGTAACTGAAGCTGATGGTACAACATGGAAAACAAAAGAACCGGCTATTATGTATTTTTTTAAAGATAGTTGGTTTAATATAATAGTACAACTTAAAAAGGATGGTATATTTTACTATTGTAATATAGCAACGCCATATATTATAGAAGATGGCACAATAAAATATATCGATTATGATTTGGATTTGAGAGTGTTCCCTTCTGGTGAATATAAAATATTAGATAGAATGGAATATAAATACCATAAGAAAATAATGAAATATAGCAATGAATTAGATTATGTAATTAGAAATTCATTAACTGAATTAATTAATTTATATAAGAAAGGATATTTTTCTTTCGATTCTAAGTTAAATTTACATTATTATGATGAGTATAAAATCTTGAATGTTCAAGCCAAAGAATCGGCATAAAGAGTTAGAAAAACTCTTTTTTTGTACAAATAAATGTAAAATTAAAAAAAATTAAAAAAAAGTATTGACTTAGTATTTTTAAAATGATATATTAATAGTGCTTTCGGGACAAAAGCCAATACAATTTATATATTTTATATATAATAAAGTGTAAAGTTTTAAAAATTTAAAAAAATTTAAAAAAACCTATTGACTTAATCGGAAGTAAATGATATATTATTAGTGCACTTGCAAAAAGTGCATATATATTGCAATTTATTAATATAATATATTGCATGAATGATCTTTGAAAACTGAGCAAAATGTCAATTCAAATTTAGCTAGGAATTCAATTCAAATTAAGAAATTATTTTTTTTATGAGAGTTTGATCCTGGCTCAGGATGAACGCTGGCGGCATGCCTAAGACATGCAAGTCGAACGGAGTGACCCATTGAAGTTGGAGTGCTTGCACAAAGACGGATTTGGATTTTCACTCA
>JAEEGL013547446.1_pt1 | contig 12211 bp, 8 predicted proteins | sample 9134231 | NCBI WGS metagenome assembly JAEEGL01 (sample SAMN16246548, study PRJNA631951) | gut metagenome | biome: gut microbiome; feature: rumen; material: fiber-attached | host: Bos | place: Iran: Karaj | collected 2018-10
GAACCAGTCGTCAAAAAGGTTTTCTCCGAAAATGCTGTTGTCTCTCCAAATGCTCGGTAACATAGGTCAGACCTCCTTGCTTTCCCGTCCTGTTCCGTTCTCCAATTCCTGTAGAGAGAAGAAATGGTCGGGATGATCCGCAAGGGAAGGAGGGCTTGAGGCTGCGGATCGTTCGCAATCGATGCGGCCGTCCGGGGAACCTCTCTCTGTTCCTTTGTTCGCACATATTATAGCACCCTTCGTTAGCACTGTCAAGAGGTGAGTGCTAAAAACTGGGTGAAAAGTATGTGAAAAAATCGTCACACAAGGAGCCGCCCTGCCGGAGGGTCCTTCCCGGAGCGCGGTCTGTCAGCGCTTTTGAAACGATTCGCAGGTTCCGGACGGAGGGAATGCCGTCATTATTTTACTTTCCCTTGTTTTTTTATTTTATCTGTGATAGAATGGGGATGCTTCGGGACATGCCCGGAAATACTGACAAGGAAGTGACTGTTTTGCTCTTCGGCAAACACATCAACCGCTATTACCTGCGGTATGGCTGGCTTCTGCTCCTCGGCGTTGCGGCGCTCGTGATGGTGGACACCAATATGCTGAAAATGCCGGAACTGTACCGCATGGTCGTCAACGGCTTGAACAGCGGCGCCGGTACCCTGGCGGATGGGAGCGCCGTCCCGTTTGACATGGATTTCCTGCTGGAAGAGATCTGCCGTCCTATGCTCTTCATCATGGTTTTCATGGCATCGGGCCGGTTCTTATGGCGCGTCTGTTTCTTCGGCTCCGCGATCGCCGTCGAGACGGATCTGAGGGGACGGATGTTCGACCGCTGCAAGGATCTCTCCCGGCAGTTTTATGAGCGGGAAAAGGTCGGCAGCCTCATGTCCCTTTTCACCAACGATCTCGAAACCGTGCACGAGTGCTTCGGCTCCGGCATCCTCATGCTGGCGGACGCCACTCTCCTCGGCATCATGGCCGTTTACAAGATGCTCCGGATGCACGGGCTTCTGACCCTCTTTTCGCTCGTGCCGATGATCCTGCTTTTCGCGATGGGAGCGGTCGTCGGAAAATCCATGCGGCGCAAATGGCAGCTCAGGCAGGAGGCGTTCTCCGATCTGTCGGATTTTTCCCAGGAGAGCTTTTCCGGCATTGCCGTCATCAAAGCGTTCGTCAAGGAGTCGAAGGAGCTTCTTGCGTTCCGCCGTCTGAACCGGCAGAACGAAGACGCGAACGTGAACTACACCCGGATCTCCACCTTGTTCCAGATCTTCGTGACGCTCTTTGTGGAATCCATCATCTGCGTGATCCTCGGGTACGGCGGCTTTCTGGTTCATGAAGGTGTGTTCAACGCGGGGCAGCTCGTGGAGTTCATCGGTTATTTCACCTCCATCGTCTGGCCGGTCATGGCAGTCTCCCAGCTCATTGAAATGAAATCCCGCGGACGGGCATCCCTCGACCGGATCGGCGCGCTGCTTGACACCCGTGCGGATGTGACGGACGCGCCAGACGTGGAAGACGTCGCTCCGCTTTCCGGCACCATCGAATTCCGGCATCTGACCTTCCGCTATCCCGGCGCGGACTGCAATGCTCTCTCGAATGTGAGCCTGACGATCGAGGCCGGGGAAAACGTCGGGATCATCGGAAAGACCGGTTCCGGCAAAACGACCCTCGTGGATTTGATCCTCCGGACCTACAACGTGCCGGACGGGACCCTCTTTCTCGACGGACACGACGTGAACCGGATCCCGATCCGCACCGTGCGCAGAGACGCCGCCTATGTGCCGCAGGACAATTTCCTCTTCAGCGATACCATAGGGAACAACATTGCCTTCGCGGAGGACGACAGCAGCGCGCCCGACCGGATCGAAGCGGCAGCCCGTCTCGCGGACGTCCACGACAATATCGACGAATTTCCGGACAAATATGAGACGGTTCTCGGCGAGCGCGGCGTGACCGTTTCCGGCGGGCAGAAGCAGCGCATCTCCATCGCGCGGGCCCTGATGAAGGACGCGCCCATCCTGATCCTCGACGACGCGGTCTCCGCCGTGGATACCGGGACGGAGAAGACGATCCTGAAGAATCTCAGAGAAACCCGCCGCGGCAAGACGACCATTCTCATCGCCCACCGGGTTTCCACCGTGGAAGGGATGGATAAGGTCGTCTACCTGGAGGACGGACGCGTCGCCGCCGTCGGAACGCACGACGAATTGTGCGAGACCTGTCCGGCTTACCGGAATATGGTGGAGCTGCAGCGGCTGCAGTCCCTGAGCGAAGAAAAGGAGGCGGGAAAATGAGAGAATACTACCCCCTGCTCGTGATCGGCGCCATCCTCGGCCTCTTTTCCGCCGTATTCACCGCCGCCTATCTCACCATCCGGAAGCAGAAGGAGGCCATCGGCTTCGACCGGAACATGAAGGACGGGGAAATCATCCGGCGGCTGATGAAATATGCCAAGCCGCACTGGCGGAAGTTTTTGCTCGTGGGGATTTTGATGCTCGCGTCCATCGCGTACGACATCGTCTCCCCGCTGGTGGTCGGACACATCGAAGAGATGTTCTCGTCTCCGTTTGAAGTCACGGTTCTGTTCCGCTGGGTCGCGTTCTATGCGGGCGTTCTCGTCGTGTCCCTTGCTTGCTCCTACGCACAGGCGATCCTTTTGCAGATCACGGGTCAGAAGATCCTCTCCGCGATCCGCGAGGACCTGTTCGTTCATATCGAAAGCCTGTCCCATGCCCAGCTGAACGCCATTCCGGTCGGCAAACTGGTGACCCGCGTGACCAACGACACCGGCGCGATCTCCATGATGTTCACGAACATCTTCGTGAATCTTATGAAGAATACCTTCGTAATCACGGGCGTGTTCATCGCCATGCTCTGCTTGAACTATGAATTGACCCTCATGATCCTCTGCTTCGTGCCCTTCATCGTGCTCTTTACGGTGATCTTCCGTAAATTCTCGAGGAAGGCCTACCGGAGAGTGAAGGACGGCACCACCGACATCAACACCTTCCTGTCCGAACACCTGTCCGGCATGAAGATCATCCAGATCTTCAACCGGGAGGCGGAAAAGAAAGCGCAGTTCGATGAGAAAAACCGCTTCCTCGGACGAGCAAAGCGGGCGCAGATCCTGACCTTCGCCGTCTTCCGCCCCGTCGTGTACATGCTTTACGTAGCCTCGGTCCTCTGCCTGCTCTATCTCGGCGGGCGCGGATATATCAAAGAGACCTCGTTCCTCGGGCAGACGATTACCTCCGGCGTGCTGGTGTCTTTCTACATGTACATTTCCAAGTTCTTTAACCCGATCCAGTCCCTGGCGGAGCAGTTCAACTGGCTCCAGTCGGCGATGGCGTCTGCGGAAAAGATCTTCACGGTCTTTGATATGGAACCGGAGATCGTGGACGAACCCGACGCAGTCGACCTCGACCGGGTGGATGGGGATATCGAGTTCCGGCATGTCTGGTTTGCCTACGAAGGCGAAGAATGGGTGCTCCGGGACGTGTCCTTCAAGGTGAACGCCCGGGAGACCGCCGCTTTCGTCGGAGCGACCGGATCGGGCAAAACGACGATCCTGGCCCTCATCTGCCGCAACTATGACATTCAGCGCGGCGAGATCCTCATCGACGGCATCGACGTGAGACACATCCGGATCGCCTCCCTCCGCCGTCATTTCGGCCAGATGCTGCAGGATGTGTTCCTCTTCGCCGGGACTGTCCGCTCCAATCTTGTGCTTCGGGAAGATGGGATTTCAGACCGCGAGGTCGAAGAAGCCTGTCGGTACGTCAACGCGGACAAATTCATCTCGAGGCTGCCCCGTGGCCTGGACGAGGAAGTCCGGGAGCGCGGCAACAACTTCTCCACCGGGCAGCGCCAGCTTCTGTCCTTCGCCAGGACGATCCTTCATAAGCCCTCCGTGATGATCCTCGACGAAGCGACTGCCAACATCGACACGGAAACGGAGATCCTGATCCAGAATTCTCTTGAAAAAATGAAGAATATCGGCACCATGCTGATCGTGGCGCACCGGCTTTCCACGATCCGTTCCGCCGACAGGATCTTCGTGATCTCCCGGGGTGAGATCGTGGAAGAGGGCACGCATGACGAACTGCTCCGCCTGGGCGGCTTCTATTACAAGCTCTACCGGATCCAGGAAAAAAAGCAGGAGCTCAAGGCATGAAAATGAGGGAGAAAAGCTGATCAAGTTTTGAGGAGAGAAGACAATGGAGTATGCAATCGAGAATCTGACAAAAGAAGAGGCTGCGTACATCGGCGAAAAGATCGATGAGATCGTGCCGCACGAAGTGGACGCGGACGAGGAAGAATTCATCCTCAAAATCGAGGACGAAAACGGAGGGATCATCGGCGGGTGTATTGCCTGGGCGTATGAATACCACTGGTCGAGGATGTTTCTCGACATGCTTTGGGTAGATGAACGCTACCGGCATCACGGGATCGGCTCTGTGATCATCCGCGAAGTCGAGAGGATCGCGAGAGAGAAGGGCTGCCGGGTCGTGACGCTCGGGACCGCCAGTTATATGGCAAGACCGTTCTATGAAAAACACGGCTACACGGTCTTTACGACGCTGAAGCACGCAAACGGCTATGTCGATTATTCCCTGGTCAAATACCTCGACAGGGACACGCCGGACTACGTGCCGTCGGACAACAGCGGCGCGCGGTTCAGAGTTTCGCTCGGCAGTGAGGGCGACGCGGAGGTCATCGAAAACGGCATTCGGGCATACAGCGAAGCCTACGAGCCGAGATACGAGAACGTCGGGTTCTATCAGAAACTGGCGGACAAAGACGGAAAGTTTGCGGCAGGCGTGATCGCGGACGTCAACAAGGGCGCGTACGGCTTTGTGGATGCATTGTTTGTGGAAGAGCCGCTCCGGCGCCGGGGTCTGGGCACGGCTCTTTTGCGGGAAGCGGAAGACTTTGCAAAGAAAAACGGCGCTTCCATGATTCTGACGAGCGCGGGCGACTGGAACGTCGATTTCTTCCAAAAGAACGGCTATCTCTTGAGAGGCGAACTCAAAGACGTCCCCGCGGGACACGACTGCTACGAGCTCTATAAAATGATCGACAACACACCGAACGAATAAATCTTGTTTTCGGGAAGGAAATGCTTATGAGAATAATCCCTCTTCACGACCCGCACGTACAAATCCTCGGCCGTCACGATCCGAAGGAAGAAAAATGCTGCCTTTGGTGGTCCGGTTCCGGGATCCGGGTCTCTCTCGCCTGTTCGTTTCTGGAGGCGGAGATCACATGGGCTGGCTCCGAACACACCCCGTGGATCGCTGTCGTGGCGGACGGAGCTCCGATCTGCCGATTTCCGCTGACGGCAGGGACGCACCGCTACCCCCTTCTGACGGGGATGGATAAAACCTGCCCACATCAGATTTCCGTCGTCCGCGACTCCCAGCCCGTCGAGGGAAGCGACGCCGCGCCGATCGTCATGGAAAGCCTCGAAACAGACGGGGAACTCCGACCGCTTGAGGAAAGGCCGCTGTTGATCGAATTCCTCGGGGACAGTCTTACGGTCGGCGAAGGCTGTGTCGGTCCGCAGTCGGCAGGTGAGTGGCGCATGGCGTGGATCTCCGTCACCTCCGCCTTCCCGTTTCTTACGGCGGAGCGGATGAACGCCGACATGAGGGTCATCGCGCTCGGAGGCTGGGGTGCATCCAGAAGCTGGGACAACCATCCCGAAAACCGGATCGGGCGCATTTACGAACAGCTCTGCGCGCCGATCCCCGGAGGGAACGTTCCCGCAGATTTCCCGGAAAGGGAAGCGGACGCGGTCGTCATCAATCTCGGAACGAACGACGGCTCGGCGATCCTGCGTTTTGACGGCGGCGAAAGAGACCGCCTGGAAGAGGAACTCTGCGGGAGAGCGGCGGAGCTGATGGAAACGGTGCGGAAAAGGAATCCGGGCACAAAGATCCTCTGGGCGTACGGCCTATGCGGCAAACCGATGGAATCGATTCTGAAAAGAGGTGTGGAAACCTTCCTCGCAGGCGGCGGGCAAGGGGCGGACTATCTCTCCCTGACGCCTTCCGTCAGTCAAGGATCGCGCTTCCATCCGAGCCGGGACTCCCACCGCATCGCCGCGGAAGAGATTGCCGGAAAACTGTTCGAGATGTTGGACAGTTAACGGAATAACGGTACGGCAGAGTTTTTAGGTGGACGGGACAGAAGAAATATCGAGAACAGGAAAAGCTCCGGAGCATGTGCGTGCTTCGGAGCTTTTGTGAGCGATCAGGGTTTCCGTGAATACACTCTTACATAGTCTACAACCATATCAGCGGGGAGGGCCCTCTTTGATGCTTCCGATCCGGCTCCGGCCCAGCCCGCGGCTTCCATGGTGACCTTCATGTACCCCTTTTCGGGACAGGGTTCGCACAGATCCGGACCGGCCCGCCAGGACTCAGCTCCGTCGATATAGAAGACATATCCCTCTTCCGAGCGGTCCACGGCGAAGGTATGGAACTTTCCGTCGTAGATATACGCTTTCTTCATCTGTCCGGAGGTGACGGAATGCAGGTCCCGGTAATTCCAGTGCAGGGCGTGATTGCAGAGACCGGACTCGTTGTTGATGCTTTCGACGATGTCGATCTCAAGGCCCTTGGAGGCGCTCACGGCGGTGACGTCACCGACCATCATCCAGAACGCGCCCCATGTGCCCACCGCGGTCGGGAAGCAGATGGACGCTTCGTAATAGCCGTACCCTCCGTAAAAGGTATTGGTGGTGCGGATTCCGCCGGAGTGCACAAGTCCGTCCGCGTCATATTCCGCATGGAGGATCAGGTGGCCCCGGCCGTCGAGGTATGAGAACTTCGGATCCCAAATACAGGCTCCGCGGCCACGCTTCCATTCGGGGCAGTGTTCCCATTTTGTCAGGTCGAGGTCGCTTCCGTTAAAGTTGTCCTCAAAGAGAAGGATGGGGTTGTCGGTCATAACAGAATCCTTTCTTTTTTATATCTTTATATATCGCTTGCGGCGACAGTATGTCAGGAGGAAATACTTCGTGGTGGTCCGCAGTCTCTTTCAGTCCCTACGCAGCAGGAGTACGCTCGCTGCCAGCAGAACGGGGAAGCAGACCCCGGCGAGAATCCCCGCCTGGATGTTTTCTCCCATGACATGGGAAATGTTCCCCACGAGAGCCGGACCGATCGCAGCGCCGAGATCTCCGCCGAGCGCGAGGAAAGCGAACAGGGCGGTTCCTCCCTTCGGCAGTCTGGCGGAGGAGATGCTGAGAGAACCGGGCCACATGATCCCCACCGAAAAACCGCACAGCATGCACCCGATGAGTCCCATGACCGGCCACACGGAGAGGGCAGCCAAAACATAGCTGATCAGGCAGAGAATGCCGGAGGCGATCATGAAACCCGATAATCTCACTTTCTCCCCATATCGGCCGTACCAGACTCTGCTGATTCCCATGAAGACGGCAAAACCGCAGGGCCCGAGCAGATCCCCCACCGTTTTACTCACGCCCAGAGAGGACTCCGCAAACGCGGATGCCCACTGCGCCATGGACATCTCGGACGCTCCCGCGCATACCATCAGAACGATGAACAGCCAGAAGACCTTCGTTTTCATCAGCTGTCCGATCGTCATGCCGTCGCCTTCCTTTACGATGGGATCGATGGGACAGAGCGCGAAATTGACGATGTTGTACAGCGGAATGACCGACCACAGACAGGCGAGGACGCGCCAGTGTTCCGTTCCGAAAATCGCAAAGAACAGCGTGGAACCGAGGATCGTACCCACGGCTCCCCAGGAATAAAAGGAGTGCAGAAAGCTCATCATCCCCGCCTTGTTCTCAAACGGGCATGCCTCTATGATGGGACTGCACAGGACCTCGATCAAACCGCTCCCTATGGCATAAATCATTGCACAGATCAAGATGCCGACAAAAGGGTGCGGGCAGATATCCGGGAAAAAGGACAGCATGAGCAGCCCTCCGCCCGAAGTTGCCTGCGCGATGAGGATACTCTTTCGATAACCGATTTTGTCGACGAATTTTGCGCTCAGAAAATCCACGGCAAGCTGCGTCAGAAAGAAGGCAAGCGGTATGAGCGCGAGGTCGGCGTAGGAAATGCCGTAAGCTCTGTAAAACGTGAGGAACAAGAGAGGTGTGAAATTGGCGGAAATGGCCTGCGTGACAAATCCGAGATAGCACGCCGTTTTGGTGCGTCGGTAATTCTTCTGAATCATACGGTCGGATCCTTTCGGGTAAACACTCAGATGCCGTCGCTGTATTGTACCATACGAAACGGTTGTTTTCAAGCGTTCCGCGGAAAAATCTGCCGCACACGCGCGGACGAAGCGAAGAAGAAACGGATCCCCGGAGGTCGTGTCACAGAGCAGGCATCATGACGCCGCGTTCCCTGAGCAGATCTGTTTTCCAAGGGCGGAGGGGGCTGATGTTCCGCCGTGCCGCATCCAATACGGGCATGATGAGGGGCAAAAAAACCCGCAGGCGAGACGGACCCACCTGCGGGATGACGGAATACATAAGATTGAGAACTCTCCGGTTCGGTCGGGGTTGATTAGTCGAAAATGGCTTTCATGTCCTTTTCGATTCCCTTTGTCACAGCCTTATTGCTTTTCTGCAGAGAAGACGCGTATCCGCTGATGTCTCCGCCCGCCGTGCCGACCATGCGGCCCACCGTCGAATAGATACCGCCCCAGTTGAACATGTAGCCCAGGTCGTAAATCGTCGTGGCGAAAATGACATCCAGCATTCTGGAGGATTCTTCGTCGCGGGATTCCTTGCTCTTCAGCGTCTTGTCGTAATAAGCCGGGGTGAGCAGATACTTGGATTCGCAGGACAGGGCTTCCACGATGATTCCCGTCCGTTCGAGATCCGGAGCGGTTTTCGGGATCTCGATACTGTTCGCGCAGTACATGGAAACGAAGCTGTGATAGCTGTCCTGTTTTTCATCGTATTTGGGAAGCGGAATGATGCCGAAGTCCGTCTCCATGTCGCGGAAGAGGGAGGCTCTGTTCATCCAGCAGATGTTGAAGAGCGCCCGGTCGGACTCGAAAATGACATCCATGCACTCTGCCCAGACGTCGCTGTAGCCGCTGACCGCCTCGGCATAGAGGGCGATGTCCCAGTTGTTCTGCAGCTTCAGAACCTTCTCGTACATATTGGTGTACAGTTCTTCACCGGCGGCAGAATACGGCATGTCGTTTTCGTCCTTCGCGATCATGGTGACGCCCGCACCGCTGTTCAGTGCAAAGGTGGTGGAGTACTCCGTCAGAGCGCCCCACACGTCATCCATCGGCTTCATGAGGCCGTCACCGTTCACGTCCCGCGCGGCAACCGCCGAAAACTCGGTCATCTTGTCGATGGTCCAGCGTCCCTCGTCCACCATTGTGTAGAGATTCTCGAGGTTATAGTCCCCCGCCAGCTTCTTGTTGAAGAAGACCGCGCCGATCGCATCGTTGTCCATCGTCAACATATCGCCCATGACCAAAAAGACTTTTCCGCCGATGGACATCTGATGGATCATATTCTGGTCATACCACGGCTGGGAAAGGTTCATATAGGGAACCGTGCCGAGTTCGACGACGTAGCCGTTGGAGATGAAGGAGGATACCACGCCGTCCGGTTTCAGCGTCGCGATATCATAGTCATCTGCGTTGGAGAGTACGCTGTTCGTGAATTCTTTTCCCTGGTTGAAGTAGTCTTCCACGGCATACTCGACGAAATTCACCTTGTAACGTTCGGAGACGAGGGCATTCCGCTGATAAACCGCATCGTTGATGGCATCGCCGGTGAGCTCCTCGGCAGTCAGGTCCTGGCTTTTCCAATGCGAATTGCTTGTGCCCTTGCCGAGCATGCGGAAGTCATACCCGCCGAAATCCCGTTCGGGAAGGCCCGGGTCGATGCGTGTTTCCTCCGCCGGCGTATCGGAATTCGAACTGACGGTGGGAGCGGTGTTCGGTTCTGCCTCTCCTTTGCCGGCTCCGGCATTTGAGCAGCCGCAGAGGGCGGCCTGCGCCAGGATCAGGAAGATCAGGAGGCAGGCGACGATTCTGTTTCTTTTCATAGACATGTTCTCCTTAATGATGCAGCTGTAGCCGCAGCGTATTTCTATTTTTAATTATACTGTAGAAATTCGAAGAAGTCAAGGGGAAATGTCAGAAAAAAGACGAAAACGCAGCAGAATACCCTTTAGACAGGAAGAAATCGCGATCGGCTGGCTGATATGGTCCGCTTTTTGACGATAAAGGTCTCCGTTGAATGTTCCTTTGCGTTTCACAGTGTCTCATTCGTTCATGACTTTACAGCCAATGCTTCGCTAAGTATGTCGTCGCGTCGATATGCTTTTTTCCGGAAGACCGTTCCCCGCGGCCATGATTCGGCGCATCGAGAGGGACATGAAGCAAAAAGAATAGGATATGTGAGTCGTCCGACGGAGATTGTTGTCAGGCCTTAACCACATAGCTGATGCCTTCGATCTTGAGGAGGGAATCGCGGATGCTCTCGGAGCTGTGTCTGGGTGTCGTCGTCACGTTGATGCCGACATTCCCGAGGATGCCGCTTTTGGCGGGAATGACCTCGAGGATCATGTCCTTTTCGAGGATGGACTCGACCTCGTCAAGCACTCTCTGCACATTCCCGGAACTTTGGATCTCCGCATAAAAGTGGATCGATTGCTTTGTCTTGCGTTCGAGCCTGGTCAGGAGCGTGGTGGTGGAGACGCAGATGACGGTGCCGATCAGAGGGCCTGAGTAGAAGCCGTATCCCAGGGCAAGGCCGATGGTGGCGGTGACCCACATGCCGGCAGCCGTGGTCAGTCCCGCGACCGTACTGTTGTTCCTGACCAGAATAATGCCCGCGCCGAGGAAGCCGATGCCGGAGATGACCTGAGCAGAGAGCCTGAAAATGTCTCCCGGCAGCTGCAGGGACAAGGAGGCATACAGGCTGCACAGCGAAGTCATGGTGGCGCCTACGCACACCAGGATGTGCGTCCGGAAACCTGCCGCGCTGCCGTGGCGGCCTCGTTCAAATCCGATGATGCCGCCGACGATCACCGCGAGAAACAGCCGCAGCAAGAGGCTCACCATGTTGAATTCTTTCAGATAATCGAAAATAATGTGGATCTGTCCCATAGGACTCCTCCTTTCGGTCTGCGTGGCCGGCTGCTCCGGCTGCTTCGGGCGGCAGCTTCTCCGCTGTTGACGATATGGATGTATATATTTTAACGCGCGCAGTTGGTCTGATTTTGACTGTCGGTTGTTGTTTTTCTCCGCGCAGGACAGGACGGCCCGGCGAGGTCTTCTGTGTGAGTGTCCACGTGATCCTCCCGAACCTTTGTCGATATCATACCATAAATTCTTTACAGAATTATGAACAACGGCCACTTATTCCACAGCGGTGATCCTCACACATCCGTTCACACCCGCAGCTGCGATTTGACGAGAAGTTGCAAAACCGATCAACCTACTCGCGGAATCAGTATTTACAAAATCTACATAGATTTCCGGGGCGGGATCCGTTATACTCTATTAAAACGAGCCTCTCCGGACAAACGAATGAGGTGCGTCCCATGAAACGGAGAATCCCGCGGCATCCGTCTCATTCCGGCAATCGTTCCGCGCCGCAGCCGCACGGCTCAGGTTTTGTATGGCATCCACAAGAAGCATCCCGCCCGGCTTTCACGTTGAGATCATCCCGCCGAAGCAGGATTCCCAGAAACTCGAAGAGGACCTCGAGCTGTTCGCATCGAAGTTCGAGCGGGTGATGGAAAGCGGATTCACGGCTTCGATCACCGACAACGCGATGGGGCTTCTGGCGTTTCAGGGACACGAGTGCATCGGGGAACTCGGACTCCGCGCGCGCCTGGATCAGGTTCTGATCCATCTCAACACCTTCCATACCCGAAAGAATCTGGATGAAATCCTCGAAGTCTGCGAGGAGCTCGGGATCCGCTCGATCCTTGCCGTCAGCGGGGACGGTTCTCCCCGGCTCCCGAAGCTGAAGCCCGCAGACGTGGAGGCGGAGGGCACCGCTTCTGTTACATCCGTGGAGCTCACGCGGTATATCCGGAAGCATTATCCCTCCTTCACGGTCGGCGTCGCCTTCAACCCCTACGAACCGGAAATACATGAATTTGAAAAGCTGAAAAGAAAGCTCGACGCGGGAGCTTCCTTCGCGATCACACAGCCGATCATCGAACAGAACGCCGTGGTGGACCGGCTGCTC
>JAEEGL013740106.1_pt1 | contig 12211 bp, 6 predicted proteins | sample 9134231 | NCBI WGS metagenome assembly JAEEGL01 (sample SAMN16246548, study PRJNA631951) | gut metagenome | biome: gut microbiome; feature: rumen; material: fiber-attached | host: Bos | place: Iran: Karaj | collected 2018-10
CAAATTGAAAAAGCAACCGGCAGTACAAAATGAAAAAGAAATACAGAAAAACCGGAAAAACATCGAACTGAAAGGCCTCCTGTTTATTGCAGCGGGGCTGTTCCTGCTGGCTTCTTACGCGGGGCTGCCTACAGGTTTTGTCGGGGAGTTCCTGCATGAAGTGATGTCCTACGGTTTCGGGTTAGGCGCAATCATTTTCCCATTCGTTTTTATCGCGATGGGAATCGGTTATTTCCGCCTGAAGAAAAACCTGGTCCGGTTCGGGGGATTCTGGGCGGCTGTGCTTTTTTATGTCTGTCTGCTGGGCTTTCTGCATCATATCTTTATCCCCCTTGGTTATGAAACGGAACTGTCATTCTTGCCCCAGGGGGGCGGTATGATTGGGGGACTTCTGTCCAAAGCGCTGCACGAGGTAGCGGGCGCTACCGGGGCAGTTATTTTATTAATCGCCGGTATGCTGGCCAGCCTGGTGCTGACCGGCAAATTATCCGTAGCTGCGTTAACGGCGAAAGCGGGAGACAAGATTCAGGATATCCGAAGCGCAAGGCGGGAACGCCGCAACATGGAGAACGATTCCGAAGAGACTGACCGGTATGTTCCCCGGAAACAGGAAGCCCGGCCGTTTTTCGGCGGCACGGATACAGAGGACAGAAAACCCAGCCCGCTGGATGTATATAACAAAGATGAGTTTTCTGATTTTAATGATGATGTGCGCAAACCATCCGCGTTTAAAAAGATTCTTAATTTCGGCCAAAAGGCGCTGGACAGGAATACGGAAGGAACAGATCCGAACAGGCCGGATGAACCCGGAACCGAAAATTATGTTCCTGTGGAGCGCATGGCGAATCATGATAAGACGGAAAAGGAAAAGCCATCTTTAATCAAAATCTATCCTGAACAACAGGAAACCAGGGTTTTACGACCAGCGTCCGGTATCATCACGGGCCATACCGACAATCCGGAACCGGCACCCTGGGAAAAGGGCGCCATCATTCCCGGACAGGAGTTTCAGGAGCCTTCTGTTACCGGTTACGGGGCGGAAACACCGGCAGGCGCAGAGATGGACCATGAACTGCCGGTACCGGATGAAATGGCTTCCGGAAAACCGCGCTTTGTCCTGACACCTAACGGGGTGACCCAGGTTACGGATGGGCCCGTGAAATCTGCAGACAAAAAGGAAAAAGTTTCCAAAAATGCAACGACTGGTTCTGCTTCCAATGAAGAGGTGGATACGGAACAGTCCGATGCAGAAAAAGAAACGGAGCAGAAAAAAGAAGAGTATATCTTCCCGCCGCTGGATCTTCTGAACCCGGTAAAAAAGACAAACCGCCGTCAGTTTGATTCAGACGTAAGAGAACAATGCCGCAAACTGGAACAGACCCTGGCGGATTTCCGGGTCAATGCCAAAGTGACCGGCGTGACACGGGGGCCTTCAGTTACCCGGTATGAGCTGGAACCGGCGCCCGGCGTAAAGGTGAGCTCTGTCGTAAACCTGGCGGACGATATCGCGTTGCGCCTGGCTGCGCCCGGCGTCCGGGTGGAGGCACCCATTCCCGGGAAAGCAGCTATCGGCATCGAAGCGCCAAATGTTACCAATGATATGGTCAGCTTCCGGGAAATCGTGGACTGCGAAGATGTACGCAAGAGTTCCTCCAAGCTGTGTGTCGGACTGGGGAAGGATATAGAAGGCAAGGTAATTACGATCGACCTTGCCAAGATGCCGCATCTGCTGGTAGCGGGCACTACCGGCAGCGGTAAGTCCGTCTGCGTGAATACACTGCTTGCCGGCATCATGTACAAAGCCCGCCCGGACGAGGTGAAACTGATTCTGGTCGACCCCAAAGTGGTGGAACTGACCAATTACAATGGCATTCCTCATCTGCTGGTTCCCGTGGTTACGGATGCAAAAAAAGCGGCATCGGCGTTACACTGGGCAGTAGGGGAAATGGAACGGCGCTATAAGTCCTTTGCGGATACCCGCGTAAGGGATATCAAAGCTTATAATGCCCAGGCGGAAGAAAAAATGCCGTATATCGTCATCGTCATTGACGAGATGAGCGACCTGATGATGGTGGCCAAGGCCGATGTGGAAGACGCCATTTTGCGTCTGGCCCAGAAGGCCCGGGCCTGCGGTATCCATATGGTGCTGGCGACCCAGCGTCCGTCAGTCGATGTCATTACCGGTATTGTAAAAGCGAACATCCCGTCCCGCATTGCTTTCGCCGTATCTTCCCTGACAGATTCCCGTACGATTCTGGACATGGGTGGCGCGGAAAAACTGCTGGGCAAAGGCGACATGCTTTATTATCCAATTGGAGCTAATAAACCGTCCCGTGTCCAGGGCGCTTTTGTCAGCGACGAAGAACTGAACCGGGTGACCGATTTCATCAAACAGCAGGCTATTCCCGTTGAATACAGCGATGAAGTTACAAATGCAGTGTTGCCCAGTGACAGCCAGAAAGAAGCTAAAAACGCGATTGCAGGCGGTGGGGATGCGCCGGAAGAACAGGGACAGGACGAATTGCTGGATGACGCAATCCGTTTGGTGCTGGATTTGGGACAAGCTTCTGCTTCCATGCTGCAACGCCGGTTCCGTATCGGCTACAACCGGGCGGCGCGGCTGGTGGAAGCCATGGAAGAACTGGGTATCGTGGGGCCTGCTATCGGCAGCAAGCCGCGGGAGTTGAAGATGTCCAGGGATGAAGTGGAATATAAATTCCTGCAGAAGGACAATTTTTCAGACAGTCAGTAATGGAGAGGAAGCTTTCCGTATTAACAGTCAAGTCGGAATCAAATGTTTTAATTTAAAAACCTGTATGCGGGTTTGCTTGTTGTATGATGGAGGCTGATGCCGTTATGGATATCGGGAAAGTTCTACAGGACGCGCGGGTCGCGAAAAATCTGACTCTGGAAAGGGCGGCGCAGGAAACCAATATCCGTAAAGCATATCTGGAAGCAATTGAGCAAAATGATTATGCAACGCTTCAGGGTGACGTTTTTGTGAAAGGGATAATGCGCACCTATGGCAATTATCTCGGTCTGGACGGCGCGAAGCTGGTAGAAGAGTATAAGGCTGCCAACGCGGGAAACCGCCCGGTTAGAAACAATAACGCAATCCGGGAGTCCCGGGATGTTAAAGTACGTCCTACCTTTAAATCCAACAGGGACATCGGTTCCGGCAACGGCAATGATCACAGACTGCTGTTTATTATTATAGGCATACTTGCCTTGGTGCTGTCAGCTGCCGGCGGGTTTTATTATTACCTGGCACAGACGGGCCGGGCAGCAAATCTGCCGCTTCCGTTCAGCGTTGGCGCTTCCGCCGAAACGAAAGAAAAGAACAACGAAGTGAAAGAGCAGAGCAAAGAATCTTCGTTGAGTGGAAAAGAAAACAAGGTACAGGAGAAGCAGACTGCCGTACCACAGGAAACAAAAAGCGCTTCTGCAGTAACCCCCGGGGAAACGAAAAAGATAACAAAGTTAAAATTAACCTCTGCCGGGAAATGCTGGCTGCGGGTTACCGATCAAAAAGGAACGGTATTGTTTGAAGGAAATCTGCTGAAAGGGGAAAGCAAAACCTTTACCAGTAGTTCGGATATTGTTATGCGAATCGGCAATCTGAAGGAATTGCAGGTGGAGTACAACGGAAAGTTGCTTCCTCCGGAAGACCCCAAAGAAGCTGTAACAAGGACATATACACCCGCTGAGACAACACAGGTTAATTAAGGAAAAGTAAAGAAGTATTGAGGAAAAGTATAAATTAACTGAAGAATAGCGGAAAGAGACATAATACTGTTTCCGAAAGGAACTACAATGAATCAGTATTTTTTACCCGTGTGCAAAGAAGATATGGAGAAAAGAGGCTGGGAACAGCTTGATTTTCTTTTTGTCAGCGGAGATGCGTACGTGGATCATCCGTCTTTTGCGCCGGCGGTTATTTGCCGTGTATTGGAAGCGGCAGGTTATAAAGTTGCTGTTTTACCCCAGCCGGACTGGCGTGACTCCCATTCTTTTCAGACCATGGGAAAGCCACGTTTGGGCGTGCTGGTCTGCGGAGGGAATCTGGATTCTATGCTGTGTCATTACACGGCAGCCAGAAAACCCCGCAAAGAAGATAAATATTCGCCCGGAAAAGAGATGGGGAAGCGGCCGGACCACGCTACGCTGGTTTATACAAAAATCGCAAAGCAACTGTGGCCTGATGTTCCTGTCATCATCGGCGGCATCGAAGCAAGTCTGCGGCGTTTTGCCCATTATGACTATTGGGAAGATAAACTGCTGCCCTCTATTCTGACGGAAAGCGGTGCGGATCTCCTTGTGTGCGGTATGGGGGAAGCCCAAATCCGGGAAATAGCGGATTACCTGGCAGGCGGGGCGTCCGGCGAAGATCTGCATTATATCCGGGGTACTGCCTATACGGCAAAAACGTTGGACGGTGTGGAAGAGTTTGTCGAGCTTCCTTGTTATGACGCAATCTGTAAAGATAAAAGTTTGCTGGCGGAAGCGTACCGGTTGCAGCATGAGAATTTTGACCCATTTTACGGAAAAACCCTTGTCCAGAAAAACAGCCGCGGTTTATATGTGGTACAGAATCCGTCGGCTATGCCGTTGACAGAGTCAGAGATGGATGCGGTTTACGACTTGCCGTACACGAGACAGTGGCATCCCATGTACGACAAAGCAGGCGGTATCGCAGCGCTGGAGGAAGTAAAATTCAGTATCGTAAGCTGCCGGGGTTGTTTTGGCAGCTGTTCTTTCTGTGCCATCCACGCCCATCAGGGACGGATTATCCAGGCCCGCAGCCACGCTTCCATTTTAAAAGAAGCCGAAGAGATGACGCGGATGCCTGACTTTAAGGGGTATATCAACGATGTAGGGGGACCGACGGCAAATTTCCGGCATCCTGCCTGCAAAAAACAGTTAAAGTTTGGAGCATGCAAAGACCGTCAGTGTCTGTTCCCCAAGCCTTGTCCCAATCTGGACGCGGACCACAGCGATTACATTCGGTTGCTGCGTAAGCTTCGCGCGCTTCCGGGAGTGAAGAAAGTATTTATCCGTTCCGGCATCCGTTACGATTATCTGCTGGCGGAAAACAAACAGCAGTTTCTGGATGAACTGTGCCGGTATCATGTAAGCGGACAGTTAAAGATCGCTCCCGAACATGTTGCGGATGCAACGTTGAAGCATATGGGCAAGCCCGGAAAAGAAGTATATCTGAAATTTGTCAAAGCCTTTATGCAAAAAAATAAAGAAATCGGTAAGGAACAGTATCTGGTTCCGTATTTTATTTCCAGCCATCCCGGCTGTACGCTGACGAACGCCATTGAACTGGCGGAGTTTTTGCGCGATACGGGTCGTCATCCTGAACAGGTGCAGGATTTTATTCCCACCCCGGGCAGCGCTTCCACCGCTATGTATTATTCTGGTGTGAATCCCTTTACGGGGGAGAAAGTGTACACCGTGCATAATCCGCACCATAAAGCCATGCAGCGTGCCCTTATGCAGTATCGTAATCCGCGGAACCGGGCTCTGGTTGCGGAAGCCTTAATAGAGGGCGGGCGCAAAGACCTGATTGGCGACGGGCCCCGCTGTCTGATCCGGGATGAACGTTTCCGTACAACGGGCAGGATAAAAGCAGTAAAAGGTAAAAATCCAATAAGAAAAAACTGTAAGGAGCATTGATTCATTGGATTTACGCGGATAAACCAGTGGTCTTAAAGCTTAGCGTTTTGTAAAGTGAAAATGTAATGAGCAGAAAACAACTATTTATGGTTTTGGCCTGTCTGATGTTTCTTTTGGCAGGCTGCGGCAAGTTTAATGCTGCCGGACCGGCGCAAACAGTAAAAGTGTATACGACGCTGGATAAAACGTTTGTTGCAGCGCTGTGCGGAAAGTTTACCGAAAGTCTGCCGCAGGATAAAAAAATTGCGTTTGTCATTTCGGATAAAGAGGGTGAACTGGAACAGGCGGACTGTATCATCAGCGGATTAAGCCTGCTGCAGCAAAAAGCGGTTGCTGGTTCCCTGCAAAAGATCCGTGCGGAATTTGCCGACCTGCTGCCGGCAGAGTTGAAAGATAAAGAAGAACAATGGGTCACTCTTTTTTACGATCCGGCGGTTTTGCTGGTCAACCAGGCTTATTCCCGAAAGGTTGGGCAGCAACAGCTTTTGCACTGGTCTGACGTGCCGGGGCAGAAGGACGCGCGGATTGTCATGGAAAATCTCAGTGACAATGAATCCACTGTTATGTTCTTAGCTGCTTTGTCATCCCGCATGGGCCAGGATGAATGCATAGCCTATTTCAGACAGATCCGGCCCATGATCAGGCAATTCGCAAAGTTCCCCATCACGCCTGTCCGCATGGCTGCTACCGGTGACGCTGATATCGCGATTACCCGGCGGAGCCACGTGTTCAAATATTTGCAAAATGATTTTCCGGCTTATATTTTGATTCCTGAAGAAGGAACCCCGGTGAATTTGTTTGGCATCGGATTATCGCAGAACAGTAGAAGGCAAAAAGAAATTACAGCGTTTATTAATTGGTTTTTACGCTCTTCCGAAGCAAGAACGCTTCTCATTACGACTCGCAGCGGCTATCTGCCGGTACTGCCGAAAGGAGAAAACGGACAGGCTGTAAACAGGGATGTTTTGTGGACAAATACATTTTACAAAAACGGGCAGGCGCTGGAACAGTTAACAGCGGACTGGCTCAGGGAAATCCGTCTTGCGGATGGCGGGGAGGATACGAAATGAAACTGGGTCTGATCAGTTTAGGATGTCCGAAGAATCTGGTAGATTCCGAAGTCATGCTGGGCATTATTGAAAAATATGACATTGAGATTACAAATGTTCCCGAAGCTGCGGATATTATTATTGTGAATACCTGTGGCTTTATTGAATCTGCCAAACAGGAGTCCATTGAAACGATTCTTTCCATGGCTGCCTATAAAACTGAAGGTAGTTGCCGGTATCTGATTGTGACCGGGTGTCTGGCCCAGCGCTATGCGCAGGATTTGTTCCAGGATATGCCAGAGGTTGATGCCCTTGTGGGGACGAATGTTTTCAAAGACATCGGACGGGTGATAGACCGGGTGATGCAGGGAGAACGGGTTCTGCATCTGAAAGACAATGATTTGCTGCCTTTGCCGGAAACCAGGCAAATCATGGCGGTTTCTTCGTCCCCATCTGGTTTGCCGCAGGTAAAAGAAGTGCTGGCGGATCCCCGCAAGTTAACGACTCCGCCGTATCTGGCTTATCTGAAAATCGCTGAGGGTTGTGATAATTTCTGCTCGTTCTGTGCGATTCCTCTGATTCGCGGTCGCTATACCAGCAAACCTTATGAACAGGTTATGGCGGAAGCGAAAGATCTTGCGGGCAGGGGTGTAAAGGAACTGGTGATCATTGCCCAGGATACCACGCGTTACGGACAGGATTTGTACGGAAAGCTGCGCCTGGCAGAACTGTTGCGCGATTTGAACGACATTCCGGGATTAAAATGGATTCGTGTATTGTATTCCTATCCCAATACGTTTACGGATGAGTTAATCGAAGCGTATGCCACACTGCGAAAAGTATGCCATTACGTGGACCTGCCGTTACAGCATGCCAGCGACCGGCTGCTGCACGATATGCGGCGCCGTGATAAGCTGAAAGAAACAAAAGCCCTTTTGAAAAAATTACGGGAGCGGATTCCGGATATTGTGATTCGCACGACATTTATTGTGGGTTTTCCCGGTGAAACAGAAGAAGATTTTGCGATTCTGAAAGAGTTTGTGGCAGAACAGAAATTTGAGAATGCCGGTGTGTTCCAGTATTCCCGGGAAGAGAATACGGCGGCGGCAGCTATGCCGGACCAGATCCCCGATGATGTCAAACAGGATCGCTATGATGAACTGATGGCGATACAGGCAGGGATTTCGGAAGAGTGTCACAGGGCCATGGAAGACCGGGAGCTTGAAGTGGTTGTGGAAGGGTATGAAGCAGAGGAGGAAAACCTTGCAGTTGCCCGCAGCTACCGGGAAGCGCCGGATATCGACGGAAATATTTTTGTGGAAAATGCTCCCGGATTGAAGCCGGGAGATTTTATCAGAGTCAGGATTGAGCAGGGGTTTGCCTATGAGGTGGTAGCCTCCCGCCTTGAGATGATGATTGAATAATAACAGCTATAGTTTCATTGACAAGGAAAACGCATTGTGCTATTTTTATATGCGGTTCGCATTTAGTTATACATTCTTTTGCCCATTAACCGCTATTTTATGATTATAAGAGCAACTCGTGGGGAGGGAGTCAATTGAAAGTAGAGGTTATCACAACCGGTACGGAACTTCTTCTGGGAGAAATATTAAACACGAACTTTACCTGGCTGGCGCAAGAATTAAATCTTCGTGGGTTTGATGTTTTGTATCAGACCACAGTAGGAGATAATCCTGCGCGCATGAAAGAGGTGCTGGACATTGCCGCCAGGCGTGCTGATATCGTTATCACCAGCGGAGGACTGGGACCGACCCGGGGCGATATTACCAAAGAACTGGTTGCGGAATATTGCGGCGTAGACATGTATATGAATCTGGAAGTGTGGAACCATATCCACGACCTGTTATCCAGGCGGAACATCTGTATTGCGTCTAATAACGAAAAGCAGGCCCTGGTTCCCAGCGGCGCCATTGTTTTGCATAACGCGGTGGGAACCGCTCCGGGACTTATCTTGGAACATGGGAATACTACATTCATCATGCTTCCCGGACCGCCTTTTGAATTGCAACATGTTTGCGAACATGAATTGTTCCCGTATTTTGAACAGCGTTTTCCTCATTTGGGAATCATCAAGTCCCATACGCTGAAGCTGAGAGGCATCGGCGAGTCCAATCTGGCCGAGATGCTGGACGATATTATTGTCCACCAGTCGAATCCCACCATCGCCCTCTATGCAAGACATGGGGAAATACTGGTGCGTCTGACTGCCAAAGCTCCTTCCGCGGAGGAAGCGGACACGTTGATTGCTGCTATGCAGGAAAGGGTAGAAGAGATAGTCGGAGCTTATGTTTACGGCTATGACGGAGATACCCTGCCTGAAGTGCTGGGGAAAGAGCTTTTAGCCGGGAAACGGACTATAGCATTTGCGGAATCCTGTACCGGCGGGCTGGCATCCAGCCTGATGACCGATGTGCCGGGGAGTTCAGAGTATGTGAAAGGTTCTGTGATTTCTTATACAAACGAAGTCAAAAACCAGGTAATCAATGTCAGCAAAACCACACTTTTGAAAAAAGGAGCTGTGAGTAAGGAGGCTGCCCTGGAAATGGCGGAAGGCGTTCGGGAAATAATCGGCTCCGATATAGCGGTGAGCATTACAGGGCTGGCCGGACCCGGCGGGGGAACCCGTAAGAAACCGGTAGGACTTGTTTATATTGCTGTTGCAGATACAAATGGCGCGTCGTGCCAGAAGTATAATTTTACCGGTACACGTACACAAATCAAACAGCGGGCGGCTTTCGCTGCTTTGGGAATGGCGCTGGACCGGCTGAAAGAAATTCCGGCACAGAATAATTTGGAGGAGACCATTGATGACCATGATGCAGACAGATAGTTTTGGAGAACTGGTACTGGAAAAGCGTGTTGTTGCGGCCTTAAAGGAGATGGGATTTGAAGAACCTTCACCGATTCAGCAGCAGGCAATTCCTTTGCTACTGGATGGAAAGGATATAATCGGACAGGCACAGACCGGCACAGGAAAAACCGCAGCTTTCGGCATTCCTATTATCCAGGGCATTGAAGACCGCCGGCATATTCAGGCGCTGATTATGAGCCCCACTCGTGAACTGGCGATCCAGATTGCAGAGGAAATCGGAAAGATTGGTTTTAATAAACGCATCAAAGTAGTTCCTGTTTTCGGTGGCCAGCCTATCGAACGGCAGATTCGAGCTCTGAAGAGCGGTGTGCAGATCGTAATCGGTACACCGGGCCGTTTGCTGGACCATATCCGCCGGGGTACGATCAAGCTGAATTATGTCCGTTACCTTGTTCTGGACGAAGCGGATGAAATGCTGGACATGGGTTTTATCGAAGACATAGAAGAAATCATGGCGAATGTTCCGTCCGAGCGGCAGACTATGCTGTTTTCTGCGACCATGCCCCGTCCGATCCTGAGCCTGACCAAAAAATACATGCGGGCGCCTCAGATAGTAACTGTAAGTAAAGAAGAGATCACAGTTCCTCTGATCGATCAGTATTATTTTGAGACCCGTGATAAAATCGAAGGGATTTCCCGCCTGCTGGATGCGGGTATCGAAGGAAAAAGCATTATCTTCTGCCGTACCAAACGGGGCGTTGATGATTTGACCGCATCACTGGGGAGCAGGGGATACATTGCGGAAGGTCTGCATGGAGATTTAAGCCAGGCCCAGCGTGACCGTGTCATGAAAAAATTCAGGGAAGGACGTCTGGATATTTTAATCGCAACAGATGTTGCGGCCCGCGGTCTGGATATTGATAATGTGCAATATGTCATCAACTTTGATATACCGCAGGATCCGGAAAGTTACGTACACCGTATCGGCCGCACAGGCCGGGCAGGGAATGCCGGTGTGGCGCTGACATTTATTCTTCCCAGGGAATTCCGCCAGTTAAAACTGATTGAGCGGATTGCAAAAACACGTATCCGTCGCCGCGAACTGCCTACCACCAGCGACGTACTGGAGCATCAGCGGGAGCAGATCATCTCCAGGATGCAGGCCTTGCTGGAAATGGGAAGCTATGGGAAATATATGCCGGTAGTGACAGCGTTAAGCAAGGAATACGAGCTGGAAGAAATTGCGGCAGCGGCTTTAAAACTGATGCAGGAAGGGAACAGGGCTCTTGAGATAACGGAAGAAAAGAATACTGTCAGCGATCTGACGGATCAGAGTCTGGCGAATACCGGCGGCCGTCCCGGTATGGTGCGGTTCTTCCTGAATATCGGGCGCAGTCAGAAGATTACAGTTCCCGAACTTGTGCGGACGATTGCCAGGGAAGCAGATATTCCCGGTCGTTCTATAGGTCTGATAAATATTTTTGATAAATTTTCCTTTGTCGAGGTACCGGAGCAGTATGCAGAAAAGGTGCTGGCGGTAATGCATAAAAACAGCATCCGCGGTTATAAGGTCAATATTGAACCGGCGCATTCCAAAGATTAAGGAGTTGGGTCTGGAATGAAAGAAGTTCTGGGGAATACAGAAGGATTAAAAAATAACGTTATTGCAATACTGGAACAGCTGTACCAGTTACGGGTCCCGCCCTGGCAACTGGTATCCCCGGAAATTGCAATACAGATGGCTAAAATTACGAGTGCCATAAACCGCGAAGTGAACATATTTCTGGATCGCAAGGGAAACGTATTAAGCGTTTCCGTGGGTGACAGCAATACGGTTTCATTGCCGGATCTGCCGGGCAGGCGGGGAAGCGGACGCTTAAGCGGGATCCGCTGTATCCATACGCACCCGGGTGGGAATTCGCAGTTAAGCGGTATCGATTTATCTGCTTTGCGAAGCCATAAATATGATCTGATGGCTGCTATCGGCGTGAACGATGAAAAGCCTGAAGAGTTTGTGTTCGATTTTGCAATTATTACGGGAAAGGACGAGTATGACCAGTACACGGTTCAGGAATACGGCGTCTTCAAACCTGACGTACTGGAAACCTTGTTTCTGCCAAATATTATCAGTTCGGCAGAAAAACTTCTGGCTGTAACCGACGATAACCAGAAGCTTGAGAAGAGACCGGAACGGACTATTCTGGTAAGTCTGGAATATGGGAAACAGGACAGGCTGTGGACGAGCGAAGACTCGCTGGAGGAACTGCGCCAGCTGGCCGAAACAGCAGGAGCTGAGGTAATAGCCAAATTTCTGCAGAAGCGCCCCAGGCCGGACCCGGGATTTTTTATCGGGCGTGGCAAAGTACGTGATTTGGCATTATATGCGCAGCAGGAGGATATTGACCTCTGCATCTTTGACGAAGAATTATCGCCTGCCCAGCAGCGGAACCTGGAACAGTCACTGGGGATAAAGGTGCTGGACCGTACGGCCCTGATACTGGATATTTTTGCCCAGCGCGCCCAGACGAATGAAGGCAAATTGCAGGTTGAACTGGCTCAGCTGCAATATACGCTGCCGCGTATCATGGGGCAGGGACTTTCCCTTTCCCGTCTGGGAGGCGGCATCGGTACCCGGGGACCCGGCGAA
>JAEEGL013832397.1_pt1 | contig 12211 bp, 13 predicted proteins | sample 9134231 | NCBI WGS metagenome assembly JAEEGL01 (sample SAMN16246548, study PRJNA631951) | gut metagenome | biome: gut microbiome; feature: rumen; material: fiber-attached | host: Bos | place: Iran: Karaj | collected 2018-10
ACATCAGGTACTGAAACCTCAAGAATCACGTTCATACCGCCTTTCAGGTCAAGACCCAGGCCAATTTCCATCTCACGGCACTGCTTCAGCGAGTAGATGCCCATATACACCTTCTCATTGTTGATCGAATCCAGGTACTCTGCACCAGCCTCCTCGCCCATGGCAGCAGCCTTACTCTCGTAGTGGCGTGTCACGAATGAGAAGGAAAGGTAGAAGCAGCACACGAGAACCAGAAGCACTGCGATAAATTTTACAATTCCTTTGTTTTGCATTTTAATTTTTGATGTTATTTATTATTATTTAATTCTGTTCGCGTATATTTGAGCGTGCAAATATAGACATTTTTTTGCACGTGGGAAAATTTCTTGCCGAAAAAAGCACTTTTTTTAAGGATTTCACCTCATTTTTACCCAACAGAGCATCGGAAAATGGTCACTTGCGTCCATATCCGAGTCTATTTCACATTTCTGAGGCTCGAAGTGGTCTGAGCAGAAAATATGGTCAATCCTGACGTAATATCCTTTCCGATTATATGACAAACCGAAGCCTTTTCCCGTTTCTGCAAAGCAGTCATGAAGTCCTTGGGCGATGGTCCGGTGAGCATAGGAGATGGGCGATTCGTTGAAGTCGCCACACACGATGATCGGGTACTGGCGATGGCTTTCGATATAGGCATGTACGGCATCGGCCTCAGGGGCTCTCTTCGCTGCGGAACGGGCCAGTTTCTCGAGTAGCATCACTGACTCTTCGCGGACTGTGTCGCGTTTCATCTTGCCTTTGATCATGCGCTCGTAGTTGGCGCGGTCTTCCTTCGAGAGATGGGTGCCCTCAAGGTGGTTGTTGATGACCAGAAGGGTGTCGCCATTGTCGAGCTTGAGATAGTATGCCACAGAGCCGTTAGCCCTTGAGTGATAGGCGATTCGCTCCTTTTTGAGGATGGGGAAGCGGGTGTGGATGCCCACACCGTTCATGCCGAGGGCATCGTTGCAGAAGATGGTGGTGTCATTGTAGTCGTAAATCTTCTTATACCTTTGCATCACGAACCTGCGCCATGTGTCGGCATCTTCCTGCAGACAGACGATATCTGCCTGTTGACGTTTGAGGTAACTGAAGACGGTATCGAAGCCCTGTTCATATTTGAAATTCCCTCCATATTGGCACACATTGTAGGAGATGACCTTCAGCGATCCCTCTTCCACCTCCTGATGGAAGTTAAGGGGCATATACAGGCTGACGGGTGGGTAGGCGAGGAGATAGCCGACAATGGGAATCCAGACTTTCCGCCATTTGAACGTGAGCCAGAAGAAGAGGAAGAGCATGTTGACGATCAGGAATACCGGGAATGCCAGACTCAGACAGGAGAGCATGGGGTATTCGGCAGGATTAAGCCTGTCGGCATAGCCTGAACATAACATCAAAATGACGGTGGCAATGTTTGCCCCCGCCACAAGATTGACGGTAAACGTCTTGAGTTGCTTGATCATTGTTTGCTGGCCTCAAAGAGTTTTTGTTTTTCCTCCTTCGTCAGACTGTCGTAGCCGCTTTTGCGGATCTTGTCGAGGATGGCATCGATCTCCTCCTGATTGGCGCGTTTGCGGGCATTATACTCCATGTCTGACTCCTTGGAAGCACCGTGCTCTACGTGCATATTGGGATTCCTGCGCTGAGTGCTCTGACTCCTGCCGTTCTGCTGGCGCTGGTCGAAACTGCGCTTCAGTCCCTCGAAGAACTGCTGTCCGCGACTTCGGTCGAAGCTGGAGTTCGGGTGCTTGTTCCAGTAGCGTATCATCAGGAATCCGAAAAGCATACCTCCCAGGTGGGCAGTGTGAGCCACGCCGTCACCGGAAGAGCCGAGAGCCGAGAAAAACTCGATGGCTACGTAGCCGACGACGAACCACTTCGCCTTGATGGGGAAGGGGAAGGGAATGATAAACAGCCGCTCGTTGGGGAAGGTCATGCCAAAGGCCAGAATAACAGCGTAGACAGCGCCTGAGGCTCCGATGGTGGTCCAGCTGTTAAGCTGATGACTCAACTGATGGCCCACGGTAATCAGCTCGCCCAGTCCGATGCCAGGCGCCTGCTCAGCGATGGTGTAATAGAACGAGCCAAACTGGGCTATCTCCTGTAATAATCCTGCACCGATTCCACACGTAATGTAATAAAAAAGGAATTTCTTCGGACCCCATACATTTTCTATCACACAACCGAACATCCACAGTCCGAACATATTTGAAAGGATGTGCATGAAGTTGGCGTGAAGGAAAAGATAGGATACGAACTGGTACAGATGGAAATTGTCTGCCATGAAGAAATGCAGACCTCCGATATTTGACAAGTTGATTCCCCGCATCTGGAGAACCAGTGTGGCCAGGAATGCGATGCCGTTGATAATCAACAGATTTTTCGTTATAGTCGGTATACGAAACATCATCTTCTTTTTCGAGTTTTCTATTTACTGTTTGCGATGTGCCCATAATCGGGCGCAATTTCTTATTTGGGCGCAAAATTACGAAAAATCTCTCTCTTTAAGGCTAAAATAGGGGCTTTTACAACTATTTTTTATGAAAAAAGTGATTTTTTCTGATTTTTTGTTGTTTTTTTGAATAGTTTGCACTATATTTGCGAAAGATTTCGACAACAATTATAATTTTTACTCATTAAATACTTATTAAATTAACAACATTATGAACAAAACAGAATTGGTAGAGAAGATTGCAGCAGGTGCTGGTATCTCTAAGGCAGACGCCAAGAAGGCTCTCGACGCAACAGTAGTAGCTATTAAGGATGCTCTCGCAAAGGGTGACAAGGTAGCGCTGGTTGGCTTTGGTACATTCAGTGTTAGCGAGCGTCCAGCTCGTGAGGGTATCAACCCACTCACAAAGCAGAAGATCAGTATTGCTGCTAAGAAGGTTGCTAAGTTCAAGGCTGGTGCTGAGCTTGCAGACGCTCTCTAATCTTTGAATTGTAAACAAAAATTTAAGGGGACCCTTCCGGATCCCCTTTCTTTATGTCTTCTTATTTCGGTTGCTTGCCGATGTAGGCGAGGATACCTCCGTCTACGTAGAGCACATGACCGTTGACAGCGTCGGAAGCGTGTGATGCGAGGAACACGGCGGGTCCACCGAGCTCTTCAGGATCGAGCCAGCGTCCGGCAGGTGTCTTTGCACAGATGAAGCTGTCGAATGGATGACGGCTGCCGTCGGGCTGCTTCTCACGGAGAGGTGCTGTCTGTGGGGTGGCGATATAGCCCGGGCCGATACCGTTACACTGGATGTTGTACTCACCGTACTCTGAACAGATGTTACGTGTGAGCATCTTCAGACCGCCCTTGGCTGCTGCGTAAGCTGATACGGTCTCACGACCCAGCTCTGACATCATCGAACAGATATTGATGATCTTACCCTCACGACGCTCCATCATCTCCGGCAGTACAGCTGCAGACACGATGTAAGGTGCTACGAGGTCTACGTCGATGACCTGCTGGAACTCTGCACGCTTCATCTCATGCATAGGAATACGCTTGATAATACCTGCATTGTTTACGAGGATGTCAATCTGGCCAACCTCAGCGTGGATCTTCTCCACAAGCGCCTTGACAGCGTTCTCGTCTGTAACGTCGCATACGTAACCCTTCACATTCTCGATGCCTGCCTCCTTATAGTTGGCCAGACCGCGCTCGAGGGCTGCTTCGTTAATGTCGTTGAAGATAATGTTTTTGATGCCTGCGGCTACGAAAGCCTTTGCAATGTTGAAACCGATTCCGTAAGATGCACCTGTGATCCATGCATTCTTACCTTCGAGTGAAAATAGATTTGCCATAATACGTTTGTTTTTTTAGAGTTTATATTTTATATATGAATATCTGTATATGCATTACTTTTGTATTTGGATGCAAAGGTACTAATTTATATTGAATAATGCAAGTATTTACTTGAAAAAGGTCTGCAAAGGTTTACGTTGATATGGCACAGATTGAATTAAGAAATTATATAATTAAAGTACGCGCGCATATGAAATCGATTTTTTGTTTGCCTGGCATAACTGTTTGCCATTATCATTTTACAAGACGTAGCATGGTCTTGGCATCCTCGTCGCCATCAGCAGCATCTTTGCGGATCTTGGCGAGGATGTCTTTTCCACCCTTCTCGTTCTTCACGGCCTTCTTGAGCCACGACGAGGCTTTTTTCTGGTCGGCTGCGACACCCTTCCCTTTCATATAGCTTTTGCCTAGCTGATACTGGGCATCGGCATTACCCTGTTGTGCTGCCTTGGAAAACCAACCGACGGCTTTGGTACGGTCCTTATCCACTCCCTTGCCGTCCTTGTAGCATTTTCCGACGGCATATTGTGCCTTGGCATAGTCCTGTTTGGCCGATTTCATATACCATTGGAAAGCCAGTGCGTCGTTTTCCGTCACCCCGTGTCCTTTGTCATAGCAGCGCCCCAAACGATATTGTGCCTTCTTGTGGCCTTTCTCTGCAGCTGCCTTCAGTTTCGGAACAGCAGTAGCGTAGTTCTTTGCATCATAGAGGGCCTTGGCCTCTTTGTAGAGCTTGTCGGAACTCTGTGCACTGGCAACCATACAGGCTGCCAGCGTACAGAGTAATATTATATACAGTCGTTTCATCTTAGTTGAATTTGATCTGAACAAGTTTCTTGGCTATGCTGTTTGTTGTGGGACTGCCGATGACGGCAACGCAGTTGGCGAGTTTCTCCTCATCTGTCGTAGTGTCGTCGCCATAGCCGCTGTCGCATGCCCAGCTCTTCTTGACCTGCGCATAGAATGAGCCGCCACTGACGGTGATGCCTGTAGTGGCCTTGACAGCCTTGGGCTTACCGTCGTCGTTGCCGCCGGTAGTGATGGCACTCAGTGTGCCACCGCTGAATATGACACCGGCAGAACTATTGATGCCCTTGCCGCCGTCGCCGCTACTGGTCATGGTCAGTGTGCCGCCGCTCATGGTGAAGTCGTAGTCGCACTTGATGCAGGCAGCGCTGCTGTAGTCCTGTTCATCGCTGTCGTAAACGCAGTCGCCGCTGGTACTGATGGTGGTAGTCCCGCCCGTAATGACTACCACGGAGTCGCACTTGATGCCACGGGCAGCATCGGCTGTCACGCTGATATCGAGCGTACCGTTGTTAATCCACAGACCGTCGTTCACCTTGATGCCGTTGCCCGCAGTGGAACTGACGTTCAGAGTTACACCGTCGTCGATGACAATATAGTCGTCGCAGGCAAAGCCGTGCTTGCAGTTGCCGGTAACGTTCAGGGTTCCCGTTCCCATCACATACACCTGTCCCTCGCTGAACAGGGCACCCTTCTGGTCATAGCTCTGTTCGGTGTACGATGTGCCGTCGGTGAGGGTGTTGGTGGTGCCGCTGTTGACATAGAGGTAGAGCGACTTGCCGCACTGATTGTTGATGGCGGGACCGTCGCCGTTGTTCAGTGTCAGGCCGTTGAGAAGGATACCGAATTTCTTTTGGCGATAGATGAGCAGTGAACCGTCACTGCATGAGCCGCTAAGTATCAGTAGTAACGAGTCGGTGTCTGTACCCGTATTCACGGTTACATCAGTACCGCTGACCGTCACATAACCGTTACTGTCGCCTGCCACGCTAACGCTTGAATTGCTATAGACAATCGTAATCAGGTTGGCAGTCGAGGCTGTGCCATTGATATAGGCGCTGAAGTCTGTATCGTCGTTTTGACAGCCAACCATTAGGGCTGCAGCCATCAGTAAAAAGATGATTTTCTTCATAAAACAATTCGTTTAATTCGTGGTCTTAGAACTTGAACTTATACCCCACACCAATATAGTGCATGTCGGGATCGTAGTCGTCCGCCTCCACATGCTTCATATTCTGGTAGCGATAGTAAATGCTGAGATGGTGTTGTTTCGACAGGCGCAGGTCGGTGCCGATATTATAGCGTATCTTCTCAATGCCCCATGAGTTATATAACTCTATGCTGGCAAAGGGCGTGAAGAAGGCACGTTTGCGGTCGTATGACACTTCGAAACGCGAACGTAGCTGGTTCTTGGCCTTGCCTGAGCGTACCTTATCCTCCCAGGCTTCGTCATCGAAGTCCCAGCGCTCTACGGTCTTCTCCGGACGGTAGGTATATTGCCAGCGTTCACGCAATTCCAATTTGATGTTGTTCGAGAACTTATATGAACCGGCCAGCGAGGCATAGAAACGGTGCTTGATACCCCAATACGAGGGACGCCAGTGGTTGTAGGCACCACTGCTCTTCAGGTCGATGTCCTCGCGGAAGTTGGTGTTCAGCAGTTTGTAGCCGGCGTCGGCTTTCAGCCAGTTCGTCAGCTTGTACTGTGTCCCCAGGCCAAAGGCCCAGCGGTCCATCGTCTTGAAGTTGTTACGTGTGCGTAGCTCTGCTTCCAACGAGATGCTCAGCTTTTTGCTCAGCTTCTTCTCGGCTTCGGCTCCCAACAGCAGGCCGCCCTCGCTCTGTGCTGATGCAGTGATAAGCGACAGATGAGAAACAACGAGTATCGCCAGGGCATAGCGAATAGCGCTCTTAATATTACAATACGTTCGCATATTCCGAGTTTTTTATCTTTAACATGTTCTTGACATCACCGCTGTCGTTACCTTCATAATAGACACGCAGCACTGCCATATCGCGCAGGAAGTCGACGGCACCCACACGGACAGCGATAACCTTCAGTCCCAGCCGGTTCTCCAAATCGGCAATGAGCTCTTTACGATGCTCAGGCTTGATGAGTTCTATGCGGTCGTACTGCACAAGTTTCGATGCCTCCACTTTCAGGAATCGCTCGAAAATCATGATAGCAGCAACCGTTATTATATCTATCGTCAACAGTTCGACGATTGGAGTACCAATCATTTTTCCATTATCGTCAACGCCTATCTGGTCGGCCATCGCATGAACCACCGAGAGGCAGACGACTACAAAGAGGTAGGTCATCTCGCGGACGGGCATCGAATCCGTGCGATAACGCATGATGCTGAAGATGCCGAAGAGTCCTAAGCCGACACCCATCGTGGCCTTACCACGGTCCATACCCATCATCAGATAGACCAAAAAGAAGATGGCTACCGAGATGATGACGAACGTGAAGTAGAAGTCGCGACGCTTGCTTTTCTTGAAATAGAGGAACTGGACGATGCCCCAGTTTACCAGCATACAGATGATAAATCTCACTAAGGTGTCAGGAAATCCGACGGAAAAAATCTCATTCATGTCGTAGTTTGTTTTTATTGTTTATTCATTATTTTGTTTATCTCAATGAGTTTGCGCTTGAAGCGGTTGACGGGCAACTGTTGGTTGGTGAGTGCTGCTCCCATGCAGTATTTCGAGAAGCCGTGCGGATGGATGCGCAACTGACGGAGCATCTCAAGTACTGGCGAGTAGATTAGTCCGTCACGCTTCAGTTCGATAATCACCAGGTTGCCCATGTCCTTGTCCACACCACTTACGAGGTTGTGGAAACGTAGCGCTGAGTCGATAGTCAGACGCTCGGTCTTGGCCTTGTTGACGAGGGTGATGCGTGAGAAATGGTTGTTGAGTGCCGGCTGAAGTGTGTCGGCACTGTAACGCAGATGTTTTGCCAGAAACAGGCGCTTCTCCTCATCGCTCACGTCCATATTGCTTACCTCGATGCGTTTCTTCTTGGTGCGCCCGTGGTTGTTCTTGGTCTTCACCTCCATGAACTGCAGACCGCTGATGCAATAGGTGCGGAAACGTATCTTCTGTCGGTTGGCGTGGTTCCACTGGTGCTGGTTGTACATGTCGAAGGCCGTCGTATCGAAGTACGTGGTGTCATACTCCAGGTTTCGCTCGCCGTCAATCTCCTGCACGTAGTAGTCTTTGCAAGCCATCTGAAGGAGCAGACGCAGACGGTCTGTCGTGGTGACGAACTTCGTATCGGTACGGTTCATCAGCTTCACCCCCGACATCTGTTCCAGCGAGATGGGTGCAAATGTGTTAATCAACTCTGTCATCCTTCAATCTTTTACCTTTTTACTTTTTAGTGTCTTCCAGGGCCACCGCCTCCTCCAGGTTGGCCGCCACCACCGCCAGGGCCTCCGCCAGAGTAGGAAGTGAGACTGACCGACGAGCCACTGCTTACTGTGGAGTCAGTAGCTCCGTAGCCGTCAAAGATGGTTGTGCCATTGCTCTTCGATACGCTGTAGAGCGATCTGCCTCCTGATACAATCCAAGTGCCTGAGGCAGGAACCTTGAAGGCAAAGGCTGTTCCGTTCTGTGTGAACGAGTACCAGTTGCTGGTGCTGAGCGAAGCCGTGTAGCACGACTGCGTCAGCGACGATCCGCTTTCAAGCGACGGATAGGCGTATAGCGTTCCGCTCTGTACGTAGAGCTTGTAGCCGCCTTCAGTGTTGGCATCGACGGCCACCTCGGGACTGCTCTTGGTGGTGTAGGCAAATACCGTAGCTCCCTTGATGTACAGGTTGCCGTTGGAGTCGAGGGCATCGTTGCCGGTAGAGTAGGCCCCCACATAGCCGCCGGAGAGCGTCATCGTGCTGGCCGAGTTGATGGCATCGTCAGAAGAATAGGCGTAGATGACACCGCCCGTCACGTCGAGCGTGCTCTTGGTCTCCACAGCCTCGTGGTAGCTAGCCTTTGCGTAGGTTGTACCGCCGCTGATGGTCATCGCTCCGTCAGCCTTGATAGCCTTCGGTGACGTCTTCAGTGCGTCAGCCAGACGCTCGGTGGTGCTTGAGCTGGTAGTCGTGCGGATGGTCGTGTTGCTGGTGCTTGAGCAGTAGGCTATCTGTCCAGTGGTGGTGGCTGAGATGTTACCGCCGCTGATGGCCAGTGTACCGTCCACGCTGATGGCCTTGCCGCCAGCACCCGTGCTACTCAGCGTCAGTGTGCCACCGATGATAGTCATGTTGCCGTCGGCGCTCATTGCCGCACAGGCCTTCACCTCGCTATCGTCGCTGTCCCAGGCAGCACTGCCCTTAGTGGTTACGGTGTAAGTTCCGTCGCTAATCTTCATGTCGCCATCGGCCTTGATGCCTTTCGAAGCCGCTGCCGTAGTGGTGATAGTCAGCGTGCCGCCCTCGAGATAGACGTTGCCGCTGTCCTCGTCCTCGTGGTCAGTGGTCTCGCCGGTCGATGTCGTACCGCCCAAGTCGCACTGTATGCCGTCGTCACCCACGCCGCTGATGGTCACCGTACCACTCTTCATCAGGAAATACTCCTCGCAGTTGATGCCGTCGCCCACAGCCGAGGTGATGTTCAGCGTCAGGTTTTTCACCGAGATATAGTCACCGCTCTTGATTGCGTGTTTGGTGTTGCCCACCACGTTCAGCGTACCATTGCCCTGAAGCTGCATCTGACCCTTACTATAGATACATGCCTTCTGTGAACCACTACCGTCGGTCAGTGTGCTCTCAGTGCCTTTCTTCGCACTGATTTGTATGCGCTTCGAGTTGGTGATGTTGATGGCAGCACCGCTAGGGTTGGTCAGTGTCACGCCATTCAGCGATACCGTACATTTGTAGGAGCCTGCCAGCGTCAGCGAGCCGTCGGTCGTCGTACCGCTGAGCACGTAGGTTATCTCGTCATCGTCGATAGCCGCAGTGTTACTCTGTGTGACGGTGACGTGAGCGCCACTCACCTCTGCCGTGACATAGGCGGCCACGTTGTCGGCCATCGTCACCGTAGCCGATGAACCGTTATATACGATGTTTACTGTGTTGGTTTCAACTGTTGACGAACTGCTGCTAGCCACCAGAATATTCGTGATGTCGCTGATGGTATAGGTGTCTGTACCAACGGTCATCGTCGTGCCGTTTGAAAACGTTACTGGCGAGCTCGACGTGAGGTCGGCTGCATTATACGATTTCGTTCCGTTGCTCGTTGTTATCTTCAGTGTCTGTGCCGCTGCTGCTATCGTCAGCACGAGGGCTATCATAGATAATAATGTACGCTTCATTTCACTACTATTTTATGGGTTCCCAGCTTTGTCTTTACAATATACACACCCTTCCGCATCTGTGCCTTCGTGACCTTATTGCCTTGCAGGTCGTAGATGTCGGTGGCTTCTTCGAGTGTAGCACTGGTGATTATCTCGATGCCCGTCGTTGTTTCGTTGGATGTCGAGAAATACATCTTGCTCAGATCAGCTAATGAGAATGTCTGGTTGCCGATGGTGAGTGTCGAATTGTCGAGGTTAATCGTCACTGGCAGCGACGATATGTCCACGGAGGTCTTCGCCCCGTCTGTCGTCTCAAAAGTCAGGTAGGTATAGTCCTCGGCCTGTGCCGCCAGAACCCCTACCAGCATGGTCAGAAATAAAATAATCTTCTTCATATTCGCGTAGTAGTTTTTATTTGATGATGCAAAGGTAAGAATAAATAGGATGTATACCAATTATATTCAATGAACATCCCGATTTGTTCAACGAATGACAGTTTTCCGATTCTGCATCATTTCTATAAGTAGATCCTTCTTCATAAGCGTTTCTTTTTAGCTTAGAAAGCAAGAATTTCCTTTTTTTTTCGTACCTTTGCACCCCGATATGAGTAAGGAAACAAAGAAAAGAATACTCTTCGTCTGCCACGGGAACATCTGTCGAAGCCCGATGGCAGAGTTCGTGATGAAGGACTTGGTGAAGAAAATGGGGCTGGAGGACAGCTTCGTGATAGAATCGGCGGCCACCTCGACGGAGGAGATAGGCAATAGCGTCTATCCCCCTGCCCGACGGAAACTGGCGGAGCACGGTATTGGCTGTGCAGGCAAGACGGCACGGCAGATGACGCGATCGGACTACAACCGCTATGATCTGCTGATTGGCATGGACTCGTGGAACATCCGCAACATGCGAAACATCTGTGGTGGCGACCCGGAAAGGAAGATCGTGATGCTGATGGACTTCACTCGACGCCCTGGCGATGTAGCAGACCCTTGGTACACGGGCAATTTCGAGGCCACTTGGCGCGATATTCTTGAAGGCTGTCAGGCATTATTAGACAGATTTCGCAAAGGCTGCGATTAAGCAAGAGCTGAGCGACGGCTGCACCTGGAATCTTACCGCCGATACCCATATTACCTCATTTACCGGCGACGCCTCGCAAATCAAGTCCAACGGCCACCGCCTGTGGGTGAATGGTAAAGAGATGAAAATGTAGAACGGACAGAATAAACTAAGAGACCCCGGCTTGCATTCCTGCAGGTCGGGGTCTTGCTGTTTTGAAGTGGAATCACTTTATGAGACCTCGATGGCCTTGGTGACTAAACTACGATAATTTATATCACTACTGCTGTTCCGCTGGTGGCTACCATGAGCATTGATCCGTTGGCACCGACGGTTTCATAGTCGATGTCGATGCCTACGATGGCGTTGGCTCCCATAGCCTGGGCACGCTGCATCATCTCTTGCATGGAAGTGTCCTTGGCTTCGGCAAGCACTTTCTCATAAGCGCCGGCTCGACCGCCTACGATGTCGCGGATGCCAGCAAAAAAATCCTTGAACATGTTAGCACCGATAACGTAAGAACGATGCTAAAAGTTGCACTCCTAAGCCTCGAAATTAAAATCGCTATCAGCCTGAGGTTCGGGGAGATAGCGATTTGAAGTGTTGGACGACTCGGATTCGAACCGGGAATGACAGAAACAAAACCTGTAGTGTTACCATTACACCATCGTCCAATTTGTTTGCGGGTGCAAAGTTAGTGAAAATTTGGCAATTCGCCAAATTTTCACCTATCTTTCTTATTTTACTATCAGCAGATAGTAGTTCTTCTTGCCTTTCTGAGCCAAAAGATACTTGCCGTCGATAAGGTCATCGGCAGTGATCTCGCGGTTCTGGTCGGTAAGTTTCTCCTTGTTGAGCGACACGCCGCCGCCCTGTACCATCTTGCGCATCTCACCCTTTGACGGGAACACGGGAGCAGCTGTTGTGAGGAGCTCAATAGCGGGCTGTCCCAGCTGGTCACGACTGATCTCGTGCTTCTCCACCCCGTCGAACACGTCGAGGAAGGTCTGCTCGTCGAGCTTCTCAAGTGCCTCCTTCGTCGATTTGCCGAAGAGGATGTTGCTGGCCTCGATAGCCATGTCGAGATCTTCCTTGGAGTGAACCATCACAGTCACCTCCTCAGCCAGACGCTTCTGGAGGATACGACGGCCGGGATCCTGCTTGTGCTCCTCTACGAGGGCGTCGATGGTCTCCTTGTCGAGTGATGTGAAGATCTTGATATA
>JAEEGL014224877.1_pt1 | contig 12211 bp, 5 predicted proteins | sample 9134231 | NCBI WGS metagenome assembly JAEEGL01 (sample SAMN16246548, study PRJNA631951) | gut metagenome | biome: gut microbiome; feature: rumen; material: fiber-attached | host: Bos | place: Iran: Karaj | collected 2018-10
ACGCGTTACTCACCCTTTCGCCGGTCGCCGGCATCCATTGCTGGACCCGCTGCCCCTCGACTTGCATGTGTTAAGCCTGCCGCTAGCGTTCATCCTGAGCCAGGATCAAACTCTTCATTGTATATTCTATAATTCTTAGCTCAATCCCTGGCACTTCGTTTCATAAAAGAAACTGACGCTCGTTTATTAGTCGAAATTGTATGTTACAATCTCTCGGTACTTGCTTGTACTTCTAGTCTTTCAATATTCTCAAAGATCTTCGCCACTCGGCGTAAAAAATCCCGCTTTCGTCAAACGGGACTGCAAAGGTACAAACTTTTTCGAAACCCACAAATTTTTTTCGCTAAATTTTGCAAAAAAATTGACACAAAAGTAATATCGGCTGAATATCAGGCATTTACGCAAAGTCCCTTTCCCCAAAAACAGGGAAGGAAGATTACGTAAGCAATTGAGAATCAAAACAAAGGCCTGAAATTAGCGGCCAAAAAATATGTCGGAAAAATCCAGCAGCCATTCCCAGTCGATTGGAGAGAGGCCGTGCCCGTGTCGGCGACGGACATAGCCCAGATCGCGGCCGATGGCGGAGGTGTCGTAAATCTCCGGCCACGGAACCTCCGGAAGTCCCTCGCCGCCAAGGAAAGTCCAGACCGGCGAGGCCGCCTTCAGAGAAAGGAACTCTCCGTAGGTGTCAAACCAGGGATTGTTGAAGCCCTCGACGAGAAGCGCCCTGGGCGCGATGCAAGAGAGAAGCAGATGCTGGTCGAAAGGCATTGCGGCCTCATTCCCAGCATATTTTTTGAAATCCGGACTCCACCAATGGCTGAACTTCTCTGTCTCGGTACCTATGCTTTCGCCAAGATTCCTCTTGGACAGCGGAACTCCGCCTCCCCCGCTCTGATTCACGACCACTACCGGGAAACGCTCGTCAAAAGCCCCTGCAAGAAGGGTAGCCTTGCCAAGGCGGGAGCAGCCGGCGATGACAAGCCTGGAGGCATCGATGGCCCCGTCCTTTTCCAGCATATCCATTCCCCGGCAGATGGCCCAGGCCCAGGCCATCAGGGCTCCGGTAGAAATGCCCTCAGGCCATAGAGAATAGACTCCGTTGCGCGCTACACTCCCCTGCAGCGACATATCCTCCGGATCGCCGCAGATATCTCCGTAACAGGCGGTCACGAAAGCATAGCCCTTGGCGACAAGTTCATCGACAGGGTATACCGTATCGGTTCCACGCCCTGCAAGCACTCCCCTGCCGGCCTCCGTGGCACGGTTCGAGACAATTCCATACTGCTCGCTGTCATCAAGCCAGCACTCCGGAATGAGTACTTCCTTATCGGGAATGACCGTATGGTTACCATAATAATTAAGGCTGAGAACCGCCGGGACCGCTCCAGAGACGTCCTTGGGATAGATTATCAGCCAGTCTATGTGAGGACCGATGCCATCCGGGGAGAAGGACATCCGGACCTGGCGGCGAAGGGCAGTCCTGCCCATAGTAACGCCCTCCTCTATGGTCGTGAGATAAAACGGGCGGGCCGGAGGCATCTCTCCGTACATCTCCTTCTGGAACAGATCCAGAATCTCCCGGCGACGGGAAGGCCATTCTTCAGGCGAACAGACCGCCCGGCCGTCGGCGAAAACCAGAGGGTCAGGCAGGGTGTAAGGCTTGACCTTGCTCTCTTCCTTATTATAGGAATACTTAATCTTGCAATCGGATATCTCGAGGCCGTCGATCCTGTACTGCTCCGGGGCTGAAACTATGTTCTTGACTCTGCGGGATTTGACCGTGCAGCGACTCAGCCGTATATCCGACGCAAAGGACATAGGGATATCCTCCCGCCCCTTAAGGTCAAAAAACTGTGTCCAAGGCTTCACGTAGATGCCATATTTGACATCGGCATCAACTTCCTCCAGAAGTATGTGAGAATAGATTTGAGGCGTGTCGGGACGCATTTTAAGCCATAGCAGGCGATCCGTCCCCTTTGCCTTGCAGCGCCGAACGATGACATTCTCAGCCCTGATGCACTCGCTGCCGAAAACCACAGCTCCGGGTCCGTGTCCGAACTTGCAGTCCTCGACCAGAATCCGTGCATTCCCGCCGTTGTCCGGATTGCTGTCCGCCCAGGGTCCTTTGCCGCCCTTGAGGGCAATGAGGTCGTCCCCTGTGGCAAAACTGCTGCCGACGATATGGACATCCTCACAGGCGTCGAGGTCGATTCCGTCAGAGGACGGAGCCTTCACCGGGGATATGGGCGCATAAATATCCACGCCTGAAACTAAAACCCGGCGGCATTTATAAAGATGGACATTCCAGAAGGCCGAATTGCGCAGGCCGACCCCCACTATGGTCACATCAGACGAGCGGCTGACGCTTATCATCCGTGGACGGCGGACTTCCAGATTGGTGCAGGCGGGATTTTCCTTGCGGCGCGCCCAGAAAGCCTTCCAGTAAGGCAGGCCGTCCCCGTCGATGGTCCCTGAGCCCCGGATTGAAAAGCCGTCGCAGCCTTCGGCATTGACAAGGGCCGCGGAATACGGCTGGAGGACGCCCTCGATATGGACGGGGACATCGGGATAGTCGGCATTGTCGGTACTGCCCTTCAGCACGGCGCCCTTTTCAAGAAAGAGGTGCGTGCGGGGCTTGAAAAACAGCGCTCCGCTGAGCCACACGCCCTCGGGGATAACCACTGTACCCCCTTTTCGGGCGGCGGCATCTATGGCCTTCTGGATGCATTCCGTCTGCACGACGGTACTGTCCGGCACAGCCCCGAAGTCGGTGATTACAAAGCGTTTAGCTTCCTTCACTTTTAGTACCTTGACCTCCTGTGAGAACCATTTGTCCACAACAGTTCCGTCCGGCCAGAGCTGGGCGGAAAGAAGAGCAATGACGATTACCAATATCCGCATAGTGCAAATATAAGCAATAAAGCTGGTAATCAGTACTTTTGAATATCGTACTTCTGAGCACCGACGACTGGGAAGACTCCCATTCCCCAGGGCTCGTGCCAACGGATGGAGCCGCGAAGACGGTTGTCAGGGTCATAGATTCCATATACCAGTTTCGAGACCTCCGGAGGGGACGGAACCGTCTGCCCGCCTTCGAAATTCAGGCCCCCTACCGTGAGATTGACCTTGGCGGGAGTGTTGCCGAACATCTTTCCGCGGGTGGTGGAGAGAATCACGCGGTTATGCTGGGCTACGATATGGCCTATCGTGGAAAGGTGGGTGGCGTCGTGGAAGACAATAGCCTCCTCGCAGTTATGGACATAGAGATAGTCGGCGCAGATATGCTCGCCGAGTACAAAACCGTAGCGGAAGCCCTGGACCGCGACATTGCGCAGTATCTGGTCGTCATTCTGGTTGCCGGAGGTATGAAGGCCCACCGTATGGCAGGGATTCGGCTGGAGGGATTTTCCAAGCTCCGTGTCCCCGACCTGCTCGTCCAGACAGAACTGGGAGTCCTCGACAATCAGCCTGGACACATTCTTCAGGAAGGCGGCCGAAGTAGTGGGATACATCTTGACGGTGTCCAGATGGACCCTTATCTCCAAGTTCTTCATAGAGAAGAGGTTCCGAGAGAAACGACCGTCGCAGCTATCCCCCTCCGGGGCTGCCAGTACGGCCCAGGGCCTGTCCAGAGAATCCTTGACCTCCGGAGCGTCCCAGGTGGAATGAAGACAGGTATTTGGCAGGCCCATAGTCCCGAATCTGGTAGGCTCGAAGTTCAGTTCAATGCTCTCCGGCGGGCGGACCTGATAGGTATAGAGGAGCTTGCAGGGCATCTCACCCTCGAACTGGATGTTCGAGTCGCCGGCGGGGAGAATCAGCTGGGCGCGGACAAGCCTCCCTTCGGAGTCATACTCCTTTGCAGGAGAAGAAATAAGATAGCCGTGCTTCGTATAAGGGAAATAAAGCTTTCCCCCACCCCTGCCGTCCAGAAAGTCTATGGCCTTCTGGATGGCCTCGGTATCGTCCGTCACCCCGTCCCCTTTGGCACCGAATAGCGTAACGCTGAGCCTTCCCTCACGCGCAGCCTCTTCTAAGCGCTGCTGAGGGCCAATGCAGGAAGACAGAAGGTAAAGAGCTATGAGAGAGACGATTATCTTTTTCATCTTATTGCTGTACGAGATTGGTGCAGTCGTCGGTCACAATGAGGGGGCGGGCGTCAGGCTCTCGGAAATTGAAGGCCACATTTGAGAGATAGACATTTTTGGCGTGCCTGACATAGAGGCCCGAGGCAGGCAGGGAATGACCGAGCTTGCGGTTCTCCGGATAGCTGAATTCCTCCTCCGGGACAGGAATTTTCACCATATCGGCCGTTCCGCCGCCGGGGGCCGTAATAACGATGTCTGAAAGATGGATATCCTCCGGATACAAGCCTGGAACTCCGGTGATGGAAGAAGACATCATACTCTCCGAGATTGCCGTGACTCCGCTTATCGAAATGCCTTTCATCCTGCTGCCGCCGGGGAGTTCAGACTCATTGCGACGGCCCATACGGATGAAGATCGGCGTCTGGACATCCCTCATCGAGACATTGCTGATATTGACATTTTCGCAGATTCCGCCGTCGACCACTTCTACCGCGATTCCGGAAATGACTGTCACGGGGGAAGTTACGCCCTTTATCTTGGTGGACCAGTGACGGAAATTGTCCTCGCTGGCGGAGCGGACGCTAATATTGCTGACGCTGATATTCCGATAGCCCGCTATCGAGGCTGTCCCAAGTTTTATCGCGTTGCAGTTGGATGCAGCGACGCAGTTGCTCACGGAGACATCTTCACACATTGTCAGTCCTTTCAGGCAGATTGCGTCGTCCTCACAGTCGAAGATACAGTCGCTGACGACCACATCCTTGGACTCGATGTCTATGCCGTCATTATTATAATTGGTATGCGAATACACATCCACGCCGTTCACCCTGACTCCCTCACAGCCGGTATAATACTGCACCCAGTGGGCGGAATTCCTAAGACGGACATCGCTCACAGCTACGCCCTTGCAGTCGCGGAAAAGGATGATCATAGGCCTGTCGCCCGGGTCCTCTTTTCCCACATCGAATGCCGGGTCACCGCCCTGACCGTCAATGGTTCCGGGACCGGAGATTGCGATATTCTCCTGGCCCTGGGCATAGATCAATGAGGAGAAGACGGAGCGTTCGCCGTCAAGCATCATATGCGCTTTTTCGTAAGCCGTCCGGTCCGCTATCCCCAGAAGTCTGGCACCCATCTCGAGACGGAGTTCCACCCCGGACTTAAGTTCTATGGGTCCGGTCAGGAAATCCCCGGCAGGGACCGTCACGGTGCCGCCTCCGGAAGCGCTGACCTTGTCTATGGCCTTCTGGATGGCCGGGGCATTGTCTGTCCTGGCATCCGCTTTAGCTCCTGTACTCGTGATTACAATGCTACGTCCGGACGAACACGCCGAAAAAAGAAACAAAAGAGTGACGAACAAGAGCGCTTTTTCAATCAGTCTATCCATTCTCCTACTTTCTGATATACAAAGTTAGCTATTTTATCCATTCCTGCGGCATTGGGGTGCGCATAATTGTACTTTGGAATGCCTGAGCTGCCGTTGGCCTTGTAGCCGAAGTTGCCAAGGATATCCACCGCACGCACATAGTCATCGGAATAGTGGGCCACTATCCTTTTTATAGCATCTCCCTGGCCATAATAAAGGTAATCACCGATTATGCAGACAATCTTCGCATCGGGGTAGCGGGTGCGAAGCATCTGTATCAGGCGGATGTAGGCCGAGCAGAAAGTGCTGCCGTCAAGGGCGTCCGCGCTATCCACCGTAGTGGCGGCAGCCGCCTCTGAAAGAAGATCACTCAGCCTCTCCACGGAGGACTCCGGGAATGACGCCGCGCCCATCGCTACACCGTCGATCAACTCTTCCGAAGTATTGTTGTAGAGCGTATGGCCGTAGTCGTTGGTGCCGCCGAAGATGCAGACAACGTCCGGATCCCCAAGGCCTTTCACCTGCAGGCGGGTTCCGAAATCCCAGCCGTACCAGTAGGCGCCAGAGTCTCCGGTGGAGTTCTGAACGATGGTGGTGTTGCCTGCAGAAATATTCTTCTCGAAGGTGCCTGTGCTCATATAGGAGTAAATCAGCCTGTACCACCAGGTATCGGTAACGCTGGAAACGTCGCCGTCAGACTTGGGATAGTAGGCGCCACCTTTGGTTTCGTCGCACCAGCCCTTGAAGGTGGATATTGAGTCACCCAGAATGCTAACCTTTGTGGTACGGTTGCCATCTTCAATGGCCGTCACGGTGACCGTCAGGTCGCTGATGAAGGCACGGCCTTTCTTGCTGTCACCACCTTTTCTCCCGCCGAAAGCGATTCTGTCTCCGTCCCGGAGAACCAGTCCGGTAACACTCTTGGTGGACCAGTCCGTATTGGAGAAACTGATTGTCTGATAGAGGGTCTCATCGTTCTCATCCGGCCAGTCGAAAGAGGCGGTGTGTGCATCGGGATTGGCTTTGGCTAGCTCCGGATTCAGGACAACCACGCCCCAGTCTGCATCCTGGCTGGTGTTGAGACGGGCGGCGGTGACGGTCACCGTAACCGTGGCGGTCTTTCCGTCGGGAATCCTGAATTCGGGGGTGACAATCCAGCCTCTGCTGGAAGAGGTACCCAATTTGAGATAACCGGGGTGGAGGTAAACATTCGTGTCGGAGAGCCAGTCCTTCAGGCGGCTGGTGTTGAGCGCCGTCGTCGGAGACTTGAAGGTCATTTCACCGCCCCCGGAATAGTGGTAGCCGTTGTAAATATAGTTGCCTGTGTTGGTTTCACTTGTCTTTACTCCGGTATTGGCAAAACTGGAATTATCGCTGGGACGGAATCCCACCGCAGTGGTAATGTGGTCGAACTCCCAGCGGATTTCTCCAAAGTCTTCCGCCAGGGCGACGCCTGTTTCGGTGATGGATTCGGGCATTTGAACGATGGTGAATGCATCCGTGGTGGCTTTGACGGCATTCGATTCCAGATTGTTCGTGGTGTCATAGACCTTGAGCCAATAGTCGGTGGAGGGCGTGAGACCGCCAAAGACATACTTGGGCTGTTTGCCCCTCCAGGCGCCCAGGTCGGCAGGAAAATCGAAGCTCTGGTCCACAATTGTGCAGGCGCTGTCCTTGTACAGAGTGGCTGTGTAGGCATTGGCCACATCGGCAGATGCGCCATTTCCTTCCGTCCAGGTGAAGATGAGGGTGGAGGAAGAAGAAGTTACCTCTTCAACCCTGATGGGGGCCGGATTTTCCAGACTTACAATCTGCACCTTCACATCGCTGAGCCAGAAGCGGTTCTTCTTGCTCACGTGTTCAATCGAGCCGATAAGCAGGCAACTATTCGAAGTCAGGCCCTCCAGGCGAACGGTCTTGGTTGTGAGGCTTCTGTACGGGACATCCAGGGCTACTCCGTTGGAAAGCGAAGCGCCTGTATATTTACCGCCGCTGCTGGAGAACTTGGGGCTAGTGGATTCGGACTGGTCCGGAGCAAGCGTAAGGCTGAGGCTTGAATGGTCCTCAACGAAAACACCAACGTCATTGGACTTGTCCATCATGCAGCAAGTTACAGTGACGTCCACGGTGGCGATTTTTCCTGAAGGAATACCCGACAGGGCCGGAGTAACGATATGAGTACGGGCAGTCTCTGTCTGAGTGGTACCAACCCTGACAAAGCCGTTTCCAGCATACACGGAACTGTTTCCGAAGAAGCCCCAGTTGTAGAGACGCTTGTCGCTGGTCACCTTCGTATCACCGTAAAGGCGCCGGCTCGTGGAATCATACTCGACGAAACTGCCGGAATGCTCGGTGCCGGTAACCGGCTCCAAAGTCTTTTTTGAAGGGAAGAAGCCCGCGGCAGTGGAGTAAATCTCAGGTCCCCAGGCGATTTCACTGAAGTCCTCGGCAAGAATCACGTCACCGACATCGGCATTGGCCACGCTAGCGGGATCCACGATGGTAAAGGGGTCCGTAGTGCCGGAGACGACGTCCGACACATCGCCGTTCTTTGTATTCTGAACCCTGAAGTAATACGTTGTCGAAGGCTGCAGACCGCCGAAAACAAAGCGGAGCGCATTGCCATCCCAGCAGGAATGGCCGGCGGGGACATCATAGGAGACTACAAGGTCAGAGCAGGCGGAATCCCGGAAGAGTTCCAACTTGTAAGGCAGGGCGGCGTCCTCCGCTGCAGTACCGCCGACGGTCCATCCGAACACGATGGTAGAAGAAGTAGACGAATAAAACTCCGCCTCAGGCTTCTGGTACTGGACGTCATTCTTGTAGTCATCAATGTTGAAGGCCTTAGGACGGGTCATCTCTTCGGTAATCACCTTGCCGTAGCGGTCAGTGACCTTGACAGTCACAGGGGTATCCGCGGCTGAAGCCGTGGCCTGAAAGAAGTGACGCCATTTGGCCGTGCTGAATGTAGTCGTATTGTAGTCGTTCAGGCGCGGGATGGTCATCGCATAGATATGGAGCGGGTCGTAGACACCGACTTCGCTGACATCCAGAGGCGTCCCGTTCTCGGAAATCTCTACCGTCCAGTCCTCGTCGTAGTCCCATACGTTCACCAGAATCACATTGTCCCCATAGGACTGAATATGGTTGTAGTACTTGGGATAGCCGTCGTGCGAGGAAAGGTCAGAAGTGATGGTCGCCTTTACTTCGTTCATATCGTAGGCACGGAACTGATAATCAGGGCTCTGGAGAGCGGCCTGGTAATAATGCGTGCAGTCGGTTCCGTTTATGTTCCAGACAGTGAATCCGCCCGGAGCGCCGTCCTGGGCGATATGGATGCCTGGATTGATATAGCCCGACCACCACCAGCTGGCGCAGACGGCTCCGCTGTTGTATTCCACGAAATCAGGGCTGTAGCGACGGAAGAACAGATTGTGCGTATGGCCGCTGAGGAAGCGGACGTTATAGCCGTCGAAAATACCGATGAACGCATCCAGATTCGCATCCTTGCCGGCAAGCTGTTCTCCCCAGCTGAGTCCTGAAGGACGCGCAAGAGGTTCGTGGGCTGTTACGAAGACGGGCGTGGACTTGTCGACATAGGAGAGGTCCTGACGCAGCCATTCCAGCTGCTCCGCCGTAAAGTTCTTGGCATATTTGCTGCGGTTGTCCTGGCCGGACTCGACTCCGGTGAAGTCCATATTGTCGAGAACGATGAAATGGATCTTTCCGAGGTTGAAGGAATAATAGCCCGGAGCGATGTTCTGCGTGTACTTGAGGGCCTTGAGATAGTCCCCGGCCACTTCCATCTCGTTGTCGTGGTTACCCATAGTGTGGAAGAAGGGGATGCCGGAGAAATAGCTGTTGACCGTCTGGACATAGTCCCCGAAACTGTAGTTGTTGGCTATCCAGTACATATCCCAGGTCATATCGCCGAGAGTCAGCGCATAGACCTTCCCGGGGGCCTTGTCCATATAGGAACGGGTGAACTGGGCTACCTTGTCGAACTGGGAGAGGTCGTCCGTGCGGCGGGCAAGATGGATGTCGCCGAGGACAAAAAGGGTAAAGTCGTCATTGTTGACCTTCACCAGCTCGAAATTGACCTGTTCGGGGGTGTCGGCATCCTCGCTGAGAGCCTTGTAATGCTCCGGGAGCACGCCCTGGAGAGGGACCTCGTAGCCGGAAGGAATGGTCACGAAGACATAATTCCATTTCTTCGCGGAATTCATCCTGTACTGTCCGTTCTCGTCGGTCTTGACGATATTGACGCCGTCCGAAATGAGGACATCAGGGACCGGCTCACCTCCGCAAGTGACTGTGCCATAGACATTGAAGAAAGCATCCGGGACAAAATCGAGCTCGCCGCTGTAAACCTTGCCGGCAAGATAGGCCTTGCCCGGGCTGACGCTTTTGACCATACGGCCTCCGTCCATATCTGTAATCACGAGGTCGAAACCGGCGGCAGTGAAATCAGTCGGGGCAAAGCAGAGTATCCAGGGCTCCCCCGCCGGCACTCCGGAGTCGGAGGAAATGCTGACGCTCGGAAGCGTTCTGTCCTGGACCGGACTCAGGCTTTCATAGTCTGAATCAAAATCTCCGGAAAGGGCGGCAGTCTCGTCCGCGGCTATCATTTTGATGGAACGGATCATCACTCCGTCAGCGGCCTTGGGAGTCACTTTCAGCATGCTGACCTGAGCACCGAAAGCGAGGGTCGTGTTGGTCGAAAGTGTCGAAACAACGAAGGCGGCAGGGTCGTAAGTATTTGAATGCCAGGCCTGTTCTGAAGTAAGCCTGAAAACATCAGTATTGGCGGAATGGCCAGCAAGTGCCGAAGCGGGATAAACGGCACGGTAAGGAGCCTCAACTCCAAGGACAGAGAAAACCGCACTGGAAGCGCCGTCATACTCGCTTCCGAGAGGGATGGACTCCACTCCGTTGACGGAGATCACATCTCCTTCCGACCAGAGGTTCGGATAGGTGTTGCCTGTCTTCTCGCCGAAGGAAGTCTTCGTATCGATGCCGGCGGTGAAAACAACAACTTCCCCGCTCACGGAGTCCGGAGCTTCATTCTCCCTCGAACAGGAAGCGAAAAGGAGAAGGGCTGCTATACAATAAAAGACCTTTTTCATATAATCAGATGTCAAAAATCTATGACCGAGGCAATGGCCAGATGGTCGGAAGGATACCAGGGCTTGCCGTTATAGTTGTATGTCGTAGTTATCACTTCGTATGAACTCGCCAGGCATTCGCCGCGGGTCATAATATGGTCGATGCGGCGTTCGGGATGCCCTCCGGTATAAGTCGCTATGCCATAGTAATAGTTTTTGGACGAGCCGCTCTGGGTGCCGGGATAGTCGGCGTAACGGCCGATTTTTCCCGCAGCGGAGACGGTCTCATAGGCATCCAGCCAATTGCTTTTCAAAACGGAGTAAGGCTTTTCATTCTTTCCCGGAGCACTGTTCATATCGCCGCAAAGAACGCGGGGAAGGCTGCCGGCCGTCTTGGCAGTGAAGCGGTTCAGGTTCTGAGCCATCCTCTCTCCCCCGCCCTGGCTTTCCGTCGGAAGGTGGCTTACAAAGAAATAGAATTGCCTGCCGCTCTCCTTGTGGGTAAAGCGCACCCACACGCAAGTCCGTGCCGGACTGCCGGCATTATCGTGGGCACTGGTCTGGTCGGTGTACCAGGTGTCGCTTTCTTTGGCAAGCCATACATAACCACTCTCTTCCTCTTTCAGGACGGCGCTGTCATAGGCATAGCCGTTGGCATAGGAGTAGGTTGCAGGAGGTATGGCATGGGCGCTGTTAGGCCATTCAAGACGCCAGGTCCAGGTCTCAGGAAGGCCGGAACAAAGATTCGGGATTGCGTATTTTCCGCTTGGGATAAGAGTCTCGTCAAGTTCGTTGAAGGCGATAAGCTGCGCCTTGGTATCCGTTATGCAGCGGCCGAGAGTCGTGCGGACCGTCTTGTTTTCCATAGACATTTCCCCCCGGCGGCCTTCAGGCTTGAGGACATTGAAACTGGCGACCTTAAGGGAGAAGGCCCCCGACGGCGTACCGTTCAGGGACGGGGTTATGCCTACAGGCTTTTTCTCCTCCTGGGGCACGGTCTTGGAGCAGGCACCAACGAGTACCAGCAGCAAAACGGCCGTGAGCCATAAGATATATCCCCTTATCCTCATAAATCAAAAGCAGCACGCTTACTACTGTTCATAATACAGCTTGAGCGCCGCCACATCTGCCACGCCAAGTACGTCGGAGGTCATAATGAACTCGTCCATCTGGGCGGGAAGACTGTATTCCAGCGTGCCGGTGCCGTCCTGGCCTATATTCATAGAGAGCGAGTCGAATGAGGTCGAGGCAAGCTCCGAGGGAATATCCGCCTCGTCTCCATAGAATGCAAAGTCGTAATATATCCTGACTTTGCGCTTTTCGCGGTCCACGCTCAGGATTACGTGCATCCAGCCCTTGTCATAATTGGAAGGAAGAAGACTTTCCAAATCCATCCTGTTCTTGCCGTCGCCCACATTGAACTTGATGGCCTTGGTGCCCCTGTAAGACAGGATGAAGCCCTTATACTTCCCCTCCTGCCAGTCCTTGTTCGAGATCAGTCCCGGATCCGCCTTCGCGGGAGATACGGGAGAGCCCTTCAGCCAGAAGGCCACGGAGAACGAGCCTGTCCCGACCGAGACATCCTTGAGCGTCACATATCCGTTATTCAGTGCTATGCCCTTTCCGAAGTAGGCGTCGTAGTACTGGAG
>JAEEGL014558460.1_pt1 | contig 12211 bp, 10 predicted proteins | sample 9134231 | NCBI WGS metagenome assembly JAEEGL01 (sample SAMN16246548, study PRJNA631951) | gut metagenome | biome: gut microbiome; feature: rumen; material: fiber-attached | host: Bos | place: Iran: Karaj | collected 2018-10
AGTAAGCTGCCCTTGTGCACTTGTAATTTCCATTCCGCTTTCTTTCTGCGGCGGTATTACTGCAGCTGCCCGCCAGGGAATTCTGATTAAGGGAAGCGTTTACCTGGAAGCATTGGGCCGTACAAAAACTGCCGTATTCGATAAAACCGGAACTCTTACAAAGGGAAACTTTGTTGTAACTCACATTCATGCAACAGACCCTGCAATTACAGAAACAGAGCTGCTGGCTCTTGCAACCCATACAGAAATGTTCTCTACCCACCCAATTTCTGCATCTCTCAAGGCTGCTCACCACGACAAGTGCTGCGACAAGGTAAAACTTGAAAACGTAGAAGAAATTGCAGGTAAGGGAATTAAAGCTCTTGTAAATGGAAAAGAAGTTCTGGCCGGAAATACAAAGCTTATGGAACAGTTTGGAATTGCTTACAATGAGTGCTCAGAACACCAGGACGGAACTGTAATTCACGTTGCAAGCGAAGGAAAGTACAGCGGCCACATTGTAATTAGTGACGAAATAAAAGATGATTCTGCTCAGACTGTTGAGGGACTTCACAAAATCGGCGTAGAAAATGTTGTAATGCTCACAGGCGACAACGAGCGCGCCGCTCACACAGTAGCCGCAAAGCTCGGCCTTAAAAAGGCCTTCGGCCAGCTGCTCAGTGCAGACAAACTTGCCAAGGTTGAAGAGCTGCTTGCAGATCTTTCAAAGGGCGGTAAAAAGCGCGGCACCCTCATTTTTGCGGGTGATGGCATAAACGATGCTCCTGTTCTTGCCCGCGCCGATGCTGGTATTGCCATGGGAAGCATGGGAAGCGACGCCGCAATCGAAGCGGCCGACATCATCATCATGGAAGACAAGCCAAGCAAGATTGTGGAAGGTATTAAGATCAGCCGCCGCACCCTGCGCATAGTTTACGAAAACCTCTACGGCGCATTGGGAATTAAGGGAACCATTCTCCTGCTCAGCGCCCTCGGAATTTCGAACATGTGGATTGCGGTTTTTGGCGATGTAGGTGTTACAATACTTGCCGTACTCAACAGCTTGCGTTTACTTAAAAAGCAGAAAGTAGTATCATCGGAAGAATGAATCTTTCGAACATAGTAATTGTATTAGACCATCCCGACGAGTCGCGCAATATTGGTGCTGCCTGCCGGGCTATGGCAAATAATGATATAAGCGACCTGCGGATTGTCGGCAACAAGACAGATTATGACATTGAACATATTCATGTGCTGGCAATTCATGCAGGTCCTATTTTTGATAAGGCCCATTTTTATAATTCCATAACAGAAGCAACGGCAGACTGTTCTATTTGCGCAGGAACAACACGACGCCGCGGTAAGAAGCGGGGCAAGCTTCTGCTGCCGGAAGAGTTTGCCGAGATGGCAGATGTGGTTTCGACAGGCTCAACCACCGGGGAAGAGGCCGGCGGAAAGGTTGCGGTGATTTTCGGTAACGAACGCACAGGCCTTACAGACGAACAGCTGGACCAGTGCAATCTTGGAGTTACAATTCCTTCATCAGATAATTTCGGTTCCCTTAATCTCAGCCACGCCGTTCAGATTATGAGCTATCATCTTTTCCGCAGGGCTCTTCTGCAGAAAAAAGGGGAATATAGAGGCTACACACCTCTTACCCTGGAACGCGTAGACCGCACAGTTCAAACCATAACTGATAACATGCAGAAAATAGGATTTTTCAAAATGCCGGGCCGTGAAGATATGGAAAATTTCTGGCGCAGCCTTTTAAGCCGCGCAAGTCTTTCGGAAGGGGAAGCTCAGTATCTGGAAAAAACTTTCAGTAAGATGGCGGGTCTGGCGTCTAAGAATTCTTCTCAATAAATTCAAGGAATTCTTTTTCCGGAATTGGTTTACTGAAGTAATAGCCCTGGGCGTAAGTAATGCCAAGAGATTTAAGATATTCATACTGTTCTTTAGTTTCAATTCCTTCAACCACAATCTTACGTCCCATTTTCAGAATCATGCTGATCATGTTTTCCAGAAGAATTTTTGCATTCTGAACATCATAAGAGTTTTCTGCATTTTCCTTGAAACAAGGCCACAAAAGACTCTTATCAATTTTAATCAGTTCAAAATCTACTTTAGAAATCTGCGAAAGATTCGAATAACCTGTTCCAAAATCATCCATAGCAAAAGAACAGCCGAATTTTTTGAGTTCATCCATATTCTTTTTGAGCATGTAGCCAGAGGTGATGGCGATAGATTCTGTAATCTCAAGATTTACACTTTCCGGATTGATATTATATTTTTTCATTAGAGACTTCATAAGCTTTGGAAGATTTGCATCTACCGACTGAAGTCCCGAAAGATTTACTTCTATATGATTTATACCCTTACGTCTCAGATTATTTTCAGACATAAAATTGAAAACTTGGTTAAAAATCAGATTACTAAGCGGCATAATAAGACCGTTTCTTTCAGAGATTGGAATGAATTCCTCAGGAGATATAAAACCAATTGTTGAATTATCTTTAAGGCGAACAAGCGCTTCGGCATTGGTAAAGCGTTTTTCTGCCAGACAGTAAATCGGCTGATAGTACATTTCAATGCCGTTATTTTTTAAGGCATCAGAAATAATATGAATAATTTTATGCTTACGTCCACGTCTTTCGCGGGCCTGCTCATCAATACGTCTTACAAAGCTGGTGCTGTGTTCATAAGTGTCTGAATCTTCCATAAAGTCCAGCAACTCTGAAATCTGGCCGTCAAAAGGAAAATCTTCCGGGCAGCAGAGAACATTTGCATGTGCGTTAAGGCGGACAGATTTATTATTTACATCCCAAGGCTGTGAAAATCTGTCGGAAAGAATTGCAAGATAGGCTTTTATATGGCTGATTTTTTTATGCTCGATAATATAACACAGCTGCATGCGGTTCATTCTGTAGCATGGAGTGTGGAAAGTTTTTTCAACAAAAACCTTCATCTCCGAAAGGATTTCGGCAATTGCATCATTGGCAACATAATTTTCTACGATAGAAGCTTCATCAAGTTCCATACAGACAATTGCAAACGCCTTTTGTTTGCTTCGGTATTCTGAAAGAACTGTTTTTAGAGCATAGTAATTAAAGGCATGAGTCTCGCTATCCAGATATTCAGAAGGGTTTTCCAGAGAAAGGAACATCAAAAGAATGATTGCTGCAATACCTACACTTGAAATAAGAATTTTCGGTTCAAGAATCTGAATTCCGCCAAAGCCAATCCAGAGAGCCATAGTCATAAGAACATAAATCTGCTGCTTTGTGTGACCCGCTTTTTTGATAAGGTGGCGGATAGACTGGATAACTGTCATGCCGGAGTAGATGATCAGAACCGCGTAAACGCAGTTAACCATCAGACCATAGGAATAAACGCCGTCATCTTCAACGTAGAATTCAATAGGAGCAAAAAGAACAGAAGCAAGAACAATGATATATGATGAAATAATTACAGCGAGTTCGTTTCGTGAATATCGCTTTTGGTCCCGGTTCAGCATGTCCATATAGAGGTAAATACTTGAGAGGGCTATATCAAGAAAAACAATAAAACCCTGATGGGTAAAGCGGACAAACCATAAAGGAACTTTGTCGTAATAGACAAGTGCAAAAACTGTAGCAAAATCAAAAAGCAGGTAGCCGAAAGCACTTATCATCAAAACCGAAAAAATTTTGTTTGAAAGAAGGCGAATTTTTGGTCTGAAAAAATAAATGATTTCAAGGATGATGAGAATTGTAAGTGAGGCTATTTGAAATTTAATGTGGTTAAACAAAAATGAATTCATCGGTCTCCTGTTATATTATCAGAAGCTTAACGTCTTTTAAGTTCTGGAAATTGTTCGTAGTATTTATTTTTATCTTCATACATCTGGCGGTCTGCAATTTTCATGGCAGAATGAATATTGTTGCAGTCTTCGTCAATGCAATATCCAACGGCAAATTTAACATCTTTATTTGCTTTAGATTTTTCTTTGAGTTCAACAATCAAATCTTTAATTTTCCCTTCAGTTGTTCCGCGAAGAAGTACCATGAATTCATCGCCACCGGCACGGAATATTTCACCTGCAGGGAAGGTTTCTTTTAACATGTTGGCTGCGTCTTTAATAACTAAATCTCCTGCAGCATGGCCTTCATTATCGTTCACCTGTTTAAGTCCGTTTAAATCAGCAAAAATCACTCCAATGTTTTTTCGATTAGGAAGATTATCAACACTAAGCTGGGTTACCCGGTCATTCATTTCATTACGGTTCATAACGCCTGTAAGAAGATCCATGGTGCTTACTATTCTAAGCCGGTCAAAAAGCTGATAATTTGAAATTTCCGAAGCCAGGAAGAAGGTTGTAAGCTCAAGAGTTTCTTTGATTCGTACAGTATTTTTTGTATCAAAATTTGTTGCCCAGATATAGCCTAAAAGTTCATAGCCAGATTTCAGAGGGAAAAGAACAATGCTTTCTACGTCTGCCTTAATAAGAGATTCATACCAGATAGGATTTCGTTCTTTTACTACTTCCATATCATTTTGATTTTTGATAATCAGACAGTTACTTCCTGCAATTGTATTTTCCCAGGTTGTTACAATCTGATAGAAATCTGTAGTCATCCAGTTTGAAGCGTAGGACAGTCTTTTTTCATCAGTTGAATCCTCGCAAAGGATTGAACATTTACTTGTGAAAAAATCTATGGTAAGAATGCAACAGTATTGCGCATTACAAATACTTCTTATGTCTTTTATAACTTCCTGCATAGATTTTTTGAAATCTTCGGTTCCGCGTAGTTTTAAACAGGTGTTCAAAACATCAGAAGCTGTTTCGTAAGAAGTGTTAGACATTTTTTTTGTTTCAGCATGATCAGATAATTCCTGAATGTAAGTACAGTAGCAGAGGGTTCCTTCTTCATAATCTACAGGTAGGAAAAACAGATTAAACCAGAAGTCAAATCGATCCGGATGAACATAGGTATGCAGGGGCTGCTTTAAAACAGCGCTGCGATAACAGAAATCTTCAAAATTTAAATCTTTTGGAAAATACTTTTGATATTCAGAATTCGGAATAAACTTATTTATAAGAAGTTGTGGACCATCAGGGGAATTTTCAACAGATTCAATATATGCCTTATTTCCTGCAACTAACCTGATAGTTCCATAAGAACCATCAGGCAGCTTTTCAACAGAAATTAAACAGGCCATATTCTTGAAACCGTCTATATATTGCTGAAAATCCATTAAGATAACTCCAAAAATCTATAGAATTCTAGGAATTATTTTAACATCCTTTTTTAGAATTCACAAATTCTTTAATCAAAGAGAGGATTTTCAGCTTCATTACCTTCGGCGAACGGGCCTGCAATTATTGTTGAGCCAGAAGCCCTCTTTTTACCAAGGAAATCAGTATCAAAAACAATAGGAGTTCCATCAGGGTTTTCATAATTCTGTTCAGGTTCAAAGGCAGGTGCAATATCTTCTGTACGCATTAATTTACAGTTGAGCGCATCTGAAGGAATTTTTCCGGCTGAAAGAAGTTCATAAAGATTGGTTTTAAGATAAATCTTGCCGGCTTTTTCTTCATAGCCAATTTCTATATTATCTGCAGAATTAATATAGGCTGCTGTTTCTTTTGACATTGGTTTTGCACCATTAAAGTAAACGTTTCCGTCTGCCCAGACAGGAAGTTCTGAATAATAGCGGTCTGTAGTAGCCGAACCCATTCCGCAATAGCCTTCGAAACCGGCTTTCCATTCTTCAAAAGTAGGATACTTATCATATGGGCGGGTTCCAACAAAGAAGTTTGAATCATCCCAGTCGTTTTGAGCATTATCCAGCATGCGCTGTGCAAATTCAGGACAAATTTCCTGCTGAATAAAAATGTTGTTATAGAACTTACAGTCTCCGTGAAGAATTGTCATAAAGCCTGCAACTTCTGTTCTATGCTTCATATGATATGGAGTGTAGCGTGGAGACGGACGGTTTGGAGCTCCGTTGTTACAGCCGCGGCCAACTGCAGTAAAGCTTCCGGCAATTATGTTGTGAACAAGGGCAACTCCCTGAGTAGCAAGCTTTAGTGCACGTGGAGAAAGGAAGATATTATTATCTACAAGGGTAGGGCCGTGAGAAACTTCAATAAAGAGGTCTTCGGCAACTTCACCTTTAATATCTTTTCCGGGGCGGCGAGGCGGAATATTATCGTGGAAGAAATTCTGTGTTACGCGGGTTCCCTGAGCCTGCCAGTCGAGCCAGATTCCACGGGTACAATGATGAATGTGATTTCGGCGATAAATACAGTCGATTGCGGCGTGCATTTTGATACCGCCAATTTCTGCTCCGGCAAGATTCTGTTTGTTGTTGATGTGGTGAATGTGATTATTTTCAATCAGAGAGAAAACTCCGCCCAGATGACCTACAATACCGGTCTGACCGCAGTCGTGGATTTCGCAGTTGCGGACAATGTGTGACCCGATGTTTTCTTTAGACCAGCCCTCAACCTGAGCCTGGCAGATGCAGTCACGTTCTGTCTGAGTTCCGTCCTTATATTTTGTCTTAAGCCACTTGTTGTCGTTTTCCGGCTGAAGGTATTTTCCAAGCGAAATGCCAGAACATTTTGATTCGTAGATTTCGCAGTCTTCGATAATCCAGCCCTTAGACCAGTGAGGTCCAACCATTCCTTCCTGATAAGCAGTAGGAGGAGCCCACTGGGTTGCAGCCTGTGAAATTACAAAGCCGTTGAGTGTAATGTGTCCAATGCCCTCTGCTGCAGGGTAAAAGCAGTTTCGGCGGACAGAAATTTCGATATTTTCTTTAGAAGGGTCACGACCTAAAAAGTTTACATAAAAAACAGTTTCATCTTTAGAAGTGTCCTGTTCGGCATACCATTTGAAGCGTGAAAATTCTGTGTCCCAGGCAGCTTCACTAGGGGCAGCTTTTTTAACTTCTTCGAGACTCTGTACTTCATACATAGATTTTCCGTTAAGGTAAACATCTCCTGTATGAGCTATAAAATATGCAATAAACCAGTCGCCACTTACAAGGGTTGTATATGGATTATAATCTCCAAAAATTTTATTAGATACTCGTGCAGTATAAACACTGCCTTCAACCTTAGTCCAGCCGCTTAAAACTTCGGCTCCGGTTATATGTGCTCCGCGAGGTTTTTCAGAGCGATAAACAATCTGTTTTCCCTCTTCTCCGGCATTTCTTGGATTTACATTTTCGCGGTAAATACCAGGCTTTACGATAACTTCATCACCGGCAACAGCAATATCAGCTGCCAGCTGGATTTTATTAAAAGGCTTATTTTCTGAACCATCTCCGCCTGCCATAGCAGCCGCATCAACATAATATTTCATAAAAACTCCTGTTAAATAAATGATACACTGAATTTATAGAAAAGAAGTATAAGGAAAATAGATTATAATTGTAGGAAAAAAATGAAAAAAAAGCAGACCCCTGAGGGTCTGCCTGCATTCTGTATAAGTTGTTTTTATTTTGCGTCAGCTGTGAAAATAACGGCCTTTACTACGCGGAAACCTACATCTTCATAAGTGCGGGTAACCGGTACGTAATCTTTCGCTGTTACAGCTGCTTTGTCCGGGTTTTTATCGCTTCCGCCAAGTATTGCTTTTCTATTGTTATTTGTTGCCCAGGAATCAACACACAACTCCCATACTCCTCCGCACATGTTATACATTCCATAACTGTTTGCAGAATCTGCAGGGTTAGCAGGAGAAAGCCAGTCGTTGCCTTCCGGATCTCCTCCGCGTGCAGCAAATTCCCATTCAATTGCTGTAGGGAGACGATAGCCGGTTGCAGCAATATCGGCAATGGCATTTTCAGCTTTGCCTTCGCCTTCTTTTGCAGTGTCGGCAATTTTTACAACCTTTCCGCCATTTTTGTAAACAGGTTCAAGGCCGTCTTTTTCACTGGCAGCGTTACACCATACTACAGCATCACGCCAGCTGATCATTGTTACTGCACCATTTTTACCTTCAACTCCTTCATTGGCAAAGGTGTAGCCGTTTTCTTTGGCCCAGCTGTAAACTTCATTCCAGCGTTCATAAGAAGTTTCTTTTTGAGCAATATAATAAGGCTTAATTGTGACCGGAGATTCTGCAGAAGCCTTTTCGAATGCAGAATTCTTTTCTGTTGCTACTGTAACAGTATCAACAAGATTCCTTGAGTATCCTTTAGAGAATGCTACTACTTTTCGTTCTGAAGTTTTTAAATTTGAAGATTTTGGTTTAGAAGCACAGCCTGTAAGCAAAACTGCGGTAAATAATACCGGAATTGAAAAAATTAAAGATTTCTTCATAATAATAACTCCTTTGTTAGAATCTTATGATTAAAATGCACTTTTGTCCTTCTGGTTACAGAATTTTGCTGCTTGCGGGCAAAAAAAATATGCATTATAACGTTTATATAATGATTTTACTGATAGTTGCCTGTGCAAAAAATAATGTAATTGGAAAAAATGGTCGTATTCCCTGGGATTTACCCCAGGATAGACAAAATTTTAAGAAATTAACCAGCGGCAATGTTGTTATTATGGGGCGCCGCACTTTTGAAGAAATTTTTGCTAAATTCGGACGCGGCCTACCTGACAGAGAAACAATTGTCGTTTCAAAAAATCATGATTTTAAGGGCGAGCAGTTATGCACAGCCCGCTCTCTTGAAGATGCAATTGCGTTAGCAAAAAAACTCTTTCCTGCCAAAGATATTTTTATCTGCGGAGGAGAATCAATTTACCGCGAAGCAATTTCTAAAAAACTTGTAGAAAAAATGTACATTACTAAGGTAGACCGGGAGATAGACGGAGATACCTTTTTTCCACAGTTTGATGAAAAGGAATTTGATATTACCTATTTTGACAAAAGCTGTTAACTTTCATATATAGGTTCAAAATCTTCGGCCGGATGTCCGCAGATAGGGCATTCATAATCAGAAGGCAGCTCTGCTCCGTTATATTCGTAACCGCAGATTTTACATCGCCAGCCGATAATCTTTTTACCGGCATTTTCCGGGGCAGTGCCCTGTTTTGGCTTAATATCTTTGTGGTAGTCGGCGTAGGTAAGAGGGGCTTTATCGCTCATAACCTTAGAATCTTCAATTTCAGCAATAAAAAGCGTATGGCTTCCTAAATCCTGCGAACTGATAACCTTGCAGGTAAAAAGTGCACAAATCTGGCTGTTCAGGTAAGGATTTCCGTTTGCATCCAGAGAATGAGGAAAATCGGCAAACTTATCGGCATCACGGCCACTCTGAAAGCCAAAGCGCTCGATTGTTTCAAAGGTAACAGATTTGTCCAGAACAGAAAGTGAAAAAGTTCCGCATTCTTTAATCTGAGCGCAGGTATAATTCTGATTTATTACAGTAATGGCAAGGCGGGCAGGATTAGCAGCTACCTGCATACAGGTGTTTGTTACACATGCATTGATTTTTGTGTCATCATGCGAACCCAGAATGAAAACTCCGTAAGAGAGTGAAAATAAAGCTTTTTGATCCATAATTTAATTATAAGTGTTTTCCCAGAAGAGTAAAGTCCTGAGCCTCATTGCAGAATACGATTCCGCTGCCGGCTTCTGCAAAACAGGGAAGGGCTGTTATTGCATTTACAATATCATCTTTTTTTGAAGCAGGAACAAGAATCATAAGCATGTCTTTTTCAGGTACAATCTTCATTCCAAAGAAGGCAGCGTCGTCTTCCTTTGCGGTACCTCGCGCACCAATTATTGTACCGCCACCGGCTCCGGCTTTTCGTGCAGCAGCCATGGCATCTTCTGCATAACCTTTATTTACAATAACATTAATCATCTGATAGCTGTTTTCGTTTTTCATACTTTCTTCTCCTTTTGATTCATCAGATTTTTCGTTCAGGTGACCGGCCCGGATAAAGTCCGGAGTGTTAAGAGTGAACATAAGGCCAAAGTGAGCTTTTTTTTCAGAGGCCTTAATGATTGCGTCATATACTGCAGTTTTAAGCTTTTCTTGAATTATGATATACACGATGTCTTTTGAAGTATCGCCTAAACCCAGCAGCTGCAGTACACCGTTAGAAGCAGTTCCGCGGCCCATTACGATTGTGCCGCCACCCGCCCCGGCAGACTTTGCTGCATTGGAAATCAATTCCCCGCTGTCGTGAGGAACTATTGAAACTAACAATTTATACCCCATCAGATACCTCCTCCGGATAAACTATAGTCTTTCGTTGTTTCATTCTGAATATAATTCCCATAATCTGAATTGCTATGAGAGGCATCATTGCAACAAGAGCAATAACTCCAAAGGAATCGTTGTTTCCATTGCCGCTTGCTGCTGCTCCCAAAGTAAAGGAAAGAACAAAAGTTGAAGTTAAAGGCCCCGAGGCTACTCCACCTGAGTCGAAAGCAATTCCTGAAAATAGAGAAGGGCAGAAAATCATGAGCAGCATTGCAATAATGTAGCCCGGAATCAGAATATAAGAAAGTTTAAAACCAATAACAGAGCGTAACATTGCCAGGGCTATAGCAGCAGCGGTTCCAACAGACAAAAAGATTAACAGAACCTTGCGCTTTATAGTACCGCCGCTTACAGTCTCAACCTGTTCGCTTAGAACCCAGACAGCAGGCTCTGCGCAAACTATAATTGCACCAAGAAGCAGACCAGTTACAATTAATAGAAGGTACCAGATACCACCCCGTGTTACAGCCAGAGCCCCCAGCTTTTGACCGAGCGCTGCACCAGTTTGAGAAAAGCCCCCGCTTACACCAATCAGAAAAATTGTGAGTCCAATAAAAGCATAAATAAAACCAATTATAATTCTAATAACCTGACGTCCCGTCATCTTTAAAAGCAGAAGCTGGAAGAATATAAAAAGCGCAAAAAGCGGTGCTATAGAGAATAAAGCTTCGCGAAAAACGTGACCGGCCGCTAAAGCAAATGGCGAGAATATTTTTGCAAAAAGAGAAAGCTTGGGCAAAGCTGCATCAGTAAGATTGGCAAGGTTGTTTACCGCTTGCACTGAGCCGGTTGAAACAATCAGTTTTTTCAAAAATATTGAATAAATCAAAACTGCCATTACAGGACCAATAGAACAGATTCCTGTAAGGCCAAAGCTGTTATCATCATCATCACGAACAGAAGAAACTCCAAGACCAAGCGCCATAATAAAAGGAACTGTCATAGGACCTGTTGTTGCCCCACCTGAGTCAAAAGCAATTCCAATAAAGCTTTTTGGTGCAAAAAGACTTACAATAAAAAGAACTGTATAGGCAATAAAGAAAGTCCATTTAAGGGATAAATTAAGAACCGTGCGCAAAAGACCAAGCATTATAAAAAGTCCTATGCCGCCTGCAATAACAAAAGTAATTCCAAGCTTATTCACAAAAGTAAAGAGCTTTTGTACCTGATCTCCAAAAACCTGAATGTCCGGTTCGGCAGCAGTAACAATAAAGCCTATTATAAAGGCAACAATAAGAAGAAGTGTAAGAGAACGTTTTTTAGTGAGTTCAGCACCACAACGCTCTCCCATAGGCTGAATGCCAAGATCTACACCAAGAAGAAAAATAGTAAGACCTATAATAAGTAAAAGCCCGCCAACAACAAAGCGGGCGAGCAGATACTTATCAAGCGGTACGATAGTCAGACCAAGCAGCAGCACAATTGCCATAACAGGGAGAACCGAAACTGCTGTTTCCTTGAATTTAGCAAGTATATTCATTCAGGTAAAAATATTTATGCGTCAGCAAAAACTTTTCCGTCATCAAGAGTAACTTTAAGCTTTGTATATTCGCAATGGAAATCATTCTTAAGACGGTCAAGGTAACGTTTGCTTTCCCACTTACACATTGGAAGATCGTGAAGAAGGTAGTTACCGCAGGCTTCAGGACGGGTTGCAGGCACTTCCTCCTGAGTAAGAATCCATTCAAGACAGCGGATAGTAAGCTTGCGCATATCTTCTACAGAATATTTTCCAAGCATGATGATGTACATACCTGTAAGACATCCCATAGGACCAACGTAAACTACATCTTCTTTTACTTCAGAATTACGGAACCAGGTAGCCATAAGATGTTCCATGCTGTGAATTGCACCCGGGCCCATAGCAGGTTCCTTATTTGGCTCTGTAATGCGAAGGTCGTAAGTTGTAAAGCCTTTGTCTTCGCGAGAAATGTAGATTCCTGGCTTTAAGTGAGTATGATCAATTGTAAAACTCTGAACTACTTCCATAGCGGGTTTAACCTCCTTAAAAACC
>JAEEGL014912088.1_pt1 | contig 12211 bp, 10 predicted proteins | sample 9134231 | NCBI WGS metagenome assembly JAEEGL01 (sample SAMN16246548, study PRJNA631951) | gut metagenome | biome: gut microbiome; feature: rumen; material: fiber-attached | host: Bos | place: Iran: Karaj | collected 2018-10
CCACATACGCGTCGTAGGCGGGGTCCGCCCCGTCCGCGATCTCGGAGACCTGCAACTCCACGTTGTCGTTGAGCAGCTCCAGCGGATCGGCCTCGGGGTCGGTCACGGGGATGTCGTAGCTCACCGTCACCAGATAAGTGTTCCCGTCGGAAGCCGTAAGTTCTTTCGTAAGCACGGGCGGCAAGATATCCTCTGCCGCCAGAGCGGAGGCTCCCGCTCCCAGACCGCCGAAGCTGGAAACCAGCATGCAGACTGCACACAAAAAAGCGTATATTCTATTCCGGATCCTGTTCATTTTCGCGAAATACCAATAATGCCTTTATCCTGTTCCGGAACCTTCGGGGTGATCTTACTTCGTGTTGATGACCCAAAGCTCCGGTGCCGGCCAGTCGCCGTAGTGCACGGCGACAAAGTCGCCCGATCCGACCGTAGCGCCGAGCTGCTCCACGGTCCTCAGGATGTAGTTCCCCTGATAATACCTGTTTAACGTCGGGTCGTACGCGACGGCCGAATCCCATGCGTCGCCGACAAACGTCCGATACGCCGACGTGTCCTCGTCGAGCGCGGTGATGCCGGTCACATTGGTCGAACTGCCGACGGGCTGCAGGTACGTGATCGCATTGCCCGTTTTGATCTCGTTGATGATCTCCAGATACTGGCAGTCCTCCATCGCGCCGCCGGTAAAGCTGCCGGCAAAAGCGCCCTTCGTCCCCTCGCCGCCGACCAGACCGGTCGCGTAGCTGTCTTCGATCCGCGTTCCCACCACGTAGCCGACAAGGCCGCCCGCATAGTCGGCGCCGTTCGCCGAGCAGGTGGAATAGCTGCTGCCGATGATCGTGCTATCACATTTGCCGACCAGGCCGCCCGCATTCTTGCCCGTCACATTGAAGGCGGTGCTGCTGTAAGCGGCGTCCTCGGTATGTCCGCCGGAATAACAGCCTGTGATCTCAGCAGCGCCGCCGTACATATAGCCGATCAGGCCGCCCGCACTGCCTTGGGCGGCGCTGACGGTCAGCGCCGCCGCGCTGTTCCGCACTTTACAGCTTTCCGCTGTGCCGATCAGGCCGCCCGCACTGCCGCCTGTGGCGCCGGTGATGGACACGGCGCTGCTGCCGCCGGTGTGATAGGCCACAACATTGGAAACCGTCACATGTTTGGCAGTGCCCGCCAGAGTGCCTGCGTCTCTGCCGGAAACGCTGAAGTCGATCAGCTTCAGGTTGGACACTTCGACATTATCCAGCCTACCGAACAGTCCGGCATCGCCGTTGTTCACCGCAACCGCAACATCCGAAATGCTGTGTCCCTTGCCGTCGTAGGTCATTTGCCCGGGGCCGTCGAACTTGTCGATCGGGAAGAAATAGCCGTCGCCGCTGTTCACGCCGGTGCCGCTGGTGTTGGTGCTGTAAACGGTCACCGAATCGGGCGCGGTGCTGCTGATCGCGTTCTTAAATTCCGTCCAGCTCAGGTCCGTGGTCTGTTCCGCGGCGATGTTGACCTCTGTGCAGCCCGAGATGTCTCTGCTCAGGTTTTCCAGATGGCGGATATTGCCGATCATCGCCTTGTCCGTGGTCCGCGATTCGAACAGGCTGTTCGTCGTCTGCTCCGAGCTGTACCCGACGTTCGTGAGCTGGGCGTTGTTCAGCGCCACCGCCTGAATCGTGATGTCCTCGCCCGGGATCAGGTTGTTCGACGCGCCGCTGCAGAACAGATTGTAGAAATGCATGCCCTTCTGCGTGATGTCGTCCAGAAGTACCGTGTATGTCCTGGCGGTGCCGTCGTTGTCGCAGGTGATCTGCCCGCCGCTCATCGTCGCCGTGCTTGCGTCAAGCTCGATCTCCCTGCTCATTCCGCTCTTCTTGCCGGTGATGACCAGCTTTAATTTGTATCCCGGCACCGTGATGTCGTTGGTGTCGCGCACCGTGACGTACAGCTTCTCCGCGTTCGTCACCACGATCTCGGGCGCGAGGATCTCCTCGCCGCGCGTGAGGCCCGCGGCGTTCACGCCGCCGTAATACCCGACTACGGCGCCGTTATAATTCTTCAGCGCTTCCTTGTTTTCCCTGTTCGCCATGAACGCTTCGTAATCGTCGTTATAGGTCAGACGGAAGCGTCCGGGCTTTTCAGACCAGTAGAACACGTCCTGCACCTGCGCCGAATCCTTGTGATAGCGGACGATATAGCTGCCGCCGAGCCGGAGCGTTTCGTCCACCGCGGCGACCGGAAGCATCAGATCGAGGACGCTCGTCCCGGACGTAGAGGTCGTGACCGCGCTGCCGTCCCTGACAACGAAGTAGTACGTCCCCTGCGGCGTGCCCGCCTGCCCCGCGGCTGTCTCCGCCGTGCCGAAATCGGTTCCGGCGCGCCCCAGATAGCCCTGGCTTTCCGCCATGGACAGGTGGTTCTGCGCGGCGATGAATATCTCCTTGGCGTAGATGTCGTACTGCAGCTTCGTCAGCGAACGCATATAGCTGAGGATCTGGACGAACGCCACCGCCAGCAGGATGATGATGATCGCCACCACGATCAGCGTTTCCGCGAGTGTAAAGCCTTTTTTACCAGAATACTTTTGCATCATATCCAATCACCTTTTGTGGGGCACACTTACGACACGTCCGTCAGCACTCTGATCTTGAACGTCTCGATTTTCGCCAATGTGTCGTCACCTTTCTTGACCGCCAGGTTCGTGAGCGTGATCACCCCGTCGCCCGCATTGTACGAGGGGCTCTCGAATGTCGCGTGCAGGTTCCTGTTGGACGCCGCGTCCGAAACGAGCAGACGCGTATATTGAGGTTCGTCCGGCGCAATGTCCGCGTACTCCTGGATGTAGATCCCGGGAGTATCGCCGTTCGCTCCGGCGTCGCCTTTCAGATAAATTTTCGTCGCGCTTCCGCTGGCGTTGGTATAGGAAATGTCCGTTCCGTTAAAACTGATACCGGACGCGGTCCCCAGCTCGTCGCGCAGGCAGGTCATGGTCGTGGACAGGAGCGCCTGCGCGTTCGCGGAATCCACGATCTTCGTGTACGTTCGCGTCGCCATGGGAACGCCCGCCGCGACGATCGTACCGACCAGCATCAATATAAGGACTGCCATCAGCGTTTCCGTCAGCGTAAAGCCGGAACGGTTCCTGATGCGGGATTTTATTTTCTGAAACATCGTCACCCCACCTTGTACGAGATCGCGGGGTTGCCGCTGGTCTCGGAGCTGATATAGTATACGACGCCGATGTTCGCGGAGGTGCTTTCATCCGACAGTTTGACCGCGCTGCCGGCGCTGTTGATCGTGACCGTGCCGCTTACGCCGCCGTCGCCCTGCGCGATGATCAGGTTCTCCGCCGCCGTGTATTCCTCCGCGGCGGCCTTGCTCCTGGTGATGATCCGGAAGGCGCCCGCGATCATGCCGGCCAGCAGCACGATCCCCAGCGCAGCGATCAGCAGCGCGATCAGCGTTTCCGCGAGGCTCTCGCCCTTTCGGTTCTTCAGTTTTTTCATGGCATTCATTGCTTTCATACCGCTATGCCACCTCTTTTTGTATGCCGCCGACGGTCCATGTGATCGTCGCGGTCTTCGTGAACGTCGTCGTCGACGTCAGTTCCTCGGTGTACCCCGTGTCCGTGTTCGTGATCACAGGCGCATCGCCGCCCGTCGTCTCCGTCTTCCCCGTTTCCGTGATCTCGGGCTGCAGCGTGACGACGAGCGTGTACTGATCCGCCCCCGTCGTGTTGTGCAGCCGTATGACGATCGTTCCGTCCGCCTTCAGCTGGTACGCGCCCGTGATGCCCAGCGCGTCGGCGTCTATCCCGCTGCCGCTGTGGGTCATCGTGAACGCGGTCTCGGCCTGCGCGCTGCCGCCCGAGAACGAATACCCCATGGCCGCGTCCGTGTTGCACGGGTTGCTCCCGAACATCAGGGCGACCGCCTGCGCCGTCAGGAAGCTGTCGGCCGTAACGGGAACGCCCGCGGCGGAAGTGGGGATCGTGCCGTCCGACGTCGTTGCCGTCACGTCCGCCGGCTGGCTGCCGTTGATGTCCGTGTGATAGGTCGCGTTGTACGCCGTCGTGGATGTCGATGTGACGCTCGTGCTCCCCGACGTGCTCTCGGTGAACGTGTAGGTGGTGGTCACCTGCTTTTCCAGTGCCTTCGAGCGCACGATGGTGACCGTTTTCCCGCTCAGCTCATGCGCCAGCAGCTCCGCCGCCGACGCGACGCTGTAATACCGCTGGTCCATTTCAGCCAATTCGCTGAATCTGCCCGCAGACACCGTCCCCGCCGCCAGCACCGCGCCGCCGATCACGGCGCACACGAGGAATAAGAGCAGTGCTATCGAAAGCGACGCGCCGCCGGTTGATTTGATTTTCGCTAAAACAGCTTTCTTCAACCCTGCATTTCCTCCGTTCTCTTCCCGTAAATGTCCTGTGAGCGGTGACGCCCCGCGAATGCCTCGCAAATGTCCCGCAAGGCCTCATAAACGCCCGTTTTCCGCGAAAACCCCGGCATGCTTCGCATGCGTCCGTCTGCCGCAGATCGGTCGGTTTTTGCGCCTGTTTTTTCGGCAGGGCGCAAACTGTCTATAATATATCTAGGGTAGTATATCACTTTTATGCGTTCCGGTCAATAAACGGCGCTCGTTTCCTCCCGAAAAAGAGGGAATATTTTACATGCGCAAAAAAAACAAGGCTTCGCCTTGCCGTGTGAAAGCGGAGCCTTTTCGCTGTCTTCATTTTCCCTGGCAGTTCAGACTTTTCCCGAAATATCTGACGAAAAACAGGGATGAATATGTTTTGTCAGCCGTTCAGATCAAACTGAATTACGCAATGCTGGTGCAAGCCCACTCGCCGGTGTTGGAATTGTAGTCGAACGTAGCGACGCCGTCATCAATAGGCGCACCGGGATCGGCGGGAGCCGTAAAGGGCAGATCGTTGGCCAGGTTGCTCCACGAAGGAGTTGCGTTCTGAGACTTGATGTCTACGTCTTCAACGGTGATCTGGAACCCGTTGCTGATCGGATCAATGCTCGCAACCTTGGAACCGGGAGCCTGGTCGTAGGTACCGCCGTCCCAGGTCAGAAACTCGGCAGCGGCCTCCGCGTAAGCGGTACGCAGGTTGGAAATAGACACGGAGTCACGGCTCTTCTCGAGCTGGCTGTTGAAGATCGGGATCGCGATGGCGACGAGCACGGCGATGATTGCAACGACGATCAGCAGCTCCGCCAAAGTAAAGCCCTTTTTGTTGCTCTTCTTCATTCGTTTCTTGCTCCTTTCCTTTGTAGCGAAGGTAGTATAGCATTCTCCATGCGAATCAGTCAATAAAAGACGGCCTTTTCCCAAAAAAATGCTGTCTTTGTTTGCGCGCGTATTTGAATATCCGAGAAATCCCGCCGCGCTGCACGGCAAAAACCGTTATGCGGCGCGGTGCGGCAGCACTCCCGTTTTTCCGGCTGTCCGGAAACGCGCAGCCCGCTGTCGGCAGAAAAAACGCTTCCGAAATCCTTCAAAAGCGCTTCCGGAAACAAGAGCAAGGCTCCGCCTTGCTAGCAAAAGCGGAGCCTTTTCGTTGCCTTCATTTTTCCTGTCGTTTCAGACGTCCCGGATGTCTGATGAAAGATAGGGATGAATGTGTCTCGTTAGTCGTTCAGATTAACTGAATTACGCAACACCGGTGCATTCCCACGCGCCAGTGGCGACAGTGTACGTGAACGTAGCAGTGCCGTCTTTAGTGACCGTGCCAGGATCGGCGTAAATGGTGAAGGGCAGGTCGGTAGCCAGATTGCTCCAAGAGGGAGAATTAGCCTGGGACATAATGTCGACATTATCCACTTCAATGGTAACCACGCCACTGGCTTCACTCATGCTCGAAACCATGGAACCAGGAGCCTGCGTGTAGGTGCCGCCATTCCAAGTCAGGTATTCGGCAGCAGCCTCCGCGTAAGCGGCACGAAGATTGGAAATGGACACGGCGTCACGGCTCTTCTCCAACTGAGCGTTGAAGATCGGGATTGCGATGGCAACGAGTACGGCGATGATCGCAACGACGATCAGCAGTTCCGCCAGGGTAAAGCCCTTTTTGTTGTTCTTCTTCATTATCTTGTTCTTTCTCCTTTCCATTATTTCGCGGGAAACGTTTTCCCGCGACCGTTAAGGGATGATTTATTTTTTAACGATCCGGGTGTCGTTAAAAAACCAAAGTCGTTTGCGCCCGCGCGGCTCGGGCGGCGGCCAAAGCCGCGAAAATCACATGGCTCCGTACATCTCGAACATGGCCACGTAGATGGCGATGACGATGAAGCCCGCGATGACCGCGAGGATGACGAGCAGCGTCGGTTCCAACTTCGCGAGCGCCGCTTTCGTCGCCGTTTCCAGCTCCGAGTCGTAGTAGCCCGCGATGGTGTGCAGGGTCTCCTCGAGTTCACCGGTCTCCTCGCCGACGGCGGTCATGTCCACCAGAATATCCGGCAGCACCTTCGCCTCTCTCAGGCTGGAGCCCAGCGTATTGCCCTCTTCGATCTTGCCCGTGAGCTTTCCGAGCTCATGGCTGATGTAGTAGTTATCCAGCGTTTTCGCGCTGATGCCGAGCGCCCTTACGAGCGGAAGTCCCGCGCCCATCATGGTGGTCATGGCGTTCGCGAACTGGCTGGCGGCGTTCAGCATGTTGATATTCCCCAGCACGGGCAGTTTCAGCTTCCACCGTGCAAAGAGCAGCTTGCCTTTTTCCGTGCGGCCGTACACCTTGTAGAGGATGATCAGCACAACAATGACGATCAGCATTGGCAGCCACGCGGCGGCAAAGAAGTCGGAGATCGCGATCAGCGCCTTCGTGATGCCCGGCAGGTCCGCGCCCATCGAAGCGAAGATGTCCGTGAACGTCGGCACGACCCGCACCATCAGCACGATCACCACGACGACCGCGATGACGAGCACGAATACCGGATAAGCCAGCGCGCTGCGCACCTTACCGCGCATTTTTATCTGCTTGTCAAAGTGCAGGTACATCGATTCAAACGCCTTGTCGAGGCTGCCCGAAGCTTCGCCCGCGCGGATACTCTCGATGAATGTGAGCGGCAGCAGCTTCCCGCCGCGCTCTTCAAAGCTCGCGGCGACGGAACGGCCCGCTTCCACGTCCTCGCCCACCTTCTTGAGGATCTTCTTCAGGGGCTTGTCGGTGGTCTTGTCGGCGATCAGATGAATGGTCCTCGCGATCGGCACGCCGGAGCGAAGGATGATCGCAAACTGACTGCACATCACGGTGAACGCCTTGTTGTTCAGCTTGTTGCCGCCGACGTCCATGTTCAGGAAGCCGGGCTTATCTTCTTTGACCTCGGTAACCTTGAGCACCACGTCGCAGTCCTCTTTGATGCGGCCAACGGCGTCCAGCTCGTTGAAGGCTTCTATGATGCCCGACACCTTTTCCCCGTTCTTGGAAATGGCGCTGTATTTATACGTAACCAGTCAGCTCACCCCCTTTATGCAAAAGCTATTGATTATATCGCGTGTTTCTTGACGTATTCCGGTTCATGCGCGTAATGCATGGCGACGTCCCGCGTGATCTGCCCGCCGCGCACGAGCTTCACGAGCGCCTGATCCATGGTCTGTCCGCCGATGGCGGCGCTGGTCGCGACGGCGTTGGCGATCTGCGGCGTATTGCCGGAGCGGATGAGGTTGCGGATGGCGTCGGTGACGATCATCAGCTCGCACGCCAGCACGCGTCCGCCGTTCTTTTTCTTCACGAGCTGCTGCGTCAGGACCGCGGCGAGCGTCATGGAAAGCTGCAAGCGCACCTGCGTCTGTTCGCCCTCGGGGAACACCTGAACGATACGGTCCACGGCGTCCGAGGCGCTGCCCGTATGCAGCGTGCCGAACACGAGGTGGCCCGTTTCCGCGGCGGTGATGGCGGTCTCGATGGTATCGCGGTCACGCATTTCGCCGATCAGTATGACGTTCGGGTCTTCGCGCAGGCTGGCGCGCAGGCCGTCCGAAAAGCTTCGGGTATCCTTCCCCACCTCGCGCTGGTTGATCGCGCACAGGTCGGGTTTATAGACGTACTCCACAGGGTCCTCCAGCGTGACGATGTGGTAGCGGTAGGTATGGTTGATCGAGTCGAGCATCGCCGCCAGCGTGGTCGATTTGCCGGAGCCCGTTTCGCCCGTGACGAGCACGATGCCCTTGTGCAGCTTCGTCAGCTCGTACACGACCGGAGGCAGCCCGAGGGATTCCATCTGCGGAATGGTCTCGCGCAGAAGACGCAGCGCCACCGAAGGCACGCCCTGCTGCTTGAAAATATGGATACGGCAACGGTTTTCCGCGAACGTGTCCGCCGCGTCCAACTCGCCGATCTCGTCGAAATGTTCGTACTCGCTGCCCGCCAGGTATCTGGCAAATCCGATGCAGTCCTCCGCCGTGAGCGGCTCATCCGTCATATTCTGGAGCTCGCCGTCCACGCGGTATTTGGGCGGCAGGCCGCATACCAGATGGATGTCGGACGCGCCGTCCGCCTTTGCCCTTGCAACCAGCTCTTCTACTGTCATCATAAGCCGTTTCTCCTATCGGTCGTGCTCAGTCTTCCTCGTTGATCACGCGCAGCACTTCTTCGCTGGTCGTGACGCCTTCCAGCACCAGCCGAAGCGCATTGGAATGCAGGGATACGAACCCGCTCGAGGGGGATTTCAGTTCCTGCTCCAGCGCCGCGCGGGTCGCGCGGTTGGAGATGAGCGTGCGCACGGCGCGCGTGACGGGCAGCATCTCGAACACCGCGATACGTCCGTGATAGCCCGTGTTGTAGCACTCGGAGCATCCCGTGCCGCGGTAGAACTTCAGGCCGGTCTGCGCCCTCATGCCGAGATCCGCCAGTTCCTCGGCGGAAGGCGTGTACTCCTGCCGGCAGTGCGGGCAGATGCGGCGCACGAGGCGCTGGCTGATGACGCCCTTTAAGGCGCTGGCGATCATGTACGGCTCGACGCCGATGTCCTGCAGTCTTTCCACGGTACCGACGGCGTCGTTGGTATGGATGGTGGAAAGCACGATGTGGCCGGTGATGGCCGCGCGCATCGCGATGTTCGCCGTTTCGCCGTCGCGGATTTCGCCGACCGCGATGATGTCGGGGTCCTGACGCAGTATCGAGCGGAGGCCGCTCGCAAAGGTCAGTCCGGTCTTTTCGTTGATCTGCACCTGGTTCACGCCGTCGATGTTGTATTCCACCGGGTCTTCCAGCGTGACGAGGTTCACTTCTTTTGTATTCAGCTCGCCGATCATGGCGTACATGGTCGTGGTTTTACCGCTTCCGGTGGGGCCCACGATCAGTATCACGCCGCTGCGGCACTTAAGCATGTCTTCGTATTTTTCAAGGTCGGAGCCGCTGAGGCCGATGCTCTCCTTCGTGATGTTGCCGCCGGATTTATCCAGCAGACGCGCGACGATCTTTTCGCCGTACACCGTCGGCAGCGTGGATACACGAAGGTCGATGTCCTTCTGCTTCACCTTGACGTTGAAGCGGCCGTCCTGCGGCACGCGGCGTTCCGCGATATCCAGCCCGCTCATGACCTTGATGCGGGAGATGACCGAGCTCTGCAGGTTCTTCGGGATGGTGAGGATATCCCGCATCAGACCGTCGATGCGCATGCGCACCTGCAGCTCGTTTTCGCGCGGCTCGATATGTATGTCGCTCGCGCGCTCGGTGATGGCGCGCTCGATGATCGAGTTCACGAGCCGGATGGTCGGCGCGTTGCTGATGGCGTCGTCGCCCAGCTGGTTGGAAACGAACGCGGTGTCCGGCAGATCGTTGTCCGCGTTGGCCGCGCTCTCGCGCTTCATGTCCTCGATGGCCTTCGCCGCGCCCTCGTTTCCGTAGAGCACCTGTATGGCGTGTTCCACGGCCGACGCCTTGGCCACCATGGGGATGACCTTCCTGCGCGCGGCTTTGTGAACTTCTTCGATCGCGTAGAAGTTCATCGGGTCGCTCATGGCGAGGTACAGTTCATCCTTGACCGCCCTGACGGGCACGACCTGATACTGCTTGGCGATATTCTTCGGCAGTACCTGCGCAAGCTCCGTGGGAATGTTGATCCTCGTGAGATCGATGTACTCGATGCCGAGCTGCATCTGCAGCGCCTCGATCAGCTCGTTCTCCGTAATGATTCCGTTGGAAATCAGTACGGTACCCAAACGCTGCTTCGACCCCTTCTGGAGCTCCAAGCCGCGCTGCAATTCTTCTTCCGTGATCGTGCCTGCTGCGATCAGCAATTCACCCAATCGCCTGTACGCCATTGTATCTGTCCTTTCGCATGGTCGATTTAGCCCGGTACCCTGCGGACGCCGCCGTTCTTCGCGACACGGCAGGCTCCCGCCATGATGCCAGTAAATATTATACGTATTTATGTCGTCTTGTCAAGTTATGTATGCAATTTACCGTTAAAAAACGGGAGGGTCGATCCGTATTATACATTTTTTTACAACAGCCGGCAACCCCCTGTTTTCCTGTATTTTCCGACTTTTTCCGGTGCGGAGCGGCCACGCGTGTTTCAGGCATATGCGTGCGCGAAAAAAACGCTTGACATTAGGTAACCTGTTTGTTACCATCTAGGTAATAAGCAGATTACCAGCTGAGGAGGAATGGTTATGCATATCGCCAACAACGAATGGTACATCCTGCGCGCGCTGTGGGAAAAGAGTCCGCTGACGCTCAAGCAGCTCTGCGACGGCGTCGGAAAGGAGCACGGCTGGACGAAGCACGGCATCCTCTCCACCCTGAAGCGCATGGAAACGAAGGGCAGCATCACGGTCGAGCAGACGGATGAGCGCAAATACTTTTCGCCGGCCATATCCGAAGCGGAGGCGAAGCGCCTCGAGACCTCCGGCCTCGCGCAGAAGGCCTTCGGCGGCAGCGCGATGCTGCTCGTCTCCAACATCGTCGAAGGGCAGGATTTTTCGCAGCAGGAGATCGACGAGCTGATGGAGATCCTCCGAAAGAAAAGGAGCTGAATATGGAGCGCTTTCTTTCTCTCTTCGTGCAGTCCGGCGTGCTGATCCTCGCGCTGATGCTGCTGAGGCGCCTGTTCATGGGGCGGATCAGTCCGACCCTTCAGTACGCGCTCTGGGGGATCGCCGCGCTGCGGCTCTTCGTCCCCGTGCGGATCGAAAGCGCCGCGAGTCTTCTCAACCTTGCCGGGCGTTCCGGCGCTCCCGCCGCTTTTGACGCGGCTCCCATTGCGCTCCCGCAGGCGGCGGCCGTCGCGACGCCCGCCGTTCCCGCGGGTCCATCCGTGCCCATCGCGGGCCCATCAGCGCCCATCGCGGACGCAGCGGCGCCCGCAGCGGGCGCAGCGCCGGTCGATCTTTCGGCGATACTGTTCGCGGTATGGGCCGCCGGCGCGGCGGCGGTCTTCCTTTACACATTGATCGTGAACATCCGGTTCTACCGCTACATCCGGAAAAACGGGCGGGTCATGGACGGCTATATCCTATGCGAACAGATCGGCTCCCCATGCCTGATCGGGCTCTTCAGGCCGAAGATCGTCCTGAACGCCGCCGCGGACGCGGACGCGCGCGAATACGCGATACTGCATGAAAAGATGCACATCCGCCACGGCGACCCGTTCTGGACGCTCCTCAGGACGCTCGCCTGCATCGTCTACTGGTTCCACCCGCTGGTATGGCTGGCCGCGCGGCTCTGCCGCAGGGATCAGGAGATCGCGTGCGATCACGCCGTCATCCGCCGGATCGGCGAGGAGCGGCGGATCGAATACGGCGAAACGCTGCTTTCGCTCATCCGCGCCGGACGCCCCGCGCCCACCGCGTTCTCGACCGCCATGGTCGGCGGCAAGCAGGACGTGCGCCAGCGCATCCGGCTGATCGCGGACAGGCCGAGGACGGTGAAGTTCGCCGTACTGCTCCTCGCGCTCCTGATGGCGGCGGTATGCCTCGTCGCCTGCACGGACGCGGCCGGCGAGCGGCCGAACGCGGGCGTTACGCCGCCCCATTCCTCACCCAACCCGACGGAAACGATCGACAAGCGTCCGGCGCTCCTTCTGGACGGGCAGCGCTACGTCGCCCCGTATCCGTCCGTCGAAACGCTTCCTAATGGGTTCGTCTCCGCGGGAACGCTCACCGGCGAGCAGGCGCACAACACGGGGCTCGCCGGCTGCGAATACTTCGTCAGTGAAGCCGAGCCGCAGACCGTGTACGTCTATCAGTTCTGCGGCACGCCCGTCGACGCGCAGACCGTCGA
>JAEEGL010036405.1_pt1 | contig 12210 bp, 16 predicted proteins | sample 9134231 | NCBI WGS metagenome assembly JAEEGL01 (sample SAMN16246548, study PRJNA631951) | gut metagenome | biome: gut microbiome; feature: rumen; material: fiber-attached | host: Bos | place: Iran: Karaj | collected 2018-10
GCTTCCACCTTCTTCACAACCGTAACCTCAGGCTCGTCCTCAAACTGAGCGAAGGGATCCTCGCTACCACTATGGTCGTAGGTCTTCACCTCTTCAAGGAGGGTCTCGCTGCCATTGCCGGCATCAATCACCACTCCCTCGGCCATCTCGAAGCCATAGCTGTCACCCACCTTGGTGATAGTGCCCAACCCTTCCAGGCTGTGTTCGCCGGTGAGTTTCAGTTTGTCCTTGAGTGCATCGAGGTAGTTACGCCACATCTGGCGTGCCACCTCTTCACTCACACAATCGCGCTGGGCTATAATTTTCACTATGCTGTCGTCGCCTGTGGTAGTCTCGTTATACACGATGTTGCGGGTAGCAGGATAGTAGATACGCGTCACCGGGTCGTGGTGCGGAGGCTGCTCCACACTATCAAACGTACCGATTTCGGGCAGTTCCACTTTCTGTCCTTTTTGCAGTAACTCAGCAATTAAATTGGTTATATTCATGATGTTACTATTTTTTTTCGTTCATTTTCAATTCACGCTCGGCAGCCTCGAGGTCTTCAGGAGTGTCGATGCCAATATTGGCCGCCGCCGTTTCGCGCACGGCAATGGTATAGCCTGCCTCAAGCCATCGCAGCTGCTCAAGTTTCTCGCTGGTTTCCAAACTGCTCTGCGGCATGGCACACACCTTGGCCAGCACCTCCGGGCGAAAAGCGTAGATACCTACATGCTTGAAATAATCGCCCTCGCCGAGCCACTTCCCAACCTCCGCATCGCGGCGGAACGGAATAGCCTGACGACTGAAATAGAGCGCATTGCCAGCAACGGTGCACACCACTTTGACATTGTTGGGAGACATCAGCTCCTCGGTGGTGCGGATGCGGGTCTTGAGGGTGGCAATAGCGGTTTGCGGATTGTCGAAACAAGCGGCCAGCAGCTGCAGCTGTGCAGCGCTGACAAAAGGTTCGTCACCCTGCAGATTGATAACCACGTCGAAACTACGGCCTTGACGGCCAATGGCTTCCACCACTTCGCCGCAACGGTCGGTGCCACTCCGGTGACGGTCGGATGTCATCATCACACTACTTTCGCCGAAGGACTCCCTCATATGATTGAAGATGCGCTCGTCGTCGGTGGCCACCACAGCGGCTTCGATACCGGGGGTATGGGCGGCCACACCATAGGCATAGTCTATAATGGGCTTGCCTCCCAGCAGAGCCAACGGCTTGCCGGGGAAACGCGTCGAAGCGTAGCGTGCAGGTATGACGGCCAGTATTTTCATCTCTCTCCTCTATTCTTCGTTGCCGAACAAACTGTTGAATTCGGCGTCAATCTTATTGATAATCAAACCCAAATCTTCACGATTCTCAACAAAGTCGAGTTCCTCGGTGTCCACCACAAGCATTTTGCCCTCATAGGCGGAGGCCCAGTTCTCGTAGCGATTGTTAAGGTTGGTCAGGTAGTCGAGGCGAATGCTGCTTTCATACTCACGCCCCCTCTTCTGTATGTGGCGGATGAGCGTCGGCACGTCGCCGCGCACATAAATGAGCAGGTCGGGCTTGGGCAACAGCGAGTAAGTCAACTCAAAAAGCTTGGTATAGGTCGTCAGATCCCGCGTGGTCATCAAGCCCATGTTCTGAAGGTTGGGTGCGAAGATGTAGGCGTCGTCGTAGAGCGAGCGGTCGCGGATGAAACTCTCGCCCGAAGCCTGCAGCTCGGCAAGCTGCTTGGCATTGGCATACAGCGAATGGACCATCATATTGAACGACCAGCGGCGCATGTCCTCATAGAAACTATTGAGGTAGGGGTTCTCCTCCGACGGGCCATACACTGCACGGTAGCCGTAGTGTTTCGACAACAGCTTGGTGAGCTCCGTCTTTCCTGCTCCGATATTTCCCGAGATTGCTATCTGCATATTCATTTTTTCACGCCACATAATTCCGTTTTTTATTTGATACAGAATTATATGGCATCATTATACCATTACCTTTAAAAATGCAAATATACGCATTTTTTTTATATAATAGAAAAAAAAGTGTCCCACCAGACCTTTTTTCAGCCATTCCCCTCCCCCATCCGTCCACCCTGGGAAAGCCCCTCCTGCCACCCTCCCCGTCACACAACCCTACCATCTCCCTACCAACTCCCTACCAACTCCTACCGCGGTAGGAGTTGGTAGGGAGTTGGTAGGTGATTGATAGGTAGTTAGCACCTACCTGTCCGAAAGCAGCCATTTAGCGGATTTTAAGTTAAAATTAACATTTCGGGACAAGGAGAACAACATTCCAAGATATACGTTTTAACAATAATTCACACACGAAAAAACAATATTTGTACACGTAAGAAAAAAAACGTATCTTTGCATTTTGGAAGGATGGCGTTCCATCCCTCCAAAAATGATATTATACATCTTAGAATCAAACAATTATGACGAACATTGACAATCTGGACACCCTCATCAAAATGGCTCTGCGCGAGGACATCGGCGACGGCGACCACTCCACTCTTGCCTGCATTCCCCCCACAGCCACCGGCACCGCCAAAATGGTGGCGAAACAGGACGGCATCCTCTGCGGCGCCGAGGTGGGTGAACGGGTTTTCTCTCTCGTCGACAGCAATCTGAAAGTCAACCTCTTGAAGCACGACGGCGAGGCCGTGGCCAAAGGCGACGTGGTGATGACCATCGAAGGGCCTTCGGGCTCCATCCTCACGGCCGAACGCACGGCCCTCAATTTCATGCAACGCCTCTCGGGCATCGCCACCGAGACCCACCGCATGGTGCAGATGCTCAGTGGACTGAAAACCAAACTCCTCGACACCCGCAAGACGACGCCCAACATGCGTCTTCTGGAAAAATATGCCGTGAAGTGCGGAGGCGGCACCAACCACCGCATCGGCCTCTACGACATGGTGATGCTCAAGGATAACCACATCGACTTTGCCGGCGGCATCGAGGCGGCCATCGACCGCACCCGCGACTACCTGAAAGCCAAAGGGAAAGACCTCAAGATTGAAATCGAGGTGCGCAACCTCGAAGAGTTGCAGCGCGTGATGAACCACGGCGGTGTGGACCGCATCATGCTCGACAATTTCGACACCGCGACACTGCGTGAAGCCGTGAAGCGTATCGATGGCAAATACGAAACCGAGGCCTCGGGCGGCATCACCGACGAGACCCTCCGCGCCTACGCCGAGACAGGCGTCGACTTCATCTCCGTAGGAGCACTGACCCACCACATTAAGAGCCTCGACCTCTCCCTCGTCAAGAAATGAGCCAACTGAAGGTCTGGATACGAATGCTGCGCATGAAGGGCAGAAAGCTCGGGCGCCGCCTGCTCTACAAGCGGAAGTCGCGGCAGGTGCTATACTTCATGTACAACGTGCCGTTCCCTGGCGGCAAGGGTGTTCCCATCTACCACGTGCTCAGCTACTTCCTCGTCAGCTCGCTTGGCGGCGGCTCCATCCCGCAAAGAGCCAAAGGCTTGGCCTACTCGTTCCTCGCCGCCATGCCGCCACTGATGATTTTCTTCTTCTCGCTGGTGGCCTACTTCCCCGTCGACGGCGTGCAGGACGAGCTGCTCAACGGCATGGGCGGCATCGTGCCCGAAAAAATTCTCGGCCCGCTGACCAACACCGTCAACGACATCATGGGACATCGCCACTCGGCCCTGCTCTCCATCGGTTTCATCGGCTCCATCCTCCTGGCAGCCAACGGAATGAATGGATTCATCCTCTCGCTCAACTTCGCCAACCAAAGTCTGGAGAAACGTCCGTTCATCCAACGCTTCCTCATCTGTTTGGCGTTGGTGTTCGTCATGTACCTCCTCGTTGTACTGGTCATCTGCCTGATTATCGGAAACAAACAGTTGCTCCATCTGCTCGTCAGCCAAGGTTGGCTCATCGACAGTTCATGGGGCAAATTGCTCTTCAATATAGGCCGATGGGTGCTGCTCTCGCTGGCCATGCTGTTGGGCATCTCACTCATCTACTACTGGGCTCCGGCGAAAAAGCAGCGTGTGAGTTTCTTCTCGCCAGGGGCGATGCTTGCCACCGGCATGTTCTTCCTGCTGACGTGGGGTTTCGGTGTGTATATCAACAACTTCAGCCGTTACAACCTGCTCTATGGGTCTATCGGGACATTGCTGCTTCTGATGCTGTGGGTCTACTTCAGCTGCATCGTCCTGCTGGTAGGCTACGAACTGAATATCAGCATCTACAATGGCACCCTGCGGGGCAAGAACCGCATCGCCAAGCGCGAACTGAAAGACAGAATACAAATTTTCAAAGATGATAATACAAAAGAATCACGGGAAGGTGGTGCCGACAGACAGCACCCCGAAGGAAACATTCAAGATGGTGGCCAAGACTATGGTCAACCTCGAGGAGGTGCTCGCTGAAGAGTTGCGCCAACTGGGTGCCCTCAACGTCACGCCCATCACACGAGCCGTTGAGTTTGAAGGCGATATGCGCCTGCTCTACCGCGCCAACTATTGCTGCCGTACGGCACTGGCCATCCTGAAACCCTTCGCCGAGTTTGACGCCAACAACGAGCAAGAGCTCTACGACCAAGTGTACAAGATTCGCTGGGAGAAGATTCTCGACGTCGACTGCACCTTCATGATCGACTCCACCACCAGCGGCGAAATCTTCACCCACAGCTACTACGCCGCTCTCAAAACCAAGGACGCCATCGTCGACCGCTTCCGCCGCAACTTCGGCAAGCGTCCCTCCATCGACACCGAAGAGCCCGACTACAAGTTCAACCTGCATATCCGCGACAACCACGTCACCCTGCTGATGAACGCCAGCGGCGACTCACTGCACAAACGCGGCTACCGCCAGGGCGTAGGCATCGCCCCCATCAACGAGGTGCTCGCCGCCGGCCTGTTGAAACTCGCCGGCTGGAAGTGCGACTGCAACTTCTACGACCCCCTGTGCGGTTCCGGCACAATGCTCATCGAGGCCGCCATGATGGCCAACAACATCCCCGCACAGTACTACCGAGGAAACCGTTTCGGCTTCATGAAATGGAAAGAATTCAACCTCGGCGAGTGGAAGAGCGTCAAGAACGAAGAAGACCGCAAGATTGGCGCCATCGACTTCGAAGGCGAGATTTGGGGCAACGATATCGACGAAACCGTCATCCAACAGTGCGAGAAGAATCTCGAATACACCAAGTTGCACAAGGACGTCATGCTTCACATAGGCGACTTCGCCGACCAGGAGCCGCCCGAGGGCAAGACCCTCATCGTCACCAACCCGCCCTACGGCGAGCGCATCAAGGTCGAAGACCTCAACGCCATGTACGAGAAGTTGGGCGACACATTCAAGCAGAAGTATGGTGCCAACTGTGACGTATGGCTGATTACCAGCGACTTCGAGGCCATGAAGCACATCGGGCTCCACCCCTCCGCCAAGATTCCCGTGCAGAACGGTTCCCTCGACTGCCGCTTCCTCCACTTCGAACTCTACGACGGCAGCAAGAAAGCCAAGAATCAGCCCGATGCTGAATAGCGACGAGGTGAGACGTATTGCCCGCGAGGTGGGTTTCGACGACTGTGGCATTGCCCGCGCCGACGCCCTCACCGATGAGGAATACCCGCTACACGAATGGCTGCGTCGCGGTTGGCACGGCGATCTCGACTACATGGCTCGCAATGCCGACAAGCGCATGGACCCTCGCCTGCTCGTCCCGGGCGCCAAGAGTGTCATCTGCTGCGTCAGCGCCTACCCCCCACCCTCTTCTGCCGGCGGCATCGCCGCCTATGCGCGCACACGCGAGTACCATTCCGAAATCAAACAAATGCTCTTTGCCCTGAAAGAAAAACTGGGCATCGAAGGGAAATGCTGCTGCGACACCGTACCCATCAGCGACAAACACTGGGCCGCACGCGCCGGCCTCGGCTGGATTGGACGCCACACTCTGCTCATCACTCCCCGCTGGGGCTCATGGGTCAATCTCGGCGAAATAGTCACCGTGGAAGAATGTTCGAATTATTCGGAATTCTCAGATCATCCCGACTTCTGCTCAAAATGCGGCCGCTGCGTTGCAGCTTGTCCCAACCACGCCATTGCTCCCGACGGCCCCTCCATGCTCAACGTCACCCGCTGCACAGCCTACTACACCACCCATCACCAGCGCGAGCTGCCGCACGACATCGACAGCCACGGCTACACCCAGGGCTGCGACCTCTGCCAGCTTGCATGCCCCTTCAACCAAGTTAAGCCTTGAGCCAATCAAAAGCCTTCGCTTTCCATGTAAGGTTTGCCTGATTCTCAAGCCTATATGCCGAACGCTCGAAAGGTATCTCGCGGTAGGCGCGGTCGAGATTGCGGAATCGCAAAAGATTGACTATCCAGAACAAAAAATAAAGCACATAGAATGGCACCACAAGCAGCACCGCCTGTTGCCACAGATGTATCGTCTCATGGCGGATCTCACGCTCTGCCAAAGGCCGTCCATTAAAAAAGATAAACGGGAACAATGTGATGGCGTGGAACTTCCGTGCAGGGAAACATTTGGTATGTATCGACATCGGGCGCATGGTCAGAGCAGTTTTATGGCTATCCTGGCCGCAGCTTCGGCGTCGGCCAGGGCGTGGTGGTGGTTCTCTAAGCAGTAGCCGCAGGCTTCGCTGACGGTGTGAAGCTGGTGGTTGGGAAGATGCTTCAGCTTGCGGCGCGAGGCCCGCAGCGTGTCATAGAAGCGGTAGTCGGGCCAGTCCATCCGGTAGACCTGCATCACCGCCCGCAGGCAGCCCTCGTCAAACATCGCGTTGTGTGCCACCAGAGGCAGTCCTTCGATGCGTGGTGCTATTTTCTCCCACACCCGCGGGAACACCTCGGCGTTGTCGGTGTCCTCCGGCCCGAGGCCGTGCACCCGCTGACAGAACCAGGCATAGTAGTTCGGCTCCGGCTGTATGAGGCTGTAGAACGTGTCCACCACCTCGCCGCCACGCACCACCACCACACCCACGCTGCACACGCTACTCCGGCATCCGTTGGCCGTCTCGAAATCTATCGCCGCAAAGTCTTTCATTTGTATCTCTTTAGCATTGCCGTTATTTCCGTCCTCATCTCCTCGCGGAGGCTTTCGGGTTTCAGCACCTCGACGGTGCTGCTGAGGGAGAGGAGTTTCTGCTTGAAGTCAAAAGTGGGGCGCACATGCAGCGAGAAGATGGAATACTCCTCGGTGCGCTTCAGCTCATGCTGACTGCTGTGCAGGGGCAACGAGCGCAGGTAGTTGGCCTGATAGGCGTTGACTTTCAGTCGTATGGACTCTATGGGCGAGTCGTCCACAAAGATACCGTAGACGCCCTCGAACATCTCCTTCAGGTCGAACTTCGGGTCGCGTTTGTAGGACTCATCCTGCAGCTCCACCTTTGTCATGCGGTCGAGGGCGAAGATACGGTATTCGCCGTCGCGACGAGCGATGAGGTACCAGCGGCGTTCGAACATCTTGAGGGCATAGGGCTGCACGCCGCTGTAGCTGTAGGGCGACTCGCTCCAGTAGGGTTGATATGTGAAGTTCAGCGTACGCTGCCCTTTCAATGCTTCTAACAGCAAAGGTAGCAGCCTGCTGTCGGTGGGTTCCACCAAGACATATTGCGCCGCCTCGCGGCCGTCGGCGACGGCGTTGTTCACCGCTATGGAGTCCATCATCCACTGGCGGAAGTACTCCCTGCCGCCGTCGTCGGCCAGACGGTAGCGGTACTGCCCGCCATCTATGTAGCACTCAATCTCGATGCCGAAAAGGTCCATGATCTCGCTGCGGTGACGGTGGAAGGAGCGGCGCGCGAAAGCACCCTCCTCGTGCAGCTCCTCCTTAGCGTTCCAGCGGTCGCCAATCTGCTCAAGCGTCAGGCCCTTGTCGCCTGCCCGCATCAGCGTCCCCACCAACCAGGTATATTTCTTCAGTACGTTCATATGTTGTTCTTGTTAATAAGGTTCACCACCACTTTCACCATCACATCCTTCTCTTCTGGGCGGCTTTCGGCAATCATCAGCGTGAGAGCCACAAGGGTGTTGTCGGCGATGCGCTTGCTGCCATCCTCGCGGTAGAGGATTCGGTTGTTGTTGAGGAACCAGAGGAACAGCGTGGCGGCGATGCGTTTGTTGCCGTCGTTGAACGAGTGGTTTTTGGTGACAAGATAGAGCAGCATGGCGGCCTTCTCCTCGGTGCTGGGGTAGAGCTCCACGCCGTCGAAGGTTTGGTAGATCTGCCCGATGGAGCTCTTGAACGACTCATCCTTCTCGTTGCCGAAGAGTGCGCTCTCGCCGAAGCGTTCCTTCAGCGAGCGGATGGCCTGCATGGCGTTGTCGTAGGTGGCATGGAAAGGGGTCTCGCAGGTGGTATCGTTGATGGTGAGCCGTTGGTAGTCATAGCTGTCGAGTGTGTCGAGAGCGTAGGTGTAGTCGGTCACCACATTGAAGAGCGCGTTGGTCTCATCGGTTGAGAGCAGCGGCTGGTTCTGTAGCGTCCTGCCGAGCATGCCCACCAGCTGCCGCAATTCGCCAATCTGTTCCTTGTGGATGCGTTCGTTGACAGCATAACCTTTGACAAGATAATCCTTCAGCACGCGGTTGGCCCAAATGCGGAACTGCGTGCCACGTTGACTCTTTACTCGGTAGCCGACGGAGATTATGACGTCGAGGTTGTAGTATTCAATCTGTCGAACAACACGTCTACCATTCTCAAATTGAACTGTTGCATTTTTTGCAACAGTTGACCCTCGATCCAATTCACCTTCTCGATAAACATTCTGTATATGTCTGGATACAACCGATTTGTCTCTTTCAAATAGCCTTGCCATTAAGTCGAGAGAAAGCCATACAGTCTCGTTCTCCAACCGCACATCGATAGCAGTTTGCCCGTCGTCGGTCTGATAGATGATTATCTTGTCGTTGATATTCTCCATGCATGCAATAACGCCATTTATGTCATTTTATTGCACAGCAAGTACCCTTTTCTGCGCTTCCCACTTGGCAATTTCAGCCTCGCAGTTCTCCTGGATGAAAAACACCTTCTTTTCCTCGATAGTGAGGCTCAACAGGAATTCTGCCTCCTGAGGTCCCAACCCGAACCGCCATTTAAGCCTGTCGACAGCATCTTTGTGCGATGAAGCACATTGGATAAGCGCCTCATACTCTCTTACATCGTAGTTAAATTCTGCAGGTATCGCAAGTTCTGCCAGACGGGCATCGATATACTCTGGAGTGATAGGCAGTACCTTTATATTGATGGTGCCGTCCTCCGACGTTGTAATAATAGGTTTTCCGTAAAGTTCCATATCATCAATTATTTAAAATATCTTGTGTCTCTTGAAGAATACGTCGCATGATAGTCATACGTTCTATCTGTTTGGGGTATTCTTCTTCGTCGAAGAAAAGCGGAACATACTTCATAGGTATGTTCAGTGCGAATTCCGCCTGTTGTCGCGATACACCATACTCGTCCATCATCTGCTGAACGCTACCAATCTTCTTGTCCGGCCGGTTGACTGTAATATCGGCTATCACCTGCGTGCTATAATCAATCTTTTCAATCCCCGAGGCCTTCTCAATAAGTGCATCAATGTATTCGGGAGTAATCTCCACGGGCTTCAACGGTTCGCCATTTTCGCCATAGGCTTCATAATCAATGTATAGTTTCATGGCAATAAATATTATTCTGCACTTTTATTGTTTTTCATATAATCGGTTTGGGGTGAATTAATTGAGTTGAAAAACATATCATTATCCTTCTGTTACTGTTCTATATTCTTCATCGGTTAATTCGCGGCTATCCACACATTCTCCGTTTCTGTTGATCCACGAGGCGATTCGGCCTTTCAAACAGACGAAATCATCTTCATTTACCTGAATAGGAGTACCCACTTTTTCGATGTTGGCGGTTCCTGTCCTGTTGCCATTTTCATCATATATTTGGTAACTGTCCTTGGTGCATCCGGCAAAAAACGACAGGCCAATGATCCATCCTTTGAAGTGCTTTTTATCGGGAACCATCTCATTGTCTAAAAGAACTCGCTGGCTGCGATGTCCTTTTTCCATATAATCAATCTTTGCTATCGGCATATACATAACCTTGCGGGGCGCACCTACAGCATTAATGCCAACTGTTGACATTGTCACTTTAACACTTTTGATACTCATAATCGTTTTTTTATTGGTTTGTTTTCGAGATGCAAAAATACAAAATAGGAGTGCCATTTTGTGGCACTCCTGCAAATAATTCATTTTTATTAACTATTCTATATTAGAATTTTTAAAGCATGGTAGATTTATTCTTTCTTCCCAATAGTTAATATGTGTCCGCTCGACCTCTTTCAATGCCCGAAATAAATCAAGATAATAAGATGACATCCATCCTTGCAGTGCAGATGGATGATACATATCTACAAGTGGATATAGAATGTCATTAATTTTTAATTGATAAATGCAGATATTGTGTTTCCCTTGTGGTATATATAAGTCGTTTCCCCATTCAACATCGGTATGATCTAAAATTCCGTCCACAATATTTCCTGCCAATATTATAGATGGGTTAAAAAAAGATATTTGTTTTTTCAATATGCTTAAACCTTGAATGGCTTTTTCTCTAAGATCTGGCACATAAGAAGGTATTTGGCCATCGGATTTTTTTACATTTACATATGCCACCGAAGGCATCATCTCATAAAATATACAATCTGTTTGTGTACTATTATTCACACGGTTTATTAGATTTTCCTCGGAAATATTCATCAGCTCTCCTGTTTGTAATAAATTAACAACACAAAGGTATTCTTTAAGTCGTTGTCTTAATTTTTTTTGGGATTTAAAAATGAGCTTTTCTCTACCAATTAATTCTGTGTACAATGCTTTAGCCAAATCGTATTCCGACATGTCTGGGTCGTATGGCTCCCTGTTAAAAAACATTACCTTTAGAGGACTTTTTGCATATTGTTCAGGGAATATGACGCCATCCCATATAGTATATTTTGCTTCGGGGAATAGACGATTGTATTCCTCACAACATTCTTCATTCCACCTGTTGTAGTATTTCTCAATGCTTTCCATAACAATATAACACTTTAGTTGATTCTTTGAACATCCAATCTTAAAGAATTGATAGCGCAGGCCTTTTTCATATCAACGCCATATTTGGCCATGAATGCATTTTGAACAAGTTCACACCCTTGGGCATTCCCTAAAAGGTTTGATGATTGAAATGCCACTTCTACGGACATTCCCTTTTCCAATCGAACTCCGTTCGTGAATTGATTGTTTTTGACTGTTAGTTTGTACAGCATAATGACTTACTTTTTTTAGGTTAATTAATCTTTCTAAATCTATAAGTTCAATCCCTCTAATCCTGAATTCAGTATCATGGTTACAAATTCAATACCTATAATTAGACGAACACCCGCTTCGCCTTCTCACAGCGAGCAAGTACCTCAATATAGTGTTCTTTATCGGCAATGTACTTCAGCATAATATGGGTGCAAAGATACGAATATTTTCGAAATCGACAAATATTATCCTTCGAGCGGTACGGGGGTGACATGCGTATTTATCTGGTAGTTGAAGGCGTAGGTGGTCATGCGGAGGAGGTCGGGGATGGAGTAGTTCATGTGGGTGCAGAGGGCGTGGACGGCGTAGCAGATGCAGAGGTGGTCGAGCTGAGGGATGCGGAGGGGGCCTTCGGCCCAGGTCTGGCCGTCGTCGAGGTTGCAGATATGGTCGCCACAGCACCAGCAGATGTCGTCGAGCCGAGAGTTCTCGCCGATGACCCACAGCATCTCGTTCCACCGCGAACCATAGAAGGCGTCCTCCTCCATCGGGAAGAGTTGCGGATTTTCTTCGTTGTGACTATAGAAGAGGGTAGTTTCCAACTCGAAAGGTTCGCCGCTGAGGGTATGGATGAGGTGCATCAGCTCCTGCAGCGTGCGGTGGTGTTCGTTCAGCTGCATCGTCAGCGCCAGCAACCGCTCGTTGACCACCTCGAAGCGTCGCACCTCGGCCTCGGTGGCGTGTTTCTCGAACATTTCGTCAAGTATCCATTTCCGCGTACCCAGATGGTCGGCAATCACCTCCTCCGTCGCCTTGTCCCAATAGCCCGTAAAGGGTTTGGCAATACGCAGGATGAAATCCTCGCAGTCCTGCAGCCGCTTGCGCAGCTGGTCAAGGGCGTCTTCCTCTTTTTGCATATCTGAGCGTCTTTTTTCGGCTGCAAAAATACGAAATA
>JAEEGL010264928.1_pt1 | contig 12210 bp, 23 predicted proteins | sample 9134231 | NCBI WGS metagenome assembly JAEEGL01 (sample SAMN16246548, study PRJNA631951) | gut metagenome | biome: gut microbiome; feature: rumen; material: fiber-attached | host: Bos | place: Iran: Karaj | collected 2018-10
CGTAAACAGTGCAAAGTCGAGCAAGAATGACACGAAAGCTGACGAGGCAAGGCTTAACGACATCAACCAGTCGCTTCTTAAGGTCAATATGAAGCTTGACCAGGTATGCACCACAACCTCTGAAATAAGAACAGACATCAAGACGATGCAGACCAAGCAGATAGAACATACTGAACAGATCGCAGTTCTCACGGGCCGTGTAGACACGGCCTTCATGAGAATTGACGAGCTGAGAGCTGCTATTCAGGATCTGCAGAAAGGAGTTAAGTAATGGCTACATGGAGTCCTTTAACGGATAAGATCAGAGAGAGCGGAGACAACTCTGGGAACAGATGGTATTCAATAACCAGAATCACTCCGCACTGCTGGGTAGGACAGGTCAGTATCGAAAACGGACTCGACTACTTTGCTACAACCTCGAGACAGGTATCAAGCAACTACATCATAGGAGCTGACGGACGTGTCGGAGGTTGCGTAAGAGAAGAGTGGAGAGCGTGGACAAGCTCATCCAGAGACAACGACAATAGAGCTGTTACGATCGAGTGCGCAAGTGACTCTTCGAGTCCTTATGCCTTCAGGCCTGCAGTCTATGACAAACTTATTAAACTCTGCGCGGATATCTGCCAGAGATACGGAAAGAAGAAGCTGCTCTGGATCAGCGATAAGAACAAAGCTCTTAGCTACGATCCTGCAGACGACGAGATGCTTCTTACAGTTCACAGATGGTTCAGTGACACATCTTGTCCGGGTGGTTGGCTTATGAGCAGAATGGGAGATCTTGCTTCTCAGGTAACGAGCATCTTATCCGGAAACCCGCCTGAGCCTGTCAAGGATCAGTACACGGTCTGCACGAACAGCGGAGATGCGTTAAGACTCCGCAAGGAACCGAACACGGACAGCGAACAGGTTGGATATATTGCCAACGGCACGACATTCAAGTCTGAGACAGTAGTCGAGGGCGAATCGATCGGAGGCTGTACAGCCTGGGTATATTTCGACGGCGGTTATGCGAGCGGAAAATATCTGCAGCCGACGCCTGTCGTTCCTGAACCAGGTCCCGAACCTACGCCTACTCCGCCGGAACCGACTAAGGAAGGCTATCCCGGACCGTGGCCTGTCATTCCTTCAAGAGGATATTTCCAGAAGAACGACGTAGGCGTCGAAGTAGTCAAGCTTCAGAAGTTCCTCTTATGGATGGATCCTGAGTGTCTGTCTACTTATGGAGCTGACGGAATCGTAGGATATGAGACTCTTACAGCTGTTAAGGCAGCACAGGGAGTCCTGGGCGTTAAGGTAGACGGCTTCTATGGTCCGAAGACCGAAGCAGCTGCCAAAGAGTACAAGAAATAAGGAGACATAACATGGCAACTGAGAAAAAAGATACAAAGAAAGCTGCAAAGCCTGCTTCAGAGACAAAGAAAAAGGAGACTGTAGCTCCTGCAAAGCAGAAGTGTACGGAATACTTCTGCAGAACAAACACAGGAAAGGCACTCCCGATCAGAGAGAAGCCTACGACCAGCTCAGAGCAGATCGGTAGCATTCCTTTCGGCGCGAAGTGCAAGGTCTACTCAGTTAATTACAACTGGGCAGAAGTCGAGTACAACGATATCAAGGGATATGCAAGCGCCGGATATCTCATGGTTAAATAAGGTTCATGCCATAAGAACCACTCCGTAAAAGATTAAGCCTCTCGGTTAATTCCGGGAGGCTTTTTCTTTTGGGCGAATAACAATATCTATACTCGTGACGGTACGATTCAATAATTATATCAGTTTTGACCGAAATTTGACCGAAGAAAAACGAAAAACCGCTCAAAGCCTAATAAATGAGCGGTTTTCTTTGGTGGAGATGAGGAGAATCGAACTCCTTTGTGTATCTGCACCCATGCTCACTTTGTCCCTGAAACAATGGGTTTTTCAAAAATTAAGTGCTCGTCTGTTCTCCACTCGCGGACTCATTTTGACCGAGATTTTGACCGAAGGTAAGGTCAATGATCGACGCTGCCTCTCTGTGCTCAGACTCGTAGATATGTCCGTATGTGCCAAACGAATCAAAACTGATACTGTGTCCGCAGATGTCCTTAACCATCTGCTCCGGCATGACGTTCTTCATCATGGTAATAAAAGTATGTCTCAGTGAGTAGACTGTTCCGGGAAGCTGTCTTTCCTTCTTCAGGATCTGCCAGTGGTTTCTCATGGTCGACTGGGTACCTACGGAACCGTCAGGCGAGCAGAAGATCCACTCTGTTCGGAGGTTGTGGTCCTTGTTTCTCTGAATAGTGTTCCGGATGATCGAGCTCGCAAGATCTCCCAGAGGGATCATGCGCCTTGCATTCTCGTTCTTGCCTTCTGTGATCTGTCCTCTGGCATTAACGGCTCTTCTTATCGTAACGCGGTCACGCTCGAAATCTGACACCTTGAGACCAAGCAACTCTCCGGGGCGCATTCCTGTAAGAACACCGAGGCAGAATAAAGGGTGGTACCAGAGCGCCGAAGGCTCTAACAGTCTTCTGACATCGTCTCTCTGTAAGTTTTCTTTTTCTTTCTTGCTGTGTCCTTGCGGAATGTATAAGGATCCGCGTAGCAGCTCACACTGATAGTCCTGGTACCCGAACTTAATTATAGACATGATAATAGCGCGGAGTGTTTTGAGAGACTTCTCTGATAATGCCTTATTCCGCCCTGTAGCTTCGTTAATGACGTTCTGCCAGTCTGTGCGAGTCATTTTACATATTTTCTTTGAACCGCACACAGGGACGATATAGAGCCTTATATAGCGCTCATACTGTTCATAGGCAGGAGATTGAGCGCCTTTCCTCATTATAACATCTTCAAGGTACTGTTTAGAGACCGTTAAAACGGTCTTTTCGCCCGAAGCTTCGCCGTAGTACCATTTATCGTACTTTTGCATGACTTCCTTACGGCCTTTTGCTCCCGGAGTTTTAGAAGAGAAGGAAAAAGTCTTGCCTTCTCTCATGACTCGGATGCGCCATCGTTCTCCGTCCCAGCGTGGAGTATTCATGTTAACCCTCCTGTGAATCGATTAGGGCCTGATAGTAGGCTAAGAGCCTCTTCTGGTTATCCGCCGACAGGTTGTTGAGGTCTATTTCAGTAGTTGCCATTGGAACATCATATCCGAGCAGCCAAGCAGGGGACACTCCAAGAGCGCGGGCCATAGCTCCGATCGCTGACTGTTTCGGAACTACTGTTCCCTTAAGATATTTAGATATAGAACCTTTACCGATCCCGCTTTTTGCTGCAAGCTCGGAAGCTGTCATATTTCGTGCCTGTAATACTTCCAGAATCCTATCTTTTATATCCGCCATATTAAAATCCTCCTCCGACCTGATTATATGACAAATTCGTTACGGTTTCAAATTTGAAATAATTTAGGGTTGCAATTTTGAAACTGAATGTTAAGATACAATCAAAGTTTCAAAAATGAAACCAACAAACAGAAGGGAGGAAAAACATGGCTTACAAGACAGACAAACTTAAGGCGCGAATAGTCGAGAAGTATGGAGACCAGAAATCCTTTGCTGAAGCATTAGGCATGGCCGAGCCTACTCTTAGCAGACTACTCAACGAAGGCAAGGACTGGAAAGGCTCGATGCTTATGAAGGCTATTGAACTTCTGGAGATTCCGGCGGTGCAGGTCGACGCTTATTTTTTTGAACCTGCGGTTTCAAAAGAGAAACCTAAGGAGAAGAAATGACTGCTTCGGGTGGCTTTTATCCGTCGCTCGGCAGGTATTTCAAGAACCTTACTGAACTGGCTCATGCCGGAGTTATGTCTACTCGGAGGTTAAGAGATTGCTTAGACGGAAAGAAAGACTTTACCAGAGCCGAAAAGAAGGCCATCTCCGCGAACATCATGGCGCGGATCATGAATCAGCCAAGCTTCGACTATCAGGAATTAGAAGATGCAAACCGAGCTTGGAAAGGAAACTTCGACGAAGTTTACAGGAAGAAAGCATGACCGAAGAAAAGCTTATCAAGACGGTTAACTGGCTCTTATTCTTTGCAGCAGCGCTCCTGTTCCACGGACTTACCTACTACGTAACAGACAGGATGTTCCCGGAAGAAACGGTATCTGCAGAGACGACATTCAAGGACCAGTTTACTCCAAAAGATTTCGGTGCAGCTCCTACATACGCATGGTGGAACGAGACAGAGCCTTCACTCGAAGAGTTCCACGAAGTCGAAGAGAAGTACATTCCAGTCCTTGTTACTTACAAACAGATGAAGCTCACGAGCTTAGGGAAGTATTACATAACTGCATACTGTCCCTCCGAGTGTGGCTACAACGGAAGCAACTATCCGAAAGGCTGGGAAACAGCAAGCGGAGCTATCTGCCACAGAGCAAGTTATAACTACAGACTCACGGAACCTACTACATGCGCGATATCCAGATCTAAGCACAAATTCGGAGAGGTCTTCTATATCAAAGAGTTCGACAGGACATTCGTAGGAGAAGACACAGGATCAGCGGTAAAAGGCAAACACCTCGACTTATTTTATGAAGACTACTCAGACGTTCAGTCATTTCCAACCGGATATTACGAGGTTTTCAAGGTCGAATGGGTAGAAGTCACGGTACCGCTCACAGAAGAAGAATACAAAGCTCTGAAAGAGATGGGAGCTTTGGAGTATTTCACAGAAAAGGAGACAGAAGGATATGAATTTACTTGAGATCATCTACTACATAGGAGTTGGAGCAGTTTGCCTGGTCGTCGGAATGGTCGTCGAAATGTTCATTGACAACAAGGCGATCATGGAGCTGCAGGACGACAACAGGAAGCTCAGGCTTGAGAACGAGCAGCTTAAGAAAGAAGCGAAGCACGAAGTGATCGAGATCATCGACAACAGGAGAGACAAAAAGGATTTTCAATTCGGAGGATTTTAATTATGGCAAAGTATGAGATTTACGAGAGCTTAACAGGCAGAAAGAAGAAGTACATCGTTACCAAGATCGATGCGGACTACGTTTCGGTTATCGACTACGCGAAGAAGCTCTTCAAGTGTACGGAAGCACATATCGACTTTACGTGCGGATGGATCTATAAGGGCAAGCTCTATCTTGACGATCCGGAAAAGCTCGGTGCCAAGAAGGTCGGCGTAGCGTACTGGGTTCGATAAGAGGTGGCAGATATGAAGAAAGACAAATCAAAGACATGTGTGGTTATGCTGAAGAGGTCTCAGCTGCATCCGCATCCGGATAACCCGAGAAAAGAATTAGGAGACCTCGAAGAGCTTAAGGAATCCATCAGGGAACACGGAATAATGCAGAACCTTACTGTAGTTCCTATGGACGAGGAGTTCGAGAACTTTAAGATCCTTATAGGACACAGAAGGTTCGCAGCTTCGGAGGGTATCTGCTCCGAGCTCCCTTGCGTTATTGCTGAAGGCTTATCTGACAGAGAACAGATCGGGATCATGCTCTGCGAGAATATGCAGCGCTCGGATCTGACGTTCCTGGAACAGGCTCACGGCTTCCAGATGATGCTCGACTTAGGCGAAACAGTCGAGACTATTTCCACTAAGACAGGTTTTTCAGAGTCCACGGTCAAGCACAGACTGGAGATTGCAAAGCTGAAGAAAAAGTCCATTGATACAGCTATGGAAAAATTTCAGCCTACGATCGGCGACTATATAGAACTCGAAAAGGTTAAGGACATTAAGGAGAGAAATGAGATCCTGGAAGAGGCAGAGTCTTCGAGTGATATCAGATATTCAGTCGAGGCTTATGTCGACGAGCAGAATCGTAAGAAAAACTCCAAGAAGTATCTTGAGCTGATTAACTCCTTAGGATGGAAAGAGAGTAAAGAATATTTCTACTCTTACGGTTCGGATCCTAAGTGGGAAGAGATAAAGGAGCTCTCAAAGATAGATCTGGAGAAGGAGTACGACGATTCTGCCATCCAGGCATTCGCCAAGAATAACACAAGACCTGTTTTCTACAGATATGACGGATATTATCTCACTTTTGCATTCAAAAACACTCCGAAGAAGGTCGAAAAGAAAAAGACTAAGCAGGAGCTCCTTGAGGAAGCCAGAGAAAAGAATAAGTCCATTCTTGAAGGCATGAGGACGGTCATCTGCGATCAGTATTTTAAGTTCATTACGGAGATCCCGGAAAAGTCGTTTGAAGATCTGAACGATAAGAACCGCATCAAGTTCATGGAAAGGCTCTGCGAAACTTCTTTTGAACTTGAAGTGGGCCTCAGAGACAATTTTGAAGTGCTCTACAACGTCAAGACAAAGACCGACATCAAGAATCTGGATAAGGACTATCAGAAGTATAACGTCCTCCGAAAGTTAATGATCCAGGTCTGGGCAGCTCTGGCGAATTCATATTCGAACAAGTTCGTCGAATGGAACTTTACAAAGAACATGAAGATCCTCAATGCTCACCAGCAGTTCTATTCCACGCTGTATCACTTCGGATTCAGATTGAACGACGAATATAAGGCGGTCATAGAGGGCAAGTCGGATCTCTACACTGCGAAAGTGTGACGCAGATGGATAACAACTGCGAAACGTGCGGAGCTTATAAAGCCTGCAAGACGTTCGGATCGGATGGCATCTGCCATCTGGTACCGTCAAAGCCTAAATGGGTAAAGAAACAGCAGACATGCAAATATCACAGAAAAAGAAAGGAAAAATAACCATGTGTAAGAACTTATTTAACAAGAATCAGAACTATACGATCAAGGAATTGGGCGAAGCTCTCATGCAGGCACTTCCGGGCAAGTGGTCCGATATGCACAGCTGCGCAACAAACATCTCCAGATACATCAAGGAGAAGGACATTAAGCCTGTTAACTCCCAGAAGAGTCACAGAGTATTCTCCGGAATCGATTGCCAGGCAGTCTATGAGCACTACGCTCCTTCTATGGACAAGAGACAGGTCAAGATGAAGATCTCGGAGGTCAAGGCTACTGTTCCGGCTGCAAAGGAAAAGGATCCTGCTTCGGAGGCTAAGTTAGATCTTACAAAACTCTCGTCTGCAGACTTGAGAAAACTCAAGGCGCAGATAGACGAGCTGGTATTGAGTTCCGCGCCGGACTGGGAGAAGCTGCAGCCTGGAGACAAGTTTGAATACAGAGGTCACGAATGGGTTTGCCTGGATCCGAACTTTGCAGCTGTCGGAGGTACCGGATGTCTCGCTATCATGGCGAAGCTCTACAGAGACGAATTTGCGTTCTGTAGAGACGAGAACAAGGACAACATGAACGAATACGGAACATCAGATATCCGCGATCTGCTCTCAGAGCTCACTGCAGAGCTCCAGAACGGCGAGTGTAATGTTTTCCTTAACCATAACGTCGACGCTGTTATGGAGAACGGAGAAGAGGCATACAAGGCCTTCGAAGCTCCTATGTTCATTCTTTCTATTCAGGAATACATCAGATACGCGAAGTTCGTTCCTCAGTACGATAACTGGTTCTGGCTCCGTTCGCCTTTTCCGTCCAGCGCCAACTATGTGCGTAACGTGACCACAGACGGGTCTCTGTACAGCAACAACGCGCGCGGCACGTACGTCGGCGTCGCTCCCGCTTGTATCTTTAATCGACACATCTGAAGATCCGCGCCGGTAGGCGCGATCAGGAAAGGACTTAATTATGGAACTGAAGATCCTTGAAACGATAGCGACAATGTCTATCGAGAACATATTAAAAGAGATGAGAAAATTCTCTCCGGATCCGCTTAACTGCTTAATCATGATTAACACGAGGTCTAACCCGGAAGAAACAGATCCTGAAAAGCAGCACGACGCATACTCTGTCGAGTTCCAGGTCGACGGAACGGACAGCAGCTTCCTTGCAAAGGCGTTCGATGTTTACTGGCACTTCGATCCGCGAGAGGGAGAAGGAATAAGAAAGAGAGAACCAATACCGCCGGAGGAGGAATGAAATGAGTGAAAAGAGGTATTACTGGCTTAAACTGCCAAAAGACTATTTCAAGCGCCACGATATCAAATTTATCAAGACGCTTCCTAATGGTCGAGATATCGCTCTCTTTTACCTCGAACTTATGGCGGAGTCTGTCGACCACGAAGGCTCTCTCCGGTTTTCTCCTGAACGTCCATACACCGAAGCCATGCTTGCAGCTGTGACGGACACACCGCTCGAGATTGTGGAGATGTCTATGAAGACCTTGAAAGAGTTTGATCTGGTTCAGGTTTCAGAAGACGGAACGATCACACTCCCGAAAGTTATCAAGATGATCGGCACTGTTGGAGACAACGACAACGCAAGAAGGCAGCAGCGTTATAGAGACCGAAAAAAGGCTGAAAAACAAGCGAACGTTACGGATAACGTTACGGATAACGTTACCGTTACAACGAATAGTAACGAGAGTATAGAGAAAGAGATAGAGATAGAGAAAGAGTTAGAGATAGATACTAAGAGAGAGAGTAAAGAGAGAAAATCGCACTCTCGCTTTGTACCTCCGACTGTAGAGGAAGTTTATTTCTATTGCGAGGAGAGGCATAACGGCATAGACGCTCAAAGGTTCGTCGACTATTACACGGCAAGAGGATGGAAGAACGTAACGGACTGGAAAGCTCAGATAAGAGTCTGGGAGAGCAAGATCACGGTGCCTTATGAAACATAAAGGAGGATCCCAATTTATGAAAAACAAGGCTCCAACGGCAAAAGAGATTAACGAGGCTTTTAACAGAATTGATATGGCGATAAGGCCTAACGCGATTATCTGTTATCCGGGATGGGAAGAGTGGCTCGAGAGCCAGTTTGGAAAAGAATACAAGATCATTCCTGATCCTAATTGCCCGCCTGATAAGTGCTATCTGATAAGGCGAGAGGTTTTTGAGAAGAACTTTGGAGGTATGAAAAATGATTGACATAGAAAGAGCAGAAAAAAGATTCAAGGATCACGTCGCAAAGTTTACCGATTACGGAAACATCAAGATCTTAGACTTCCAGAGACCGGGAAGCAGCGAATACCGAATCCGTTTTCTTTTCCAGGAAGACTTCTACAGACTTCATATTTCCGGAGACCTCGGAGAGCTTACCGCATCAAACTTCAGGAATATGAATTATGAAGATTTTGGTCCTGATTTCGGTAATAATCCCTACTATTTCGAAGAAAAGATAGATTGTCACGAGAGACCGATCTATGAATACGACGAGGACAAAGCTCGTAAAGACATCAAAGAGATGCTTGAGGAATACGGAGTTTGTCTTCCATCAAGATATTACATCGGAGCTGACGACGATGCTGAAGCCTTTGAAGATTTTGTCGATGACGTTCTGGAAGATTTTGATGATAACAAAGGAATAAGCCAGGAAGGTTATCGTGTTTTGAGCGAAGTCGATAGCGATGCCTGGGAATATGCTGCAGGGATCGGACGAGAAAGAACAGGAATCATCGAGCTCTATCTTCTGGCTTTCAGACTCGCTCAGGAAGATCTTGAGAAACAAGAATCGGAGGTGAGATCATGAAAGACCAGTTCTATCTCCATTTTGACTCAATGCCTGAAGGCACGTCTCAGCTGAAGCGGTATAACGGAAGAACAGGAAGGTATTTCAAAGACGCGAAGCTCCTGAACCTTGAAAAACAGTTTGCAGTCGCCTTAAGACCTCATAAACCTTCAGAGCCTTGTAAGAGACCTATCAAACTTACAGTGTGGTTTGCCTGGGATGTCAAAGACAAGAAGCTCTGGGGAACGGTAAAGCCTACAAAGCCGGACACGGACAACTACATTAAGACGTTTAAGGATGTAATGACGTACTTAGGCTTCTGGGTAGACGATTCTCAGGTGGTAGCAGAGACGATCTATAAGACCTATGCCGAAAAGGCGACGATAATGGTCTCTTATTCTGAAATCATGGATAAATCAGACGCTTTTATCCGGAAGGAGGTCGAGACGTGACAGATCAGCAGTACAAAGCAAAGAAGTGGCTTATGGGGTACAAGCACATCTATAAGCAGGTCCAGTCAGATCGCAAGCTTCTGGAAGTCCTGGCATCGAAGGTCAACAGATGCGTAGCTGCATACGAGACAGACGGATCCTCGGGCCATGATGTCGAGATCTCGAAACATAACAGGGAAGACGCTCTGCTCGACTACGCTAACCAGAGAGACAAACTCGAATCAGAAGAGTCTGAGCTCTTAAGAAAAACAGTCGAGGTTCTGCAGATAATCTGGCAGCTCCCGGAATCCTGTCACAAGGACATCTGCAGATGTATCTATCTCGAAGGCAAGAAGTGGGAAGAAGCTCAGGACGAACTTCACATAAGCAAGTCGACTCTCGACAGGAAACACAGAGAGATGCTTACGGAGCTTGCAAAAATACTTAAATACTAAGGAGGTATAACGGCATGATCGAAGATTACGAGGCCATAATGAATATGACTAATGCACAAGCTGCAGAAGTTCTCGAGAATGCGCGAATTCGCATTATGGGAGGCAGATGCAACGGAAAGACAAAGCTTGTTCTTAGCTATGACGTGGCTATACAGAAAGCTATTCAGAAGCTCAAGGATGGGTGGATTCCGATTAAGATGCGTCCGGGTACCGACGAGGAATATGAAGATTTCAGTCGGTACGGTGATTGTCCCAGAGAAGACTTTAATGTTTTTGACAGTCCGATGCCTGACGACGATCAGGTAGTTCTCATCACAACTCGATGGGGAGATGTTTGTACTGATATCTGGCATAGAGACATAGACTGCAGCTGGTTTGAAGACCACGAAGACAGTGATGATGTTATTGCCTGGATGCCTATACCGGAAGCATATAAGGAGGCATAAATGGAACACTATTTCACAAAGATTTTAAAGATCCTTTTTGAGATCAAGACAGTGGTTTATATCCTGGCTAAAAATGCTCTTTCGACAGGATCCATTCCACAGGCGAACAGAGCGAAGCTGTTCGAGATCATAAACAGGTGGGAGCTGGAAGCAGAGCAGAACGATTCGGAGGTTAAAAATGAGAATAATAACACTTGAAGTTCCGGACGGCGTAATGTGCGTAGGAGCGTTTATTAACTATAAGACCAAAAAGCAGGTCCAGGAAGGCAGCAGCCACTTCTCTACTACGAACTTTCTGTTAGATGCAGAAAACTGTTCAGGAGCAAGAGTAGGCGAAGACGGAGATATCTGTTATCAGATAAGACTGGATAGGAGGCAACCATGAAAGCGATAGTTATAACCTCGATTATCTGTCTCACGATCGTAATTCTTGTATGGATGGGAAAGAACGACAAAGGAAAGGGGTAATAATATGTCGACTGTTGTTGCATTCGTTTTCGGCGCCATTTTCGGAGGCATGGTTACGTTCATAGTGATATTTCTCATAGTGTGGGGTAAGAAGTTATGACGATATGCTGCGGAACGTGTCAGTTCGCTTCCTATGATATGTACCCTTGCGGATATTACTGTGAGAACAAGACCTCAGAAATGAATGACAAACCAGTCGTATATGACGATCTCTGCAAGGCCTGGAAGAAAAGATCAGATAATTCTGAAGATGGTGCCTAATGGGGTAAAAAGAAACAAAGAACTGTGATAATTTAGAAATGATTTAATAGCGCTATTTATTGCCACACTCAATCTCATATTCGGTTATTAAATCCTTTCTTTTCTGTGGAACCCTCTGAAGGCACTCAGAGGGTTCTCCTGTGTTCGGAGGTTATTATGCAGGAGTTCGCTAAGAAGTTCTACCTGTCTACTCAATGGCGCGAAATGAGAGAGGCGATATTTAAGAGGGACTTCGGACTGTGCGTAAGATGTGGCAAGCCAGGTGAGATAGTGCATCACAAGATACATCTCACGCCAAGTAATATTAACGATCCTTACATAACGCTCAACGCAGATAACCTTGAGCTGCTGTGCAGGGACTGTCACGCAATAGAACACAACGGCGGACCGGCTACAGCTGACGGCCTTGCCTTCGACGAGAATGGAAACCTGATAAGGAGAGAAGAGTATGGGAGCTGAGAAGATCTATCCTGTAACAATATTCACACAGCAGGGAGCTCTACAGTTCCAGCTGGTCTCTAAGCAGGAAGACTTCATGACAGCTCTTGCAGCTGCGATGGAGCAAGGCACTGCTATCGTCGACACGGTAGACGGAACAAAGCTCATCATGAACGCGATCAATGTTGTAGCGATCGAGATCGGGGAGGCGGAAATTTCCGAAGAGACTCCCCCCATTTTGTAATTTTGACCTATATATTAGTGAAC
>JAEEGL010677886.1_pt1 | contig 12210 bp, 13 predicted proteins | sample 9134231 | NCBI WGS metagenome assembly JAEEGL01 (sample SAMN16246548, study PRJNA631951) | gut metagenome | biome: gut microbiome; feature: rumen; material: fiber-attached | host: Bos | place: Iran: Karaj | collected 2018-10
CAAAGCAAAAATGATGTTTTTAGCGGTAAACTTTTGCTTAGTTGTAATGCCTGCAACAGGGTTTTTGGCATCTTGTTGTTCGGCAGTAGCAACAGAACGCAAAGCCTTCTTAATGGCTTGGTCTTTGAGCTCTTTAGCAGTAATCTGTTTTTTAGGAGTATTTTTTTGCGCCATGCGGGCCCTAATGGCTTTTTGGTATGGATGAACTTGAGCTGGGGCGATAGGCTCGTTGTCAACTTTCTTTACTTTTTTAACTGTAACTGGTGTTTCTTCTTTCTTTTTCTTAAAAGCAGCGAGTTTTTCACGGTTAATACGATCAGCAATAGCTTGGCGACGTTTTAAGTCTTCGGCACGACGTTTAGCGATGGATTGAATAACTTTAGAGTTTGGACGCTTAACATATTTACGATTTAACGTAGACGAATGCTGCATCTTGTTGTGATCTGCAGAACTTGGATGGTGCCGATTAGCACTGCTTTGATTCATTTTTTACCTCGCTTTAGCTACTTCTATAGTAGCATTAAGCAGTTTGAAAAAGCAAGAGCGAATTTCTTTAAAAATTATGTTATAATAAGGTTATGAATGAAGCCCAAAAGCGGCGTAAATATCGTGCTATTAAAGTTATAATAACCGAATTCTTTATGGTTTTATCCGTGATTGCTTTGGTGTTTACCTTAACTTTTATTGTGATGGGGTATAAGATTGGCGATGATGGGGAGCTGGAACAGGATGGTTTTTTGCAGATTAGAACAACTCCGGCTGGCGCTAGTGTAAGAATAGATGATGATCAATTACTGACCAGAACGAACCTAAGTAAGGCAATTTCGGCTGGAGAACACGCGATTAGCTTTTCTAAAGATGGCTATGACACTTGGCGGAAGACTATTTTAATTACTTCTGGTTTAACTTATCGTTTAAATTATCCAAAGCTGTTCTTATTAGAACGAACAAAGGAAAGAATTACAGATTTTGGTAATTTGAATTCCGTGAGCGTTTCACCGAACTATAATTTCATGGTAGCCGTCTTGTCTGACACTAAAAAATGGCAGTTAATTTCCCTGGATGAAGAACAGCCAGTTATTAAAAATATTGATTTAGCCGAGATATTCCCAGAGATTGAAAGTGATAGTTTTAATGGACTTAGAATTTTAAAATGGAATGGTGATAGCGATAAGGTTTTAGCGATAGCAGAGTGGAGCGATAGGCGAGAATGGCTGTTTATTGATATCAAAGACTTTAAACATAGCAAAAATCTAACTCAGGAGTTTGGGATGGATTTCGCTGATGTTAGAATGAAAAATAAATCTGGAGAGCAGCTTTTCGTGCTTGAAAATGGCAATTTGCGCAAATTAAATGTATCCACTGCTGAAGTTTCGCGAGTTTTATTGAGCAACGTTGAGGGTTTTTACAATCTTGAATCTGATATCATTTATGTTGGCAAAAATGAGGATGGTGAGAGACAGTTTGGATTCTATCAGGAAGGCAACAATGAGAGTTCTGAAATTGTGAAATTAGATGATTCTTCGGTGGTAAAATTTGCTGCAGGTGAATATTATGGCGATATTTACACAGCCGTGGCTGTTGATAATAGCGTAAAGATATTCAGGGGTAGTTTGGGAGCTAAACAAGAAAAAAGTGTGATTTTGGTTGATGATGAACTGGAGTTTGCACCAAGTAGAGTGGGTGTGTATGGCGGCGGTGAGCTAATGATTTTTAAAAACGGTAAAGACTATGCTGTGTATGATGTGGAAACAAATAAATTCACTAATTACGAGCTTGAGAATGAGAATATTAAATGGATCAATGAATATATGTTCTCTTTTGTTGACGGAGATGAAAATTTGATTATTGAAGATTTTGATAAAGGCAATCGTAGAGCATTTACATCTCAGGTTAAAGAAGGTTTTGAAACACCGATTGTATCGGAAAAGTGGATTTATTATATTGATTCAAACTTTAGCTTGATAAGGGAAAAAATAGCAGATTAATTATCGGATTGTCCGGTAAGCCAATTCCAGATTCTCTCGAAGAATGACGGTTCGTTAGATGGAAGGTCTACGCTTTCGGTTTCTATTTCTATTTTTGGTTCTTGCGATGAGCTATCTTCGTAGGATGGGTTGATTTGCTCTGCGGTGACAAGTAGGCGATATTTTGAAGTGCCGAGTGGAGTGCAGGTTACTAGGATGAGTTGTGGCTTGTCGGTTTCTGGCGTGACGGCATCGACATCGCTCGGGTCGACAGTTTCTTTTTTGACTACGGAATAAGTGTAACGAACGGATTCGTAATTGATATAAATTAGATCTCCGTTTTCCAGTCTTTCTAGCCCAGAGAAGATGAATTTGTACTGATTATTGCTATAAATATCTCCGGCGGAGTGTCCGGTAATTACAACGTTACCAATTTGGCCTGGGAGAGCGTTAGCACCAGGAATTGAATAGTGTGCGACGCCATTATTCATAGCACTCATGACATCGTCGAGATCGATATTAAAATGTACTGGCACGTCGACGTTTAGTTTAGGAATGATTAGCTTTGGATCTGGACCAACTGGTTGAGAAATAGTTGGATCGATGGCAGTGATACCGTCGTCGGTAGAATTGCCAGGTGAAACATAAGCCATGATTGGTGCAAAGATGAGACGGTTGTATTGCAGGAATAAAATTGCGATTACAACGGCGATACCGGCAAAGATTGGAATTAAGCGACGGCGATGACGCGATTTTTTGGCGCTTGCAGCGGCTTTTTTACGAATTTTTTTGCGGAGTGTTTCTTTGATACTCTCTTCTTCTATTTCGGTTTCGGCAGAGCTGATAATGCTGGATGGACGCGGAGTCTCTTCAAGTTCTTCTTCTTCAACTCCCTCGTTTTTACGGCGTTCGGCTTTAAGTTTTTCGGTGGCGACGTATTGCTTGGCGGCGTTGGAATAATATTCGCTATAGTATTTTTGATAATAATTTTGCCAAGCAGAATGGTATTTTTTCCACTCTTCGTCAGTGATGGTTTTTTGTTTGACATGGGAAGTAGTGCGCTCTTTGGAAGCTTCTGAATTGCTTGCGGAATAACTCGCGATGACTTTTTCACGAGCTAGTTCTGCGGCAGTTTGACGTTGTCGTTCGGAAGAAGACAGCCCACCATTATTAGAATCCATACAAAAGATTATAGCATAATAGGCTTATCCTGTAAAAGAGACTGATTGAAAAAAGGGCTCTCTTATGGTAATATTGAGTTATGGGCGAGTGGCGGAACTGGTAGACGCGCTAGACTCAAAATCTGGTTCCAGCAATGGAGTAAGGGTTCGATTCCCTTCCCGCCCACCAATTTACAATAAAAGCCGACATCTCGGCCTTTTTTGTTTTTCGCTCTATCGATAATAGCGCTTCAAAACAAGAAAAGGCCAATCTGCCGGCTTTTATTTGCGAATTGGACAATCCTCTTTGTCTCTGTTAATATTGACTTTTTTGCAAAAGTGTGCTATAATGAAGAGTGCAGAGAGAATATACTTGAACGTTAAGAATTAGGCAGGTGATTTATGTGTTCAAGAACTACGATGAAATAACCCTGAAACGAATTATTAACAACTGGTTCGAGTTTAAGGGTTTATCATTAATCCCGCGCAGCGGATATTGGCGATACGGCATCTATCCAGAACCGGATGTACGCGACTGGAGCAGATGGGAATCTGACCTCGAGCACACGGCTGGTTTGTGGAAATTAGTCAAACTAATCCAGCAGAATTTTCCCGGCAAATTTTTCGATTATTGGGAGATTCAGGACGGATTAGAAATCGCAGACATTCACGAAATTGGTGAAAAAGTCACCGGTGATATCTGTGATGACGGACAGCGTGACGCTGAAACTTTGGACGCCATTGAGAGAGACTTTATACAAAAATCTTATCTCGTTGGGTATGCCGAGCAGACAGCTAAACGTTTGTTTGAAAGATTCGTTGAGTTCCAGAACCGGTCGACCCATTTTGGGCGATTAATGTATTCCTGTGACAAGTGCGAGGCAATGCTTCAAGGTCTTTTATATGAGTCACAGGGTCGAGGCGGTCATCTGTATTATACAGACGCTTCCCCACTTGAAGTCGAAGGCGCCAGATACGCCAATAATGATAAATTGGTTGATATCTGGCTGTATTCTTTTGTTAAAAACGCAAAAGATTACGAGCATTTCGATTTCTTTGTTGAACTTATCGTGAATGCAGCCCAAATGATTCGCAATACAAAAGAGCCATTCCCGTGGCTTGAAAAATTTATTGAAGAAAATTAATCTTCTCTCTGCTTTCCCTTCGGAGAAATATCTTCGGAGGGATTTTTTTATGCTATAATTTTAAAAAAGTGGAGGTAAAATGAGCAAATTTGACGAACAATACCTTGATTTGTGCGAGCGTATTTTAAGAGAGGGTGAAAAAATCACGACAAATCCGGCGGTGCTGAAGAAAAAAGTTGATAAAAAGACCGGTATCAACATGCCAAACCACTACGCGCAAACGGTCAAACCAACCACTACTTATTCCTTGCCACACCAGGTTTTGACATTTGATCTTGAAGAAGAATTTCCAATTTTAACTACTAAATTCGTGGCGTTTAAGACCGCAGTCCTAGAAATGTTTTGGATTTATCAGGCGCAAAGTAATGACGTACGTTGGCTGCACGAGCGCGGCATTAAAATTTGGGACGAATGGGAGATTGGCGAAGATGGTATGTATATGGGCAAGGAATTCGGCAAAGAATTTGCGCATACTATCGGCACGGCCTATGGTTGGATTGTGAACCGTTATAAACTGACACAGTCTTTGATCGAAACGATTAAAACCGATCCGGCAAACCGCAGAATGATTATGAGCTTATGGCAAAATGAGTGGCTGCCAACGGCGGCGCTTCCTTCTTGCGTATGGAATTCGCAGTGGAATGTAACGAACGGTCGACTTAACATCATGGTGACGGTACGTTCAAACGATGTGCCACTGGGTATGCCATTTAACGTGGCACAGTATGCGGTGCTTTGTTATTTAATTGCGCAGTGTACGGGACTAAAGCCAGGTAAAATGACTTATGTCATTAACAACGCGCATATTTACGAAAACCAAATTGATGGCATCAAAGAGCAGATTCGTCGTCGCGACGAAAAGCTGAAAAAAGACGGTAAGTTGTTTGATGCGCCAAAACTTTGGATTAATCCAAAGATCAAAGATTTCTTTAAGTTTGATAATTCTAAAGAGCTACTTGATATCAGGCTGGAAAATTATGAACATCAAGGCAAGATTGCGATGCCAGTAACGGAGTAAATATGAGTTTGTCTATCATTGCGGCAGTTGGAAAAAATCGAGAACTTGGCAAAAAGGGCGGGCTTTGTTTTAAGATCCCGGGCGATTTGAAATTTTTTAAAGAAACTACCATGGGCTATCCTGTCTTGATGGGTCTTACTACTTGGCATAGTTTGCCGGGCAAGTTGCCGGGCCGCAAACACTACGTGCTTTCGTTTGATGAAAATGAAGATTTGCCAGAAGGCGTGGACGTGGTAACGGATCTTAATGCTTTTTTGGAAAAGTGGCAGAGGTCTAAAGAAAAGATGTTTGTGATTGGCGGGGCTTCGGTTTATCAGCAAGCACTTCCCTATTGCGATGAAATGTATTTAACGGAAGTTGATGCCGAGGATAAAGACGCGGATGTGTTTTTTCCGGAATTTGATTGTAAAGATTGGCAAAGAAAAGAGGTGGGAAAAGGAGAAGACGATGGTTTAAAATACACCCACGTTTTATACACTCGTAAATAAAAGAAAGGAAAAAATATGGCAAAAGACGTAGTCTTTGACTTAATCAAAAGCGAAAAAAAGCGTCAGGCGGAAGGCTTGGAATTAATTCCGAGTGAGAACTATGTTTCGAAGGATGTGCTTGAGGCGATGGGGTCGGTTTTGACCAACAAATATAGTGAAGGATACCCAAGTTTTACAGGGATAGGAGGCGAAGCAGGCGCACTCAAGAGTTCCGAAAAATGGGATGAGAAAAAGATTGCAGAAGAGATTTTGCCGAACTATCGTTATTATGGTGGCCAGGACAATATCGATCGTATTGAACGTCTTGCGATTGATCGTGCGTGCAAACTTTTCCATGCTGATCACGCCAACGTGCAACCACATTCTGGCGCGAACGCTAACGAGGCAGTGTACTTTGCATGGTGCGAGCCAGGCGACAAAATCTTGGCGATGAACTTAGGCCATGGCGGGCACCTTACGCATGGTTCGCCGGTAACGAGAAGTGCCAAGATTTATAACTTTATTGCCTATGGCACAGATGAAACTGGTGATATCGATTATGCCGAACTAGAAAAATTGGCGTTAGCCGAGAAACCAAAGATCATCTTGATTGGTTATTCGGCCTTTATGAAAATCCCAGATTTTAAACGTGTGGCAAAGATTGCTAAGAAGATTCCTGGTTGTTTGTTGATGGCTGATATGGCACACGTGGCGGGCCTGATTGCTGGCGGCGTGCATCCAAATCCGCTTGATTTTGGCTTTAATGTCATGACTACCACTACGCACAAAACTTTGCGTGGTCCACGTGGCGGGTTGATTTTATCGAATGGCAACATTGCTTCCCCACTGAAAAAACCAGAAAAAACCATCGAAAATATTCCGATCTTGATTGATCGTGCAGTGTTTCCAGGCACGCAGGGCGGTCCGCTAGAACACATTATCGCAGCTAAAGCTGTGGCGTTTGGCGAAGCTTTGAGACCAGAGTTTAAGATTTATGCGAAAAATATCGTCAAGAATGCAAAGGCTTTGGCAGACGGTTTGATGGCTGAGGGTTTTGTACTCCAAGGCGGCGGCACCGAGAACCATTTGGTGTTAGTGAACGTTGAAAAGAGCTTTGGTATTGATGGCAAATTCTTTGAGAAAGCGTTAGATATGGTTGGGTTAACTCTAAATGCCAATGCAGTTCCTGGCGATAAGGGTGGTGCGTTTAGGCCAAGTGGGGTGCGTCTTGGCACGCCAGCCATCACTACTCGTGGCATGGGCGTAAAAGAAATGAAGCAAATTGCCGAGTGGATGAAACGAGTTCTAAATATTTGTCTTGGTGTTGGTAAAGAAGAACTGCTCGATAATGCTAAAGACGAACTCGACAAAATCAGAGCCGAAGTCAAAGATTTATCGCTTCGCTTCCCTGTTTAATTTTGAGGGTTTTGATGCTATAATTTGAGTGTTGGGAGTTCCCAACACTCATTTTTGGGGTAGTAGCTCATCTGGTAGAGCGCAGCATTCGCATTGCTGAGGTGAGGAGTTCGAGTCTCCTCTACTCCACCATTCCGAATATGAACGACTTTTTTCGTCATTTTTCCCCTGTAAATCGCGGTTAAAACCCTTGCAAATTTCCGGGGTTATTTTTTTAGCCGTTTTTTCCAATTTTTCGAGCCATGGATACGGCTTAATCTCTATATATTTCGCGGTTAAAACTTTTCCATTTTTATATAGAGATTTATCTATATTCTTATTCTCCTAAGCTTTCGTCTCTTTTTTCTAATTCTGCCGCAAATTCTTCTACAGTTTTTGCGTCCGGGAACTCTAAATAGTATTCTTCTTTATAGCGCTCTATCATTGCTTCGGCTTCATCGCCCTGCAATTGTTCGGAAAAAGCGTTCTTTCGCCAATAGGAATCTGTAAATTTCTTATAGTCGAAAGTTTCTTTTCCGTTCTGTTCAGCATCCGCTATTGCCTTGTTTAGACGTTCCATTTTTCCGTGTTCTTTTCTGGCTGCCGCCATAGCAATATCCCACTTTCCGGCAGTCGATTGCTGGTCTGGTGATGTGTTTTGTCTATTGTTTGGTATATTATCCATTTCGTCTCCTTATTTAGATTTACTATCTAGGGCTTCGCCTAGTGTTTTGCCAATATACTCTCTCAAGGCGGCAACATTCTTTGCCGCATACTGCTTTGAATTTTCATCAAAATACGTATTCTCAAAATAGGCGATGTATTCTTCGGTAATCACGGTATCGCGTATTTTCTCAACTTCGGCATCAACTTCTTCGTCACTAGACATTACTGCTTTTTCCGCTAGCGCTTCTCGGCCAGGTACTACTTGGATTTTGCCATTTTCAAATCGTGCTGCTTCTACCGACTGCTTACTTTCTGGATCAAAAGTTCTGAGCGTGTACGCGCTAACCGTGTCTGGATGTTCAGATATCTGACCAAATAATGCAGATCTGTTTTTTCTGACTGCCGAAAATGCGTTAGCTACGCCGGCGAAGTCAATATTAGGATCCTCGCCGTTCTTCGTACGAGATAGGACTCTAACGGCGGATAACTCTAATGGAACATCCATGTCCAAAACAGCTACCTCGCGATTAGTTTCGGTGGCATCTTCAAATACATCCTCAAAGTCTGTTGGATACGCCATCAACTTATCGTATACCATTGAGTATGGTTCATTAGTAGCTCTTTCTCGCATAGCACGAGAAAGTTTTCTACTTAGCATGGAAGATTCGTCGTGTACCTGAACATGGCTCATTTTACCGTCTTCTCTTAGCGGAGTCTTTAATACATCCGGCGCTAAAGTTCCGCTTGGTTCGCCAGTTTCGTCTAGTATTCCATTAAATAGTCCTCCGCGTAAGGCGGTAGTTTTGCCGCTTCCGCATGTTCCACGCAAACAATAAATAGTCGGCTTTCGACCCTCGTCTATCTCGTGCTGCCTCAGTCTTTGCGATAACGCATCAGCTTTTGCGAGCATGGTTGTGATTATCTGCTCATGAAATTTTACTCTTTCCGGATGCCATTCATCCGGACTATCAAACCTAGTAGATACTTCACGCCATTCACCACTCGTTAAACCAGAGGTCTTCTCTATCGGAGGCGGACGCATGAAAATCTTGAACGACTTAACGCCGATTGATTCCAATTTTTCCAACTCTTCATAATCACCCCAACTACTGACTTCTGCCTTTTGGGTATTTTCTGCGTTTTCTTCCGTTGGTTGAGTTGTTTGTTCGCTGTTTTGCGGGTTGAATTGATTGTGGGCGACATCTTTAAGATCATCCCAAACAGTTTGATTATCGCCTTTTCCGTCCTCGATAACTTCCCGGCCCGTTTCCTGAGGTTTTAGAGTATTATTGCCGAGTATGGTTCCGCTGAGATTAAAATTTTTCATGCTATTTATATTGTATAACACTTTTAGTCTCTCTCGCGACCTTTTCTGTATATTGTTAAAGTCTGGTTAATTAAGCCCCACCATTTCGATCCCGTGGGTTGAAATGGAAAGGCAAACTTGTGCAAAATAGCGCGCAAGGAAACTTACCATTTATTAGCCTGCGTCTAGGCTATTTTTTATACCTAAAAATAAGCGTTTTACAGGGGTAAAAGTATTGTATATTTTTGTTATTTATGATATAATTATTGATGAAAATATGAAAAGATTTTGTTATGTCGAAACAATTTGCTAAAATGCTCTATCAGCAGATTTTCGGGATAAACACTACTAACAAAATTCATAAAGAACAGATCAAGCTCGTTGACAACGTGCTTGAGGAAGCTCTAACTGATTTGGAATATGTGGTAGTGAGAGCTTTTTGTGGGGCCTATGGTAGGCCATTTTCTTTTGAAGAACTTGCTAAGAAGACAGAGCTTGATCAAGAAATTATTCGATATAATTATCATTCTGGTTTGGCTAAAATTAAGAGGCCATTTTATGCTAAGAGGATTAAGGCAATCTTTTTGAATGATAATGATGAAATTGGTAGGATTTTGTCTGATCAACGTAATGAAATTTTGCAAAGATTAGCAATTTTGTATTGGAACTGGAATATTAGATGGGAAAATGCAAGAAATGGTTTGGGCGATTTGCACCTATCCGAATATGGTCTAAAACAAATTGAGTTTTATGAACGTGAGCAAAGACGTGATGTAATTTCGCGTTTATCTGAACTTCTTTTAGATTGGGAACATGATGATTTTGAAAAGTTGAAGCTTGATATGATTAAACTTGCTTCTAACATGAAGCCATCTATTCCATATGTGGAATATACAGATGACAAGTTGCAACTTAACCAAGACCAAGTAGAGAGAATTAAAGCCTATGCACACGATCAGGCTACCAGCGTGAAAGAATGCATGAGTGATCTGTTAAAGGTAGAAAATCGTAGATTTGATATTTGTGAATCCAATTTGACGCTCGATATGGCCGAGAGTCTAGTAAGGGTGGAACTTGGTGTAACGGTATTTGATTTTATTGAGGCGAACGAATTTGATTTTGAAGAAAAGAAATCAGCCTTCCCTGCCCTTTATCTTGCAGCAATGGAAGATGATATGGAAATTGCTTAGAAAATTTTTGTTTTAACTATAAAAAATAACCCCATTGTAGGGGTTATTTTTTGGTTCCTCGCGTAGATTAACGCTTGGAGAACTGTTCTTTCTTGCGAGCAGAACGTAGACCGTATTTCTTGCGCTCTTTTTCGCGTGGATCGCGTTTGACGAAGCCAGCCTTCTTCAATACTGGGCGAAGATCTGGGAATTCGACGGTAAGAGCTTTAGAAATAGCTAGTTTGATAGCATCAACTTGTCCAGCTAGACCACCACCAGAAACTTTGATGGTAATATTGAACTCTTTTTGCTTTTGAGTTAGTGCTAGTGGATCAGTGATTTCAGCAAGATAAGCTTTGTTGCCAGATAGATATTCTAGAGCTGGTTTGTCGTTGATGGTGATTTCACCTTTGCCTTTGTAAAGGCGAGCGCGAGCAGTGGCGGCTTTGCGGCGGCCAAGCCCATAAGCGTATTCTGTTTTTGTAGCTGTCATTATTTAATCTCCTTTGGAGTTTGAGCAGTATGATCGTGCTCGGTTCCGTTAAAGACGCGTAGTCTGGAAAGACGATCGGCTGCCAATTTATTCTTTGGAAGCATGCCTTTGACAGCTTCTTTGATGGCGTAGGCTGGATCTTTTTCGATGACTTCTTCGAGTTTGAGTTCTTTGATCCCGCCTGGGAAACCACTGTGGCGATAGTATTTTTTGTCGGTCATTTTTTCGCCAGTAACAACGAGGTTCTTGGCGTTGATGACTACGACATAGTCGCCGTTGTCGATATGTGGGGTGAAGGTAACTTTTGATTTGCCCATGAGTTTGTCGGCAATAACTACAGCGAGTTTGCCAAGAGGCATGGTAGAAGCATCAATAAGATACCATTCACGCTTGATTTCTGAGGATTTTTGGCTATAAGTTTTCATTATTTAGCCTCCTTAGCGTCTAGTTTGATTTCGTCGACAAAGGAGATGGTTGCCATTTCAGCGTGATCACCTTTGCGGAAACCGGCAGCTTTAATGCTGAGGTAGCCAGAATTGCGTTTGATTTGTGGCGCAATAACGTCTACTAAAAGGTCTGCGGTTTCGATATCATCGAGACGAGCGATGATGAGACGGCGGCTAGCTAGATCACCTTTTTTAGCAAGAGTGATCAATTTTTCGGTACCGCGGCGCATTTCTTTTGCTCGTGCGATGGTCGTAGTGATAGATTGTTGTTTGATCAAGGAGCACGTTAGCCCACGAAGTAGTGCTCGTCTTTGATCGGTTTCGCGGCCAAATTTGCGGCCTTTATATCCGTGACGATGCATTTTAAATATTTAACTCCGTTAATTTTTCTTTAACTTCGTCTAATGCTTTGCTACCAAAACCCTTGAGTTCTTTGAGGTCTGATTCGGAAAGCATGACGAGATCGCGAACGGTCTTAATGTCATTATTGATTAAAGCGTTTGCGGTGCGAGCGGACAAGCCGAGCTCTTCGATTGGGAGAAGAAGACCAGAATCTTCTTCGTTGTCGGTGGTGCCAGGTGCTGGTGCGCTTTCGACGGTAGTAGAACCGGCAAGAGCGGTATATTGATTAACCAAGATTGCAGCAGCTTCTTCGAAGGCTTCCTTTGGTGTGATAGTACCATCGGTGTCGATAGTGAGAGTAAGTTGCTGAAGGTTGGTATCTTGACCAACACGAGTGTTCTCAACTTTGTAGCGGACTCTGAGCACGGGAGTAGAGACAGCGTCTAGGGCGATCAGGGCGCTGTGGACGCGTTCTGCGCCAGATTCCTCACCAGCGAGGTAACCGCGACCAGTTTCAACGATAAAATGCATTTTGAGGGTGTATTTTGGATCGTCGATGTGGCAGATGACTTGGTTTGGATTGCTGATTTCAACTTCGGATGGAAGTTTGATATCACCAGCAACAACACGTTTGTC
>JAEEGL011205971.1_pt1 | contig 12210 bp, 8 predicted proteins | sample 9134231 | NCBI WGS metagenome assembly JAEEGL01 (sample SAMN16246548, study PRJNA631951) | gut metagenome | biome: gut microbiome; feature: rumen; material: fiber-attached | host: Bos | place: Iran: Karaj | collected 2018-10
TCGCTCTTGCGCAACACCCTGAACACTATGTCGTTATCGGCAGGATAGATGAGAGCCTTGCAGTTGGCAAAGAGTTCAAACTTCTCACGGCACTTCTCTTCCATAGAGTGGAAATTCTCCTGATGAGCCTGTCCGAGAGAGGTGAAAATGCCGATAGTGGGTTGTATGATGTTTGTGAGTCGGCGCATCTCATACGGCTCGCTCATGCCAGCCTCAAAGAGAGCCACCTCGCTGTCTTCGTTGAGCATCCATACTGAGAGCGGAACACCAATCTGTGAGTTGTAGCTGCGTGGAGAACGAGTGACGTTAATTGATGGCGAGAGCAATTGGTAGAGCCATTCCTTAACCATAGTTTTGCCGTTGCTGCCTGTGATACCTACAACAGGTATGTTGAACTCGTCGCGATGACGCTCAGCAAGTCGCTGCAGGGCAGCGAGGGTGTCTTTCACAATAAGGAAATTGGCACCTTCATATTCTGGTTGAGCAGTGTCAACGACAAAATTGCGCACACCACGATTATACAGTTCTTCGATGTACTTATGACCGTCATTGCGCTTTGTACGCAAAGCGAAAAAGAGAGTCTCCTCTGGAAAGGACAGAGAACGACTATCAGTAAGAAGGAACGTGATGTTTCCTTCTGTGTTACCTATACGTCGCGCTCCAATGAGTGTGACAATCTGGTCTATAGAATATTTCATTAGAATTTGTCTTCTTCTTTGTAGTTGTCGAAATCGATGCCGTTGATTTTCTGATTGAGAGCATAAGCTAAACCACACAACAGGGAGAGACCTGTGGTGAGGATGATGCCAAAGATGCCTACTTTAGTTTTCTGTTTCATAATGGTATTTTTTTATGTGTGGATTATTATATTTTTTTAATAGCTTGCCGAGCAAGGAATGCCGAGTTGTTCTACCATGAGTTTGATGGAGTCGAGCACAGAGGGCTCAGCCTTCTTCAATCCCTGTGCTGGAGTTTCACGGTCTATGGTGTAAATCATCACCTGTTGAGGCTTTATCTCCTTTACGGCATTGAGCCAGGGCTGGATGAAAGACTCTCCAGTGTTGTCAACCGACTCTCCATTGAAAGCACCCTTCATAAACATAGTCTGGATGATAACATGGCCATTGAAGCGTTTCAGGTTGCTGATCACCTCATTGACATCATAGGAGGGTGATATAGGTCTGTCCACCTTATTTATATATAGGGAATTGACAGTGTCGAGTTTCTGTATATTGTTGTCCACCTTCATCAAGGCGTCATGCACGTCAGTGCGATGGATAAAAGTAGCGTTACTGAGAACGGAAATCTTAGCCTCAGGAAAATATTTGTTTCTCACCTCGACAGTATCGTCTATGATACCTGCAAAATCAGGATGGGCAGTAGGTTCGCCATTACCTGCAAAGGTTATGACGTCAAGTTTCAGTCCCTCGCTGTGGCGTTGTTTGAGCACTTTGATGAGAGCCTCCTTTACCTCCTGACGGGTGGGGCGCTTGCTTTTGGGTTTGAAGTCCTGGTTGAATCCACATTCACAGTATATGCAGTCGAAAGAGCAAACCTTGCCGTCGCCAGGCATCAGGTTGACGCCAAGCGATACGCCCAGTCTGCGCGAGTGTACCGGACCGAAAATCGGTGATGGAAATATTATTGTTGACACTTGGTTGGTTAAAAGTTTATAGTTGTGAACGTCTCAGTTCTATGCGGAAGGTAGTACCTTTGCCCAGTTCTGAGTTGAGTACGAAGATTTTGCCGTTGTGGTATTCTTCTATGATGCGTTTGGCAAGCGACAGTCCAAGACCCCATCCGCGTTTCTTAGTAGTGAAGCCAGGTCGGAACACGTTGTTGATATTCTTGTGCTCAATGCCTTTGCCTGTATCTTTTACGTCAATCAGCACTTTGTTGGCGAGTGTCTGTGTAGAGATATGTATGCTGCCCACGCCGCCCATTGCATCTACAGCGTTCTTGCACAGATTCTCAAACACCCATTCCAGCAACTGTGGGTTGGCATAGACCATAGCGCCCTCTGAACCCAGGTCGGTTGTAATCTGCACTTTGTTTGACGTGCGTCGTCCCATGTACTCCACCACATGCTCAAGGAGTTCCATGAGGTTGGTGTCTTTGCGTTCAGGTGCCGAACCAATCTTAGAGAAACGGTCGGCTATGAGTTGCAGACGTTTCACGTCCTTGTCCATCTCGGGTATCAGTTCGTCATTAGGATACTGTTCCCTCAATATCTCCGTCCATGCCATAAGACTGGAGATAGGAGTACCAAGCTGATGTGCAGTTTCTTTTGACAGTCCCACCCAAACCTTGTTCTGCTCAGCTTTTTTGGAGGTTAGCAAGGCAAAGATGGCAATGACCACGAATATGAGTACTATGCCCAACTGAACGTAAGGGTAGTAGGCAAGACGTGTGAGGAGCAGTGAATCGTCGTAGCATACCTGAAGGATGTCTGTAGGTCTCATGCCTATCTGTATTTTGATGGGCGTATGCTTGCGAGCCATGGATTTTGCCATCTCGGCAGCAATCTTGAGGCTGTCAGGCGACTCTATCTTTACGTTTCGGTATATCTGGGCATTACCATAGGCATCGGTTACGATGACGGGGATGGTATTGTTCTGTTCCAATACCTTGAGCACCAGGTTAAGGTCGGTGTCCTCAGTGGCAGTATTGAGCGAGTGCATCGCCTCAGCCCATATCTCCATACGGTTACGCTCCTCCTGAGCCAAGTCCTTTACAAGGAAGTGGCTGGACACAAGCGATGCTGTCGCTATAATAACCGCAGCAGAAACCAACGCTATCTTTACTTGCCTTATCTTGTCAGTCCAGTACATAAGACACTGCAAAAATACAAACTTTTCCCCGATTATGCAAGCGAAAACAGAAAAAACAGGGATACTTTAACGTCAGTTATACAAAATCTTACTTAAAAAAGTTCAGCGGATTCCCGTTCACTCGTCCATTTCACACTATATAATAGTGAAATGGACGAGTGAACAAAAATCTTTTCCGCTGCCGATGACGAAAAATGAGCCTGTGGTTGCTATGCTACCGCGTCTGGCGGCTTAGTTTCCACACGTGGTTGCTTAGCATCCGCATGCGCCTACTTAGTAACCACAAAAGCGTTAAAGTCTTAATAAATGCTAAAAAGAAGATAACTCTCAACTCTCAACTCTCAACTCTCAACTATTTTTCGTACCTTTGCGAGCGATAACGTTTTAATTCGAATTATTTTAGTCAATTTATGAATCTTGATTTGCTTACGGCTATCTCTCCGATAGATGGTCGATACCGTGGTAAGACCGAATCCCTTGCTAACTATTTTTCAGAGTATGCGCTGATAAAGTATCGTGTCAGGGTGGAGATAGAGTATTTCATCACCCTTTGCGAACTGCCTCTGCCACAGCTGAAGGATTTTGACAAGAGCCTCTTCCCAACACTTCGTGGCATATACCAGAACTTCTCTGAGGCTGATGCTCAGCGTGTGAAGGATATAGAGAAGGTGACCAACCACGACGTGAAGGCTGTGGAGTATTTCATCAAGGAACAGCTTGACAGGCTCGAGAAGGATTCTCTCGGTGAGGGATACTTTGAGCAGAGTCGTGAGTTTATACACTTCGGACTTACCTCACAGGATATTAACAATACCAGCGTACCTTTGTCAGTTAAGGATGCTTTGGCTGATGTGTTCATTCCTCAGGTGGAGGAACTGATACAGCAGTTGAAGGACTATGCTGAAGAATGGAAAGATGTACCAATGCTCGCCAAGACTCACGGACAGCCAGCTTCGCCTACACGTTTGGGCAAGGAGGTGATGGTGTTCGTGTATCGTCTGGAGGAACAGCTTGCCACGCTCAAGGCATGTAAGTTCACCGCTAAGTTTGGTGGTGCCACGGGTAACTTCAATGCTCACAAGGTGGCTTACCCTGCATACGACTGGAGAGAGTTCGGCAACAAGTTTGTGAGTGAGAAACTCGGACTGGAGCGCGAGCAGTACACTACCCAGATTTCTAACTACGACCACTTGGGTTCGGTGTTTGATGCTATACGTCGTATCAATACTATCATCATAGACCTTGACCGTGACTTCTGGATGTATATCTCAATGGAATACTTCAAGCAAAAGATAAAGGCAGGCGAGGTAGGCTCAAGTGCAATGCCACATAAGGTGAACCCTATAGACTACGAAAATTCAGAGGGCAACCTCGGCATAGCAAATGCCATACTGCAGTTCCTGGCTCAGAAACTGCCGGTAAGCCGTCTGCAACGTGACCTTACCGACTCTACCGTACTGCGTAATATCGGTGTGCCACTCGGACATGCGGTGATAGCTATACAGTCCACACTCAAGGGACTGCGCAAACTCATCCTCAATGAGGAAGCATTGCAGAAAGACCTTGATAATACATGGGCAGTAGTGGCTGAGGCTATACAAACCATATTGCGCCGTGAGGCTTATCCACATCCATACGAGGCGTTGAAGGCTCTGACACGCACCAATAAGCACATGGATGAAGAAACCATTCACGAGTTTATTAAGACACTTGAGGTAAGCGATGCTGTGAAGGCAGAGCTGATGGCTATTACGCCAAGCAACTATACAGGCATTTAAGCAACTCAAAATAAATAACGGTCCGTGAGGACCATCATATTAACATTTTACACAAAAAACAAGACACAATTTATTCAAAACTAAAAACCAAAAGACAACATGTTGGAAACAGAAAAGGAAAATGTGCAGGATGCACAGAACTCTGAATCTACCCGTGAGGGAGGTTACAGTCAGGAAAACAACGGCTACCAGCCACGTCAGCCACGTCAGCGCGTTCGCATAGCGAGCCAGCGCCCTAACTACGGTGAGCGTCCTCAGTATGGAGCTCGTCCTAACTATAATCGTGGCAATCAAGAAGGAGGTTTCCTTCCTGAAGGTTTTGGCGCAGGATTAGGCGCAGGCAATTCTTCAAATAATGAAGGCGGTTATGATAATGGCGGCTACAATCGTGGTGGCTATCAGCAGCGTGGCGGTTACAATCGTGGCGGCTATCAGCAGCGTGGCGGTTACAATCGTGGCGGCTATAATAATCGTGGCGGTTACCAGCAGCGCGGTGGCTACAGTCAGCAGTTCGAAAATGATGAGCAGGGCGCAGACAACTATGGTCAGCAGCGCGGTGGTTATCAGCAGCGTGGCGGCTATCAGCAGCGCGGTGGTTACAATCGTGGTGGCTATGGACAGCAGCGCGGTGGTTATCAGCAGCGTGGTGGCTACAATCGTGGCGGTTACGGTCAGCAGCGCGGCGGCTATGGTCAACGCCAGCACACACCAGGATATGATCCCAATGCAAAATACTCAATGAAGAAGCGCATTGAGTATAAGGAGAATAATATAGACCCAACAGCACCAGTTCGTTTGAATAAGTTCCTTGCTAACGCAGGCGTTTGCTCTCGTCGTGAGGCTGATGACTTTATCGAGGCAGGTGTAGTAACAGTAAACGGACAGGTGGTAACAGAACTCGGTACAAAGATACTTCGTACTGACGAGGTGAAGTTCCATGATCAGCCTGTAACACTGGAGAAGAAGGTTTATGTGCTCCTCAATAAGCCAAAGGACTATGTTACCACATCAGACGACCCACAGCAGCGTAAGACTGTAATGGACCTTGTGCAGGGAGCTTGTCCTGAGCGCATATATCCTGTAGGACGTCTTGACCGTAACACTACTGGTGTGCTTCTTCTCACCAACGATGGCGACTTGGCTTCAAAGCTTACTCATCCTAAGTACCTGAAGAAGAAGGTATATCATGTGTTCCTTGACAAGAATGTTACTTTGAACGACATGCAGCAGATAGCAGAAGGCATAGAACTTGACGACGGCACGATCAAGGCTGACGCAATAGACTATGCTCATGCTACAGACAAGAAGCAGGTGGGTATAGAAATACATTCAGGCAAGAATCGTATCGTGCGCCGTATTTTTGAGCACCTCGGTTACAGGGTTGTTAAGCTCGACCGCGTACAGTTTGCTGGTCTTACCAAGAAGAATCTTCGTCGTGGTGACTGGCGCTTCCTCACAGAGAAGGAGGTTGATATGTTGCGCATGGGCGCGTTTGAATAGTTCACAGTTTATTATGAAACGTACAAAAATAGTTGACGCTTTGTCAATGACAGATTTTGGCAAGGCGATAGAAGTGAAGGGCTGGGTGCGCACGCACCGTTCAAGCAAGGCAGTGGATTTCATTGCCCTGAATGACGGCTCTACCATAAAGAATATACAGATTGTTGTTGACCCTGCCAAGTTTGATGCCGATATGCTGAAGCTGATAACTACAGGTTCATGTATCAGAGCTTGCGGCACACTGGTTGAGAGTCAGGGTGCAGGTCAGGCTTGTGAGATACAGGCAGCAGAGATAGAGGTTTATGGCACATGCGGCAATGACTACCCAATGCAGAAGAAGGGTCAGTCGTTTGAGTATATGCGTCAGTATGCCCACATGCGTCTCCGCACCAACACATTCGGTGCTGTGATGCGCATACGCCACAATATGGCGATGGCAATACACACATATTTCCATGAGCACGGATACTTCTATTTCCACACTCCTCTCATCACAGCCAGCGACTGCGAGGGAGCAGGCAATATGTTCCAGGTTACCACTAAGAACCTCTACGACCTGAAGAAAGACGAAGAGGGTAAGATAAAGTATGACGACGACTTCTTCGGACAGCAGACTTCACTCACCGTGTCAGGACAGTTGGAGGGCGAACTCGGTGCTACAGCCTTAGGTGCTATCTACACCTTCGGTCCTACGTTCCGCGCTGAGAATTCCAACACCCCACGCCATCTTGCTGAGTTCTGGATGATAGAGCCAGAGATAGCCTTCATGGATCAGGAAGAACTGATGGACTTGGAAGAGGACTTCATCAAGTATTGTGTGAAGTGGGCTCTCGACAACTGTAAGGACGACCTCGAGTTCCTCAACAAGATGATTGACAAGGGACTCCTTGAGCGTCTGCAGGGCATATTGAAGGAAGAGTTCGTGCGTCTGCCTTACACTGAGGGTATCAAGATACTTGCAGAAGCTAAGGCTAAGGGCAAGAAGTTTGAGTTCCCATGCGAGTGGGGCGACGACCTCGCTTCAGAGCACGAGCGCTACCTTGTGGAAGAATACTTCAAGAAGCCTGTAATAATGACAGATTACCCAACAGCCATCAAGTCATTCTACATGAAGCAGAATGAGGCACAGAATGAGGGTAGTGTAGGCTACAAAGGCTGCGTGGCACCAGGTCCTACGATGCAGGGTACCGACGTACTGTTCCCACAGATAGGCGAGATAATGGGTGGCTCAGTGCGTGAAGAGAGCTATGACAAACTCATGGCTGAGATAGAGCGCCGTCAGATGGACACTACCCACCTGTGGTGGTATCTCGACACTCGTAAGTATGGCACTTGTCCTCATGCTGGTTTCGGACTCGGTTTCGAGCGTCTCATACTCTTCGTAACAGGCATGCAGAACATTCGTGACGTGATACCATTCCCACGCACACCGAATAATGCCGAGTTCTAAAGCATAAGTATTAAACTTTGTTTAAAAATAGGTAAAAAACGGGAATTCCAAATTAAAAGTTTGGGGTTTCCGTTTTTTTGTGTAACTTTGCAGAATATGATGCTAAAACTATAATTAAAACTAAACAATAAACATTATGAAAAAAATCTTATCTCTTATTACGATGCTCGTTATTGCTATGACGGCATCTGCCGACTTGGCTAAGAAAGCACAAGGCGGTTGGTTTGAGAGCTGTTGGATGGAGTTCACAGGTCTCAGTAGTTCTTATGACAGTTACAAGGGCTATGTACAGAAGCAGGGCGGTTCATGGGTGGAAATTGACGGCAAGCTTCTTCGCTCTTACGGTTCTTATGGTCGTGTTGACGCTCTGGGACTGACTGCTGGTACCTATAAGCTGAAGGTCGTTCCTTTTGTAGGCGGAGCAGAGCAGACAGCTCTTGTGTCTGACGACATCGAGGTTAAGAACTTTGACCGCTCAGGTTTTGCTCATTTCAATTACTCAGGCATTGGCGCATACAACAACGACGGTACACTGAAGAGTGGTGCCAAGGTATTCTATGTAACCTCAAAGACCGCCAAGACTATCACTACCGACGTGGTAACTAGCGACAAGGGCGCAAAGACCACCTGCACAGGTATGCAGTCTATCATCGCAGCCTATGAGAAGGGATATGACAAAACACCTATCGCTTTCCGTATCGTGGGTACCGTGAATGCTGAAGATATGGACTATTTCGGCAGTAAGGAAGAGGGTCTGCAGATAAAGGGCAGAAAGTCATATTCTGAGCTCAACATAACTATCGAGGGCGTGGGTAACGACGCTGTTATCTATGGTTTCGGTCTCTTTGCCCGCAACACCACGAGTTTGGAAATCCGTAACGTTGCTATAAAGACAGGTATGGATGATGGTATATCTCTCGATACCGATAACTCACACGTATGGATTCACAACGTAGATGTATTCTACGGTCCTAACAAGGGCGGCGACCAGAAGAAGGGTGACGGTGCTATCGACGTGAAGGGCAACTCTCAGTTTGTAACCATCTCTTACGTTCACTTTTGGGATACAGGTAAGTCAACCATGTGTGGTATGAAGAGCGAGAGCGGTCCTAACTACATCACATATCACCACAACTGGTTCGACCACTCTGACTCTCGCCATGCTCGTATCCGTACCATGTCTGTTCACATGTACAACAACTACTACGACGGTATAGCCAAGTATGGTGCAGGTGCAACAACAGGTGCTTCTCTGTTCATGGACCGCAACTACTTCCGTGCTTGCTCTAAGCCAATGATGATATCTCTGCAGGGCGCTGATACCAAGTACGGTCAGGATTACGGCGACGCACCTACCTTCTCTGGCGAGACAGGCGGTATCATCAAGTCTTATGGTAACAAGATAGTAGGCACAGCTAACTACAAGCCATACTCATCAACCAATAAGGTAGATTTTGACTGCTATGAGGTTAATGATCCTAACACCCCTGTTCCTGCTGACGTAACGACCAGGTCTGGTGGCAATAAGTACAATAACTTCGATACCAATGGCAGTATGTACACTACATACGCTGCTGATGCGGCTGAGGACGTACCAACTAAGGTTACAGACCGCACATGGGGTGCTGGTCGCTGTCAGGGTGGTGACTTTGAGTTCACCTTCACTGCTGCCGACGATGCCAGCTACGATATCAACACAGCTCTTGAGGCTAAGCTCGCTGCTTATAAGACAGCATCAAAGTTCAAGGGCTTCCTTGGCGAGGGCGAGGTTATCATTCCTGATGCTTCAGCCTCATTCACACTCGACGGTGCTGCTATAAGCTTCAATAACCTCACTTACACCAAGAGTCTGCCTTCTGCTGACACTCAAGCATCATTCGAGGTTGTCGTAACACCTGCAGAAGCAGAAGCTACAGTCTCTGTTGAGGGTGCTTCAAGTGCTGGTGCTAACACATTCGTAATCGCTGCTCCTGCAGCTGGCGCAACAGCTACTGCTACCTTCACTATAAGACATCTCCCTGCCGAGATGAAATATACCATCATAATCGACAAGACAAAGGCAGAGCCAACACCAGAAGATCCAACTCTTGACGGTTCTACCATAGTATATTTCGAGGCAAAGAATCCTGCATGTGACAATGCTGACGTTTCTCAGCTCATCAAGGTGACTTCAGCCAACTATTCTACCTCAAAGGGCACTAAGACCTACAAAGGCGCAAACTATGGCGAGTGCATGAAGATGGAAAGTTCTACTGTGTTCACGCTCACGGCTACAGACCCTTGCACCATAACACTCGTTGCTGACGTGGCAAACAAGAATATCAAGGTTGATGACGTGGCATATAAGACCGACTCTAACGGCTGCTATACCTTCACCGCTGTGGCTGGCAAGACATACACTATCAAGAAGGGCGATAGTATGAACCTTTTCGCTATCGACTTCGAGCCAACCGCAACTGCTGTTCAGAACATCAGCGCAGCAACATCTGCCAATGCTTCTGCTGTTGCAAAGAAGATTGCTGATGGTCGCCTCATCATCGAGGCTAATGGCAAGCAGTTTAATGCTGCTGGCGCTCAGATAAAGTAAAGAACAGGATATTCTTATAATAACAAGGTGGAAATTCCAAATTTGTTTTGGAGTTTCCACCTTTTTTGTGTAACTTTGCACCCTCGTGAGACTATAATTATAATAAACAATATCTCTGTAAATGAAAAAACTATTATCTTTTATTTTGTCTTGCTTCATGGCTGGTGCTATGAATGCACAGACGGTGGATGGACGTAATTTCGGCATCGACGGCTTTGCTGCCTATGAGGGAGTAAGTGGACAATGGTATCATGCTGGTGGAACTACAGGCGGTGATGGCGGCGAGGTGGTTTATGCAAGTAACCTTTCCGAGCTTCAGGCTTACCTCCAGTCAAGCAAACCTTACATAGTGCTGGTTGATAAGGATATCGACACAGGTATTACAGCCTATGTGGACGACCTCAGCACAGGTCATCTTTGTGACAAGCAGGACGGTTCTCAGGGTGTTGCTACCACATACGGCGAGCGCATAATGGTGGCCGACAACAAGACTCTTATCGGCATAGCCAATGCTCAGGGCAAGGCTCCTCTGTTCTCTCGCATTACCTTCGTTATGCAGTGTACCTCTAACGTTATAATCCGCAACTGCCGCTTCACTATGGTGGGTGCACCTATCTTAAAGTCGGGCGAGAATAAGATTGTAGCTTGGCGTGAGGGAGCACAGAAAGAGGTGGGCGACCCAGACTGCATAGGCATACAGGCAGACGCTAAGAGTGCAAAGACTGACGCTGGCAGCCATGTATGGATAGACCACTGTGAGTTCTTCAATGGCAATGCTGCTAACAAAGACCGTTATGACGGACTTGTTGACTGCAAGAACAATGTACAGTGGCTTACTATTTCTTACAACCTTTTCCACGACCACGACAAGGCTTGTCTCTGGGGTAAGGGTGACTCAGACGTGTTCGACGGTTGCCGCACCATCTCAGCTCACCACAACTGGTTCAAGGATATACAGGGCTCACGTCTGCCTCTGCAGCGTGGTGGTCATGTGCATTATATGAACAACTATCAGGTGAATGCACAAGATGGTTGGGACCTCCGCACAAAGTCTGAGGGCTATGCCGATGCTTGTTACTTTAAGGACAGTAAGGCTTCAATTCTTCCTGATGGAGGTGGCACGCTTAATATCAATAAAGAGTCAGGCTATGGCGTAATATACGACAACTGTGCACGTGTTATTACTGGTCATCCAGGTGTGTCATTTAAGAATGACCCAGCTAAGCACGATAAGGAGTTTGATGCTGATACCTATGTTAAAGGCTCTTGGGTTCCAACCGAGACATGGAGCGGATATTATGTGAATAATCATGACAAGGCAGAAGATGTTCCTGCTATCTGTGAGAAATATTCTGGTGCAGGCAAGATAGAGATTTGGAAGGAATATGCTTCTCAGGTGCCTGCATATAGCCAGACTAACCTTCAGACTGCACTCGACAATCCTCGTACTATAGCATCATCTGGTCAGACATATTACACCTATGATGCTCAGGGCAACAAGATGACTAAGGCTCCTGCCCCAACAGCTGTTGAGAACATTAACGGGAACGTTAATGGGAACGCTAACAAGGTTCAGAAGGCTATTGTTGACGGCAAGCTCGTTATCATAAAGGATGGCAAGCAGTTTAATGCTGCTGGTGCACAGGTGCAGTAAGCTGTATGCGTATTTGTCTGATATTTGCAATGAGGGCTGAGGCTCAGCCCGTAATAGAATACTTTGGGTTGAAGGAGCAAGAGGGCTTCTTCAACCCTTTGCCGTGTAAAGCCTACTCCCAGCCTCTCCCTGAAGGGAGAGGGGAACTCTACGTTGTCCTCAACGGCGTAAGCCACGACCGTGACCTGATAGGCTGTGAGGCTGCTGCTGTAACCACTCAGGTGGCGATACAGAAGTTGCAGCCTGACTTGGTTATCTCATGTGGCACCTGTGGTGGCTGGCAACGCTATGGTGCGAGGGTAGGGCAGACCTACATAGCCGACGGAGTGATGTTTCATGACCGCAGAGTGCCTGGCGATAATGAGTGGGACACTCAGGGTTTGGGCAACTACAAGGTGTGGGAAGGCTCA
>JAEEGL011418374.1_pt1 | contig 12210 bp, 9 predicted proteins | sample 9134231 | NCBI WGS metagenome assembly JAEEGL01 (sample SAMN16246548, study PRJNA631951) | gut metagenome | biome: gut microbiome; feature: rumen; material: fiber-attached | host: Bos | place: Iran: Karaj | collected 2018-10
TGTTAATTATGTCTATTCTAAAACAAGGGAAGGATATAAGATTCATGCACCACATCTTGATACAAGACAAGTTGATATGTTTAAAGGATATGCAATTTGTAGACAAAATGCTGAGGCAGTTGCAAAATCAAGTGAAGTTGCAATTTACTATGACAAAAGCAGTACTGGTAGTGTATTCGATTTAGGAGTTTCATATGTGCTTGGTAAGAAAATAACATTATTAAATGCTGACGAAATACTTCTAAATGAAAATGATTTTGCAGATAATCTTATTAAAAACTGGCCATACAATGAAACAGAAAAATCTTTAACTAGAGAGCCAGATATATATACAAAAAGATTTTAATGAGGGGAATATTTTAGGAGGGTTTTGTTATGAGTATAGAGAAAAAAGATGATTTTAATTCAATTTTCTTATCTGCTCACAAAGAAGTGACAGATATTGGTGTTACAATTGATGAATATTATGATTTTTTAAAATTAATGGATAAAAGAATTGGAGATTCAGTAAGATTTTATCTATTAGCAACAAAATTAAAATACAAAATAAGAAGTGGATGGGATAGTAAACATTGGAATGTTACGAATGAAAGAATAGAAAGTATTGCAGAACATGTTTATGGGACATCCATTTTAGCAATAAGTTTAAAATATGGATGTAATTTAGATGTTGATATGGAAAAAGTATTAAAAATGCTGGCTATTCATGAAGTTGGTGAAGTATTAATTGGTGATATTACACCATATGATAATGTAACACAAGAAGAAAAAGAAAAAATAGAACACAAAGCTATGATGGATGTCTTAGGCGAAATTGGCGGAAAAGAAGAATTATTCTCTTTATTATTAGAGTTTGATAGACACGACACAAAAGAATCTAAATTTGCTTATTTATGTGATAAATTAGAAGCAGATATCCAAGCTAAGGTATATCAAGATAGAGGAGAGCAAAGAAGCCTTAATGATCAAGGAAACAATATAGTTATGAATTTTTCTAAAATACAAGAAATAATTAATAATGGTGCAGAAACAGTATTTGATGTTTGGTATGAGTCTGATAAATCAAAATTTGTAGATTCACCAGTTTTTGCAAGAACACTTGAATTAGTTAAGGATAACAATACTAATATTTAAGAACTTTAAATAGTTCTTTTTTAGTGATAAAATAATATTGGTGATAAAAATGATAGAAATAAAAAAAGTATCTAAAAGTTATAACAAAGAAACAAAAGCTCTAGATGAAGTTAGTTTTAATGTTGATTCTGGAGAAATATTTGCTTTTATTGGACATAATGGAGCTGGTAAAACAACAATGATTAAGTCTATCTTAGGAATTTTAGAATTTGATTCTGGTGAAATTCTAGTTAATGGTAAAAGTATTAAAACTGATCCAATAGCGTGCAAAATGGATATGGCTTATGTACCAGACAATCCTGATTTATATGAAAACATGAAAGCTATTGATTTTATTAATTTTATCTGTGACATGTATAATGTTTCTTTAGAAGAAAGAAATAAAAATATTTTAAAATATGCTAAGATGTTTGAAATGGATAGTCATTTAAATGATGATATATCATCATTTTCCCATGGTATGAAGCAAAAGGTTGTTTTGATTGCAGCACTTTCACATAATCCTAAAATATTAATTATGGATGAACCATTTGTAGGATTAGATCCTAAAGCGGTATTTGATATGAAAGAAATAATGAAAGAAATGGCTAAAGAGAAAAAAACAATTTTCTTCTCTACACATATTCTTGATGTTGCTGAAAAATTATGTGATAGAGTAGCTATTATCAAAAAAGGTAAAATTATTAAAGTTGGTAAAATGAAGGATATTAAAGGTGATAACACCTTAGAAAAAGTATTTCTTGAGTTAGGAGAATAAATATGAAATGGTATTCCTTATTAAAAGCAATTTTAACTCAAGATATGAATATTTTTAGATATAGAACTAAGAGCAATAGTAAATTATCTAAAATATCTGTCCCTTTCTTGATGTTCTTTATAGTTTCCTTTTGTATTGGTATATATGCCTATAACTTAGCAAAGATATTAGCACCGCACAATCTAACTTATATTACCTTAACTATTTTCTTAGGTGCTACAACGATACTTACATATATGGAAGGCATATATAAATCTATGACTATAGTTTTTGATTCTAAAGATAATGATTTATTATTATCTTTGCCAATTAAGAATACAACTATATTATTTGTTAGAATATTTAAATTAGTTTTATATCAATATATATTTAATTTGATGTATATATTACCTGCTTATATTGTATATTGTTTTATTGAAAAACCTAGTATTTCATTTTATCCAATATCATTAATAATGATATTATTAATACCTTTAATACCAACAGTAATTGCTTGTTTAATAGGTTTGATGGCTAAAGTATTATTTAATAAAATGAAAAAAAATAAAATTATGCAAACTGTTTTCTCTCTTGCTTTCTTTTTGGTCATTTTGTATTATAGCTTTAATAATAATGGTATGACAGAAAGTATAATTCCAACGTTGATTAAATTTCATGATGCAATTATAAAATATTATTACCCAATTGGTTTGTATATGAATTTAATTAATAACGCAACTTTAATTGGGACAATAAAACTGATATTAGTTAACATATTACCATTCGGATTATTCATATTTATGCTATCGTTATACTATTTTAAAATTTTGTCTCGTTCTAAAAATATGAGTATAACAACTAACAACAAAGCAATAAAAATTAAATCTCAAAAACCTGTTATTTCACTGGCTATTAAAGAAATCAAAAAGTATCTTTTTTCTCCTGTGTATATGATGAATACATTATTTGGATTAATACTAATCATAATTATTACTTTTATTTTAGTTATAAAAGGAGAAGAGGCTGTTCTAAGTTTATTTACTAATAGCATAAAAGGAATTTCATCAAATTTATTATTTTACTTTTTAATAGTTGTTTTAGGTGGGTTTACTACTATTAGTTCTTCATCTATTTCTTTTGAAGGAAAAACTATTAATATTACTAAAAGTTTGCCAATTAGTATTAAAGACATATTTAATTCAAAAATATTATACTGCTATATTATAGAGCTTCCTTTTATGTTAATATCATTACTCATATATACTATTTTTTATAAACCTAAATTACTAGTGTTTATAGCTTTATTATCTATCATTTTGCTTATTATTTTTATAACTGCTGTTATTGGTTTAATAATTAATTTAAAATATCCTAAATTAAATTATACTAACGATACCGAAGTTGTTAAACAAAGTCTAAGCGTTATATTATCATTATTTTTGGGTATTGGAGTTATTGTATTTAGTATAGTGTTGGTATTATTGGTATCAATGTTAAGTTCTATTAAAACTGCAATCTTTATTCATTTGTTAGCAATGATATTATTATCAGCAATTCTCTATATATTATTAATTAAAAAAGGAACAAAAAGATATAAACAATTAAATATTTAAAATGCACTAAATAATAGTGCATTTTTTGTTATAAACTGTTAATAATATAAAGGAAATGCAATAATAAATATTTACATTTTTTTTTATTCGTGTTATCTTAATAATAGGAGGTGCATTGTGATATGGATAAAAACAAAAATTTTCAAACAGTAATTATGGGAGTTTTAGCAGCAGCATTATTAGTTATGGCTGTAGGTTATGCCGCAGTATTTAATCAAACATTAACTATTAATGGTACCGCTACTGCAAAGGCAGCCAAATGGGATATTCACTTTGATGATAGTACATACACTGAATCTCAAAATAGTGTAACAGCTACATCACATAATATTGGAACAACATCTATGACTTATAATGTAACATTAACAAAGCCAGGTGATTTTTATGAATTCACTATTGATGTAGTAAATGCTGGTACATTTGATGCTAATTTAACTACAATAACAATTACTAGTAGTATAACAGCTCAACAAGCTAATTACCTTACTGCGACTTTCTACTATAATGGAACAGCCTATGCAGCAACAACTGGAAGTTTATCACTATTACTTAAAGCAGCTGATGCAAATAGCAGTGATGACACTGCACAAGCAAAGGTTAGAATAGAATACACTCAACCTGATGACAGCACTGTTTTACCAGCAACAGATCAACAAATCACATATAATGTTTCATTAGATTATCAACAAGCGTAATAATTGGAATAATTAAAATAAAGAATATATAAAGAGGGCGAAAATTATGAAGAGGAATGAAACAACTATATCCATTGTTTTAATTGTCTTAGTAGTTTTTGCCTTCTTATATTATTTTTGGATTAGTTCATTTAGAACAATATCTAATTTTATTTATTTAGGTTTCTTTAGTGTTGTAGCATTATTTTTATACTTAAAATACAAAGTTAAAAAAGCTAATAAAACTCTTAATAATTATACAATTAGGACAATAATTATTATTCTAATGACTGTTGTTTTGACAGTATATTTAGCAGGATTTTTCTTAGGATTTAATAGAACAGCATTTCTTTATACACCATTAGGAATAATTAAAAATATTTATCCTGCAATAATAACTGCAGTATCATTTGAAATAATTAGAAACATAGTAGCTAATAGATCTAAAAATAAAAATTTTCTACTGATCTTATTAACAATATACTACATACTATTTAGTTTAGCATTAACTATAAAGTATTATAGCTTTTACAATATGGAACAAGTGTTCAAATTCTTTTGTGTGTACTTCTGCCCAGTTGTAGCAAAAGAATTATTATATAGTCATTTAACTTACAAAGTTGGTTTAAAACCAGTTTTGATTTTAAGACTATTACTTGATTTATATCCATTTATGTTTCCAATTTATCCTGATTTAGGAGAATATTTGGAATCTGTAATTGCCATACTTATGCCTTATATAATATATGCTTCAACTATAAATGGTATTAAGTATGTTGAAAAAGAAAAAGACAGTATTAATAAAGTTAGTAGAAAGTTTATATATGCTCCAATTATCATCTTTTTACTGATTGTAACAATATTAGTATCAGGCATATTTAAGTATAAGATGATCGCTGTTGCATCTGGTTCAATGCAACCAACTTATGATAGAGGAGATGCAATTATCTATGAAAAGATCAAAGCAAAAGATATTGAAGTAGGAGAAATATTAGCATTCAAATATAAAACTCTTATTGTCACGCATAGGGTAGTAGGAAAATATAATAGTAATAATACTATAAAATTTAAAACTAAAGGTGATGCTAATAAAGATAATGATGCATTCCTTATTCCAGAAGAAGATGTTTTAGGAGTAGTAAAGTATGTAGTACCTTATATTGGACTACCTACAGTTTGGTTTAATGAAGTAAAAAATAGATAGGAGAATGAAGAGTGGAAAACAAATCACAACTAGTTGTTAGATATGTACTTTTTATTCTGTTAATCGCGGGATTAACATTCCTTAGTGTGTCTTTAATTAGAAAAGGTTTTAATGATAAAAAAATATATATAATAAATTATCAGCCAGAGACTGAAATAGATTATAAAGTTTATTTAAAAAAGAATAATTTTTTTGATAATAAATATCTAACTAAAAGTGATTTAACGCAGAATAATCGCTCAATTATAACAAGTTTAATTGACTATATTGATGTTAATTTTAAATATACAGTTCATTATACTGATAAAGTTACAGGACAATATCGATATTATATTAAAACAATAATTGAGGCTAATAAAGTTAATGTTGAAGGCGGAAACTATTGGTCTAAAGAATATCGTTTAACTGAGACTAAGAGTGTTGACTTAAAGGATAAAAATAACTTTACAATAAACGAAAATATTAAGATTGATTATGATAAATATAATTCCATTCTAAATGAATTTAAAAAGCAATATGGTTTAGTGACTAATGGAATATTAAAAGTAGTTTTAGTAGCACAATCAAGCGTTACTAATGATAATATAACTAAGAATATTAGCTTAGATAATAATGAAACTTTAATCATTCCGCTTAGTCAATTAGCAGTTGAAGCGACAATCTCATTAGACGAAGGAAGTAAGACTTCAAGCAATATTAGTGAAATAGTAAAATTAAAAGATACTAAATATATTATTTATAAAGTTTGTGGAGTTATTTGTGGTATTGGGGCAATAGCATGCATTGTTTTAATGATACAATTAATTCAAAATCAAAAGAGTTTAAATGCCTATAATTTAACTTTAAAGAAAATACTTAATAATTATGATAATGTTATTGTTAATGTTGATGTTATGCCAGATGTGTCAAAATTAAATGTTATTCACGTTAATTCCTTTGAAGAATTGATTGATGCTCATGGCGAGGTTAGAATGCCAATCAATTATTATCAAAGTAAAAAAGAAAATAAGAGTGCCTTCATCCTAATTAATGATAAAATTGCATGGATTTATATTTTAAGAGACAAAAGAGAAAAGCATAAAAAGAGTGATTTATCATGAAAACGGGTAAAAAAAATAAAAAACTTAATATAAGTATATTTTTGTGGTTAGTTGTTTTGGGACTAATCACTTTTATGACTATGGGATATGCTTATTATGGTAAATTATTAACTTTACAAGGTGTCGTTAATATACCTAATTATGGCACTGTTTCTATAACCAGTGTTACAGTTGCAGACAGCCTTAGCGTTACGGAAAATACTCCAGCAACAACTGATGGAACTAGTTTAAATTTTGATTTAACGATATCTGGTCAAACAGATGAATATTATATTACATATTTAGTTACAATTTTAAATGATACAGTCGAAGATTATGTTTATGTAACTACTAATATTAACCCTAGTATTGTTTCAGTTAGTGGTAATAATACAGCAACTAGTGAGGTTGAAGTTATTGGAATAGAAGATGGTGATACTATACCTTCTAAACAGTCAGTTCAAGCACAATTAAAACTAATATTTCACCCAAGTGATCCTAATGATACATATACTGCAACTGGTGATACTAATGTAGAAACTGATGCTAATAATACTGGCAATTTACTTGGTAGTATAACTAGTGCAAGAGTAGGAGACTTAACAGGATCTAATACAGTAACTAGTTTTACGATGGATGTTATTAATACTTTTGATAGTAGCAAGACATTTAGAGTTACAATCGCCAATACTCAAAACTTTATAATATGTAATTCTAGTGGTGGTACATTGTCAGATTTTACTATCGCAGCTAATAGTGAAGATACATATACATTCTATATTAAAAAGAAACCAAATGGTAATTTCCCTAATGAAATAGAAACAGTAAGCTTGGTGTTAAAATCAACAGGACTTCCTAATTGCCAGTTAGGTGTAGTTCAAATTAGTGTTGATACTAATGTGGTTGTTGATAATGATGCACCATATATTAGCAACGTTCAAGCAACTATTAATAATACTAATGGTAGTGTTGATGTAAGTTGGGATGCTGAGGATGATTCAACTATAACACAGTTCACTGTTTATGCTTATAATACTAATAATACTAGTACACCAGCTAAAACGGTAACAACTAATGGTGATACTAATGTTACAGTAACAAGCCTATCAGCAGGAACTTATTACTTTGTGGTAGTAGGAAAAGATTCATCTAATAATACAGCAACTCAAACTGAAATAAATAATGCTACAACAAGTAGAGGACATGCTTCTAAATCTAACGAATTAGCATGTAAATGGGTATTTAGTGTTGACGCATCAGGATTACAAAATATGCGTTCAAATGGTGCTAGTACCGTTAATAGGGGAGCAACATATCAAGCTACCATAACTGCTAATAATAATTATACTTTGCCAGATAATTTAACTATAACTATGGGTGGACAAACAGTACAAAAAGGTAATAACGGTTATACCTTTAGTAATGGAACATTAAGGGTATTTAATGTTACAGGCGATTTAGTAATATCAGGTAGTGCAACTCAAAATACCTGTTTAGCAGCAGGAACACTAATTAAGACAATTAATGGTGATAAAAAGATAGAAGATATAACATATAGTGATTTATTATTAGTTTATAATCACATAAGTGGTAAAACTACTTATGAATATCCAATTTGGATAGAAGAAGGTAAGAAATCAAATAGTTATAAAAAGATAACATTTAGTGATAAAACTGAATTAAAGATTGTAAATAGTCACTCTTTATTTGATGTTAATAAAAAGAGATATGTTGATGCTAATAAAGAATTAACTATTGGTGATGAAGTATATAAATTAAAAAATAATAAATTAGTAAAAGTTAAAGTAGTTAAGATTGAAAGTATTAATGAAGAAGTAGAATATTATAATGTAGTTAGTACTTATTTCTATAATTTATTTGCTAATTCACTATTAACAACAGATACAACATCTAGTATCTCTAATATCTATGGATTTAAAGATAATGCTATCTATGGTGAAGGTTTTAATAAGATTAATAATGGATTAAAATTAGAATATGAAGATATAAGTGTAATACCATACTACTTATATAAAGGATTAAACTTAGAAAATGCCTTAGTATTAGTAAACAACGGCTTAGATATAGACTTCTTATCTAACTTTACCTTAAATAACACTAAAAAGCCAATAAATAAAAATGGTTACAACTATTGGCATTTAAATGTTAATAATAAAAGTTATTTATTAAAAGAAGGAACAATTTATAGGTTACCAAAAATTAAAAATATCAAAGCTTACTATAATACAAGTGATAATAACTATTACTATCCTGGTGATACAATAGTTATTAATCACGGAATATATTTAGAAAGTATTTATAAATAGATTAAAGAGCATTTAATCTATTTTTTTGATATAATAAGACTAAATTTATAAATTGCAACCGAAAAGTGACAAAAAGCATCTAAAAATTGGTAGAGTGCAACTAGTTTATTAGGTATGATTTAGCCATGAAAGGAGGAATTATCATGAATTTAAGTGATAATTTAAAAAAGATAAGAAAGATGCATAATCTTTCACAAGAAGAACTAGCAGAGAAATTGAATGTATCAAGACAGTCAGTTTCTAAATGGGAGTCTAATCAAGCCTATCCTGAGATGGATAAAATGATTCAACTATGTAAGATGTTTAATTTAAATATTGATGATTTGTTAAATAATGATATTGGAGAAGTAACTGATACCAAGAAAGCTAAGAATAATATTAATAAATATGTTAATGATTTCTTAGATTATACTACTAAAACAATTAATATGTTTATAAGCATGAAATTTGGAGAAAAACTAAAATGTATTTTTGAACAGATTATAATTATTTGTATGTTGTTTTTAATTGCAAATATTCTAAGATCATGTTTAGGTAGTGTATTCTCCAAATTATTCTCATTTTTAAGTTATAAAGTATATAATCCTATGATTCAAGTATTAGGTTCCATTTACTCAATTATTTGTATTATCATAGGTATAATGATTGTTTTAAATACATTTAAGAAAAGATATTTAGATTATTATGTTATAGTTGAAAAAGAGCCAGATGATAAGAAAGAAGAGACAACTAAAGATGATAAAAAATATATTAGTAAAAAAGAACCTAAAATAATAATAAGGGATCCTGATAATTCGGAATATACTTTTATAAATGCTATAGGTAAGATTTTAGTATTTATCATTAAAATATTTGCCTTCGGATTTGGAATATTTGTAATATCATCCTTAGTATTTTGGGCAGCAACGTTAGTAGGAACATTTTGGTTTACTAAGACAGGTTTAACGTTTATTGGAGCATTAACAGGAACTATATCTATTTTATGTTTACATTATATTGTTTTAAAAGTATTATATCTTTTTATTTTTAATGCAAGAGGTAATAAAGGAAGATTAGCAATCATCTTCTTCGCCGCTTTAATTACATTGGGATTAAGTGGTGGTTTATTTTTAACAAGTTTATCAAATTTTGAGGTTGCGCGTCCTAATAACGAAGAGTATTATACTAAAGAAGAACAAACAATTAAAATGAGTAATGATTTGGTTTTATTGGGATATAATATTAACTATATAGAATCTAATGATAAAGATGTACATATAATAACAAGAACAAATAAATATAAAAAAATGGTAATAAAAAAATCAATTAATGGGAATGCATATAGAATTTATGATGAAAAAATAGAACTACAACCAACGAAAATCATGAAAGAGATGATTAGAGATGTTAATAATAAAGTAATAATCATCTATGATGATATAAACATTGAAGTATATACTAATAAAGAAAACATTGAGACAATAAAAAGTAATATTAAAAAATATTATAATGATAATTGATACTAACAACTAAATATGTTAAAATAAAAATCACTTTCAGGAGTGATTTTTAATGCTTAAATATTATTTAGAAAAACTAGATTATCATAAAATGCCAAAACAATTAACTAAGTATTTAGATGTACCATCTCTACAAAGATTAAAGGGTATAGGTTACTTTTGTGGAATGGATTATGCTTCTAAAGATATTTATGACTTTAGTGAACTAATAACCAGATATGATCATTCACTAACAACAGCACTTTTAGCCTATAAATTAACAGGTGATTTAGAAACAGCAATAACAGGATTATTTCATGACATTTCAACACCTTGTTTTTCTCACGTAATTGATTATATGAATAGTGACTATTTAAATCAAGAAAGCACAGAAGAAATGACAGAAGAAATAATTATGCAAGATGAAAGATTACAAATAGCATTAAAAAAAGATGGAATAAAAACTGAATCAATTGTTAATTTTAAATTGAATTCCATAATAGATATCAAAAGGCCATTTCTTTGCGCTGATAGACTAGATGGAATTATTCTAACAGGTATTGGTTGGACTAAGGATATAAATGAAAATGACATAGATCAAATATTAGAAAATATAGATATATTTAGAAATGAACAAGGGAAAAAAGAAATAGGATTTACCAACTTAGAAATTGCACAAAGAGTTGTTGAAATTAATAATAACATCAATAAATTATGCCATTCAAAAGAGGATAATTATATGATGAATCTTTTATCTCAAATAACTAGATTATCATTAAAATACCAATACATTAATTATCAAGATTTATTTTTATTAAGCGAAGAAGAAATAATGAATATTTATTCATCAATTAATTGGGATATGATTAAAAGAAGATATAATGATTTTAAAACAATCAAAAAATCAGGAATAGAAGATATTGACTTACCAAGGATAAAAGAAAGAATAATTAATCCATTGGTTAATGGAAAAAGAATTAACTGAACTAGAAACCCTTTCTAGTTTTTTTATTTAATGTTATAATCATTATAGTAGGTGATAATATGAATAATGGTTTTTATTATAATAACAATCAATCACAACCAGTATATTCTAGTAGTCAACAAAGTCTCCTTTTAGCATTTGGTGCGATTGTTTTAATTGTAATAGGATATGTGGCAATGACAAGTGGAATGTTTGATAAGGTACAAAAAGTAGAAGCAACAATTGATAATAAGATAGTATATACTGGTAAAAACGAAACAGTAAAAGTAAAAGTAGATACTAATAGTGAATTTAATCCAGTAGTAAGGTTTAGAAGTAAAAATGGTAATTTCACAGTTAGTGAAGATATACAGTATGGAAAAGAAGTAGAAACTAAGATTATTGCCAAGGAAAGTGGAGAAGATACATTAATAATAGAAGTAGGAAAAGAAGAAGGCAAGAAAGACAAGGTAGAAGAGGTAAATGTTCTAATATGCGAAAGCCCTAAATTATTAAATACAACAGATAAAACAATATCAATCAAAGAAGGTAATAATCTCCAGTTGAAATTTAATGTAGATAATAAATGTTTAGAAGGATATCAAATATATGTAGAGAATGAAAAGATAGCAGATGTAGATGGTAATAATTTATTAAGAGCAAAGAAGAGTGGTAAGACAACATTAGTATTAAAAGGAAGTAATACAGTTAAATATACTTTAAATGTTAAACCATTAAAAGTAAATGTAACAGGTGTAAGAATAAATACTAAAGATTTTAATTTAGCCATAGGAAAAACAAAGAATTTATCAGTAACAGTAAAACCAAGTGATGCAACAAATAAAAAGGTAAAGTATGAAAGTAGTGATTCTGAAGTAGCAACAGTAACAACAGGTGGAAAAGTAAAAGGAATAAAGATAGGCGTTGCAACAATAACAGTAACAAGTGAAGATAATACTTCTAAAAAAGATACAATAAAAGTAAGAGTATATAAACCGGAA
>JAEEGL011593662.1_pt1 | contig 12210 bp, 10 predicted proteins | sample 9134231 | NCBI WGS metagenome assembly JAEEGL01 (sample SAMN16246548, study PRJNA631951) | gut metagenome | biome: gut microbiome; feature: rumen; material: fiber-attached | host: Bos | place: Iran: Karaj | collected 2018-10
AGGCTCAAGCACCATATAGCCAGCGTTGATAATGTCATTGTCAGAGGCATTCTTCTCACGGAAGGAACGCACGGTATCACCCTCTATATCCAGCACGCCCTTTTGCTGCTGCTGGGATACTGCGGTAAGTGTAGCCACCTTGCCATGGTGCTTATGGAACTCTAACAAGTCCCTGATATTTACATCACAGACACCGTCACCATATGTCATCATGAAAGTCTCATCACCGATATAATCACGCACACGCTTGATCCTGCCGCCGGTCATCGTATTGTACCCGGTATCGACTATAGTAACCTCCCACGGCTCACAGCTGCTGTGGTGGACATTCATCTCATTTTTCCCGTCACGGTAGTTAAATGTCACATCACTGCTGTGCAGGAAATAGCCTGCGAACCAGTCCTTGATCACGTGCTGCATATATCCGGCACAGATGATGAACTCGTTAAACCCGTAGTAAGAATACTCCTTCATGATATGCCACAATATAGGCTTCCCGCCTATCTCCAGCATGGGCTTCGGACGCTGTACATTGTCCTCTGCTATCCTGGTACCGAAACCACCGGCAAGTAATACAACCTTCATACTTCTCCCCCTTTATAAACCCTGTTTTATCTATTTCGCTTTTTTAATTTTTTCAGGAAATCGGCATATTAATTATCAACAATATCAAAAAGCAAACATAAATAATCGCTACTATCTGTCTTTAGTAATCCTTCAGAATACCTCTTTTTCATTCAATAAATAATTCTTAACTATCTTCTACGGATTATATATATTCAGTCTTTTCTTATAATATAGCAACCAGCTCTATCTGAACTGTTAGTTGTTTTTCCAATTAATTCAACCTTGCTATCTTCTATCACTTTTAAGACTCTATCTGGGTTCTCTTTTTTTATTCTTATATATTCATATAAATCGCTTTGAGTAAGAATAAATTTGACTTCTGCCTTGCAAATATCACTTACAGGGGTTAAATCAGGTTTATCTCCACAAGCGACTTGAATTACTGCACGTACAAAATCAATTCCCGTAGAATATCTTACGAGGTCGCTCCCAATGGCGTCTCCACCCATTCTACTACCTATTTCAATTATTTTAATATTTCCTTTATTGTCTATTTTAATTTCTGTATGCGAAGCGCTATTTTTAATTTTCAACGAATCAAGAGCATGGATCACAATCTTTTTCACTTTTTCAAAGCATTCAGAACTAACAGGAGCTGGTTCGAGATGCCCTGTTTCAATAAAATGTGGAGCACCTGTTGTATACTTCAATGTCATAGCTAGAATATGATGTTCTCCATTAAAACTAATACCTTCTACGCTATATTCTGTACCCTCTGCAAATTCTTCAATCAGAGCTTTTTTTTCAAACCCAACATCAATAGCAGCCTTTACCGCTTCTTCAAGCCCTTCTTCACTATCAAGCTTGTATACTCCACGACTGCCACTACGATCCGTCGGTTTAACAATAACAGGATATTCAAGATGAAGTTTTTTTAAATCCGAAAATGCATCTACCTGTATACTTTTAGGAGTCGGATCACCATGAAGTTCAAATGCTTGTTTCATGAGCTGCTTATTTGTACTCAAACGAGTGCATTCCATAGAATTCCCGGGTAATCCAAGTTTATTCGCAACATAGTTAACTGTATAATTTCCAAGATCTGTAGCTATGCTACATACACCCATAATATCCAACCGTCGACATTTATCTGTTATTTTATCAACTTCGGTAATACTAATGGGATAAAAAAAATCCGCCTCTTTTTCACCAACATCATTAGCTGCCCATGCAAATACGTGTGTTGTGAATCCCATATCTTTAGCTTTAACAATTAATGGTAATTGAAGATAACTGGCTCCAATAATCGCAATATTCTTCATGCTGTTAACACCTGAAAATCTTTGATAATTCTACATATATGTTCAATTTCACTATCTTGTATTAAAAGAGGGAAATTAACTATGTGGTTTTCATGCCACTCAGCTCCTGGAAACTTCTCAGATTTAGAAAACATAGTAGTAACACGAGGATACCAATCACTAACTGGAAGCTTATTCTCAAGACAATACTTGATGAAGCGCTCCCTGTTATCTATAAGAAGATTAAATCTCCACGGAACGGAAAAACTCTCAAAGACATATACTTCATTTCCAAGATCAATTAATAATTTTTTATATAATTGATACTTTCTTCTTCTTTCGTGCACTATCATATCCAAATCGCGAATAGCCTCTATAATTCTTCTTTTCTCTTTATCAGAAATCGAAAAATTAAATGATTCGCGTAATGCCTCTGGCAAAAGAGAGTATAAAGAAGTGGCTAGATTTGTTATCTGACCATCATTTCTTAGTATCCTATAAAACTGTGAAAACTCATTCCACTCTAGTTTATACGCTTCATTCCAAGGATGGAAACTCTGCTCTATTCTCTCTGCCCTACTCAAGTCAAAGAATTTACTATACAATAGACCTCCAAACCCTATATCGATTGTTTTTGAATAGCCTGTACTGTATATTGAAAAGTCCCCCAACATTCCTGGAACAAAATTCGTACCTTCTTTTGACATTAACGAAGCACAATCTTCTATCACAGCCACATTATGGTCGTGAAGAAAACTTACAATCTCTTCCATTCCAAGAACAGGATTTCCATACATATGTGGTATTAAAGCGGCAACAACATTGTATAGAGAACAATGCCTAACTATATCTAATGTAACATTTCCTGACCGGCAATCCACATCACAAAAAACCGGACTATAACCGGCATACAAAATAGGAAGGACCGCTGCATAACAAATATTAGATGGTACAAGAACCTTCTTCCCTTTTTTGTTAAGTTCCTCTAGTGCTAACCGAATTGCAATTGCTCCTCTTCCCACTACTATACAATTACCTAATTCTCCTGTAACCGGATTATATCCTAACATAATTTTTATAAAGACGCAGGGCCTTCTCCTTCTTTAATAAAATGGTAATTATGATATTTCTTTATTTCCCATTCTTTTTTATAATCTTTAAGCATTGTAACCAAGTCTGTATAATGTGGTTCCCACCCCAAAATTTCTTTTGCTTTCGAAATATCGTAAATATACCCTCGTGTCAATCCAGGTAATTCAGGTTTACAAATAATTTTACTTTTAACGTTTTCCGGTTTAAACACTTCAGCCAAAGCACATGCTTCATCATATTGAGAATAACCAACTCCACTGGCAATGTTGAAAACACCTTTTGCTTCTCCGCTAACAGAAGCTTTATATAACGCTTCCACACAATCTTTAATATAAACATGATCTCTCTTAATTGTCTGATTGCCCCAAACTTCAATACTTTCTGCTTTTATAGCTTTTTCAAAAAACAACTCAAAAGTACTTTTTTTATAACTTCCATCAGCATTTAAGTGACCAAGTATTTCGCCATATCCGTGAACTCCTGTAAACCGAAGAGCTATAGCACTCATTCCAAAGTCCTTGTTATACCAATTAATAAAATTCTCTGCAGCTATTTTTGAAATAATATAAGGTGAGTGATCACCTGTAAAACTAATTCCATCATCCTCTGAAATAACTGGTTTATTAATATCGTTATACAGTTTGTGAGACGAAGAAATAACTACCTTCTTGATACCGTTTTTATAAGCATAATCTAGCACCTTATATACTCCAACGGCATTAACAGTAAAGAACTTTTCAACCGGGGTTTCAAGTTCCGCCAAACAAGCAGCCAGATCAATAATTGCTTCAACACCGTTCTTTGGCAACATTTCAAAACACTTTGGATCTTCTATATCAAAATACTGAAAAGGCACTTTATTGTCTTCAAAGAAAGTCTGGACCTTCTTTGAGCGACCAAGAGCAAGAATATCTACACCTCTCTCGATCATTTCAGTACAAAAGTACCTACCCACATACCCTGTAGCGCCAATTACTAGAATCATAACTTTTCACTCCATTAATTGTTGTAATAATTGTTAATGCACTTGATTACATAATTAATATCAACTTCACTGAGGTTATAATACATAGGCAAACGGACCAATTTTTCACTTTCCAAAGTGGTATATTCGTCAACTCCGTTAAAACGGCCAAATTTGATACCGGCTGGTGCGGAATGAAGTGGTACATAATGAAATACACACAATACTTCATTATCTTTCATGTATTGGATTAAATCAGACCGTTCATTAAGGTTCTTGCACTTTATATAAAACATATGAGCATTATGAACACACCCATCAGGAATAAAAGGAAGCTTTATTTTTTTTTCTTCTTCAAGATACTTAAGAGTATTATAGTAAATATTCCATCTTTTAATTCTATTCTCATTTATAATATCTGCTACCTCTAATTGCGCCCATAAATAAGCTGCGTTCAAATCTGATGGAAGGTAGCTGTCACCAAAATCTACCCATGTATATTTGTCTACCTGTCCTCTGAAAAACTTTGATCTATTAGTTCCCTTTTCCCTGAGGATCTCAGCTTTCTCAATATAGTTTTCATTATTAATCAGGATTGCTCCGCCTTCACCCATTGAGTAATTCTTTGTTTCGTGGAAAGAATAACATCCGAAGTCACCAATTGTACCAAGCGCCTTACCTTTGTAAGTACTCATCACCCCTTGTGCCGCGTCCTCCACAACCATCAGATTATACCTTTTGGCAATATCCATGATTTCATCCATCTCACAAGCGACACCTGCATAATGAACCACGCAAATCACTTTTGTTTTTTCAGTAATAGCCTCTTCAATCTTTGTTTCATCAATATTCATAGTATCAGGGCGAATGTCCACAAATACAAGTTTTGCCCCAGCAAGCACAAATGAATTAGCCGTGGATGAAAAAGTATATGAAGGAAGAATAACCTCATCGCCAGTTTTCAAGTCGCAAAGAAAAGCAGCCATATCTAGTGCAGCCGAACCACTGGTGGTAAGCATGACTTTTCTCGCTTTGAAGCGTTTTTCAAGCCACTCACTACATTTTTTTGTAAATCGGCCATCTCCACATATCTTATGTGAATCAATCGCTTCTTTCATATAACCAAACTCCGTACCCACAAAAGGGGCCACATTAAAAGTAATCGTAATTATTTCTCCTTTCTTTTACTTTTGAAATTGACAAACTGTAATAATTGTCTCTTCCCTATGGTTATAATTTCTATTATATCATTTTTATAAAGGACTAATAAAACTATTACACTAATTATGTACCCAACTACTGATATCAATCCAAATTCATAAAAAGTATTATACCACGCATACAAAAGAGAAATAGCAGTAATAACCATAAATCTTTTTAGTGCATAATCTACATAATAGTATTTATTTGAAAATGCAGTCCTTAAAGCAAAATATACAATATATGATATGCCCGTAGATATTGCCGCTCCTTGTCCTCCAAGCCTAGGCACAAGAATCCAGTTACCTGCAAAATTTGTAATGCACGAGACAATTGAAATGTAAATATATAAATAACTCTTTTTTGAAACTCCTATTCCACTACATGTAGTCTCAGAAATCGTATACATAATAGGGTTAAAAATTAGAAACGGTATAATTTTCCCAGCAAAGCGATACTTTTCTCCCAAAAGCAACACAAAAAAATCTTTGCAAAATATCAATGATAATCCTATAAAAAACATTACAACGGTAATATATCGATTACCCTTTTTTATAAATGATGTATCTTCTGGATGTTTAACATAATGTTCAGTTTGCATAGGCGACCAAACCGCATTAAATGTAGATTGAATAATGGCAAATATGCTTATTATTGTCATTGCGCCGGTATAAATACCCACTTCTGAATATGTACAAAAATGATTTAATGAAATTTTATCAATAGCCTGAAATAATGTTGTTAACCCCATTGATAACATCAGAGGTAGCCCATATCGTATGATTTCTTTATAATTACTTGGTAATGAAATACCTTTAAAATGCCATAGGTTCCTTGTAGCAAAAGTTGTATATACTCCTTGTATAATTAACGATAATAGCGTTGCTATACAAAGGATTTCCAAGTCGTATCCATCTATAATCACAATTAAAGGAATTACAAGAGCTATATACGATAGTCTATGCAATACATCTGATATGGCATACTTTTTACTTTGATAAGTTGTTCTTAACACCAGTGTTGAAATGCGTGTCCATATATTTACTATTACATTGCAACACATAATAATCATTATTGTCGTAGAAAACTCAAAAGTAAAAATGTGAAATACTGAAACTAATATAACTATTAAAGAAAACAGCCCACCTATTACTAATGGAATAAAGAAACATAATTTTAATAATCTTCGCCTGTATTCATTTGAATCTTCATCGTAGTAATACCTAACTAGTGCCTGATCCAAACCAAAAAACAAAAACATTAGTGTAATACTCGTATACATTGTAAAAATAGACAACTGGCCATACTCATTAGGATCCACAATTCGAGTTATTATTGGTGTAGTAATTAATCCAACCAACATATTAATTATAGTTCCAGATCCAATAGCGAAAAAATGACTTAAAAAATTTTTCTTTTCGTTCTGACTATTATCCATTGAAAACACTATCCCATTCGTTCTTAAAGTTCTCATCTGAAAACTTATATTCTATCTTTTCCCTGTTTGCTTTCTTTTCATCATCAGAAAGTGGTAAAAGAAATGACGGCTCTTCTACTTCATCAAAACTAAAAATATAATACTCTCCCTTCTGATATGACCGATTAATGGTATTATCCTCAGAAAGATAAACTTTTTTACCCAAATATAAAAGATTAGTTATATTACCCATTCCTTGTTGTCGACTATTGTTAAACACACCAATATCGATGGTGTCTAGGAATTCTATATACTCTTCATACTTCATAAAATCCGTCAAAGCCACAAAATCTTCTCCGAAAAGATTTTCCCCTTTTTCCTTAACCTCTACAATATAAGAGGAATTATCCGGATATGATAACGGGCAGTACACTTTGATTTTTCCTTGATAAGGTGCAAGCTTTTGAAACGTCTCAATATGTCTACATGTTTTCGTGGCTGAATGTCCCACCATAACGGTAGTTTTCGATTCACTTGTCGTTTTTGATTGTATCGAAGGTAAAAGTGTATAAGTATATTGTGCTCCCCTCACAAATGCATTATTGTCTATTTTATATCTCTCTTTGAGTGCATCATAATCTCCAGTGGTTATAAAGCCGCACATTCTACTGATTAATTTTCTTCGTAATGATTCATTATATAATGCCTTAATTTTATGTAGTCCTACTGAGTTTTTTGCAGCTTCATAATCATCATATAAATCTCTACCCCATATTGACCAACAGCTCCGTACTTTGTATTTTTTTGTCAAGGAATTAATAAAAAACAGGTCTCGTGTTCTAAGAAACAAACTATGATATATCAATATAGAGCATCCCCCTATAAGCCCTCTTATGAGAATTCGGTTACTAAATAATGTATCAAGCACAAAAACCATAGGTAAATCCTTTACCTCTTCAATTCTATATTCTTTTTTTATATCCCCGTATATTACGAACCTATGATTATTCATATCAAACAGTTTTTGAATTCTTTTTATATAATCTACTGTAAATTTCTCCGCAGGAATCAGATGTAAAGCAAAACTATTTTTCATTATAATGCCCCCCAAATATGTTTTGATAACATATTTACAAGAATAATGTAGGATAACCTCTTTCAAGGTTTTTTTTGCCTTAAAAAATCCAATGATTCTAAAACATATTCTTTTTTTATATCAGAGATACTTACAGAAATATTGTTCTTTCTATACAATTCACGTATAAACTTAACCATTCGGTAACCATAACCACCTGTAATTGCTCTAATCAATTTTCCTCCTGGCCACTCTGTGACTCTTTTAAACACATCTTCATTAATACGTTTTTTCAAAAAGAGATATTTTCTAACATACACCCACACTTCCACTTGATACTTATAAGGGCTAACATTCGATGTAAGACTATTTTCCCTTTCAGTAATAATATAAATAGTATCAGCACATGCATCTATCTTCTTCGCATAATATGCAGTCCTAACAGAAAACATCACATCTTCCGACCAACAACATGTATCAAAACGAATATGGTATTTTTCAATCAACTCTCTTCTTATCAGTTTAGACCATGGTCCATGTAATCTGTACTTTAAAACTTCTTCAGACTGTTTACCATTTAAATATTCATTTATAAGTTTTTTATAAGTCTTATGTCTATTACCCCCTGTGTTTTCAGGCTCTTTTAACGAATCCGGAGAAAAATATATTATATCCTCTGATCTACATGCAAATCTGTCAATTATACTAAATGCATCTTTTGTAAGATAGTCATCAGCATCTATAAATAACACCCATTTACCTTTTGCATGCTCAAGTCCCTCATTTCGACATCTACCCGCTCCATGAACGGATGATGGATTATAATAAAGCTCAATTCTAGATAATAATTCTAAACCTAGTATTTCTTTTATTTTGTCTTTATCATTAAAGCTATTGTCATCCACTACTATCAACTGAATGTCTTCACGATCTGGAACAGAAGTAATCATCCTCTTAAGTAGATCACAAGACTTAAAATGGGGTGTTATAATACTATATGTATAATTTGACATTTTTCTCCTCTTGAGTTAACTTATATTCTAAACCTATTTAGAATAAGTTTCAGGCTACTTTTTATATATCTTAAATTCAGTCCTCCCATAGATATTCCATATTTTTTATACGTTTTATACATATACTTTGCCATTGGATATCCATAACCCTGAATTACCGCCCTTATAATTTTTCCGGGCATCCAGCCCATTAGTTGTTCGAATAGTTCGTTATCTATTCTATTTCGCAAAAAAACATATCTTTCTACATACGCATTAAACCGATTGGCATATGAATGAGCATCAGTCTTACCAATCAAAGTCCCCTCTTTTTCTGTAATACAATAGACTACATCCTCACTTGCCTCTATTTTTCTCGCATAATAACCACATCTTACAGAAAACATAACATCGTTAGCACACATTCGTCTCGAAAACTTGATATTCTTATCATCTACCATAGAGTTTCGTATCATTTTTGACCAAGGAGCACACGTACAGTAGCGAAGAATCCCTTCTGTTAATTGGTTTCTGTTATGTATAAATTCATGGATACTCTTTTTATTTGATAGGTGCCTTCTTCCTGTTTCCATTGAAGGAAATTTACTTGATGTTGGTGTAAAATATATTATGTCAGCATCAGATTCGATATATTTATCCATTTTATCAAATGCTCCCACCATAAACATATCGTCTGCGTCTGCAAATAGTAACCATTTGCCCTTTGCTTCCTTGAGTGCGATGTTACGACATATTCCGGCACCTTTATTAGCAGAATCATTAACTCTGTATATAGTATTCGGTCGGAAAGACGTCACTCGACTAAGGAATTCTTTAGGTTCAGTAAAACTGTGATCATCCACTACTATCACTTGTATATCTTCCCTTAAAGGAATACTATCTAAAAGCTCCTTAAGTGATTCCATGTCATTATAGTGTGGAATAATAACCGTATATGTATACATGAGTTCTCTATTCATCCGCCTTCCCCATCTTAAACTTTTTAAAATAATAAATTAATACCTCTATTTCACCTACACTCTATTAGACAGGTAACTATCAACCTGTCATCTTTCTGCTAGCTCTTTCAGATTTCCGTATCATACGATCATGAAATATTTTAAATATCCTCAAGAACATGCTCTCAGGTAATATTTTATATAATAATCTTTCAATTTTCATCATAAAAGAGAGTGAGGATTTCATTTTGGAAATATTATTAAAAGGTGTCTTCACTAGATAACTATCAAAAAGATTTTGAACAGGATGTATGCTTTTTTCATCAAGTGGATAACTGCCCATAAATCTAAGGAAATGTATAATACAAGGAGCTTTACAAGCCGCAGTTATTTGATCAATACTGTAGTATGCTCTATCCTGCTTAAAAATACGATCAAAACGTTTGGGCTGAAATGCAATATACATACATTGCAGATTATACTTTGGATCCAGAACTTCGATATCCCCCTTTAATACCACATTATAAAAGTCTTGATCTACAGTCCCATATATACGGACATTTTTTGCATGATCAACTATTCTTTCAAGACATTTTTCCTCTCTCCATTTATTTATGTCAAAAAGAATCACTCCGGAATTAAAATAAGGTTCATCTTCATATATTCCAAGAGCATACTTGTTTTTACCCATTAAACAATCTTGAACCATACCAATTGGATGATTACATAGGTCAATGTTTAATAATTCTGACAAGTCTCCTGTTATTAGCGTATCACAATCAAGATATATCAATCGTTCTACATCATCCTGTATAACATATTCTAAAAACAATTTTAAATATGACATAGTATTCTTTCTAAATCCCATATAAGATGCAATGCCATATTCTTGAGCCTTTTCACGAAGAGTCTTAGCATCATATATAATCAACTCTCTCATAAAAGAGGACGCTATTTTTTTTAGTTTTTCTATATTATCATCATGAATCCCGTCTGATATTATATATATATCAATCTCTTTCATTTTAATGTTTGAAGCCAGCATGGACTGCATCGACACACCTAAATAAGGAGAATATTTATCATCCGATTGATATAATACATGTAATGTACTATTACTCTCACACATGAGTTTTACTATTTATCCTCCTTTGATTCGCTCTCATAAAAATTGATTCGTTCTTCTTCTATTACCAGCGGTCTCTTCATCACTCTGTTATTGATACTCATGATATATTCTCCAAGAAGTCCGATAAAGAAAAGTTCTATACCTCCAAGTACGAATACACCGATAACAATAGGAGCATTACCCATAGCAAAGTTATCCCAATTAACAAGTTTTAATACCAGATATACTATGGCTATGATAAAGCTGATAAACCCAATGATAAAACCACCTATAGTTGCTACTCTAAGTCCCACCTTAGTATATGACGTAAAACTGAGCATAGCCGCATCATATAAGGAATACCAGTTATTATGCGTTTTCCCGGCACGACGTTTCTGTTGCTCATAAGGGATATCCTTACGCTTGAATCCCAGTTCAGCTACTATACCTCTCAGGAAAGGTGTAGGATCCTTTAAGTCTCTAAGCACCTCTATAAAGTCTTTATCATATAGCCCAAACCCTGTAAAGTGCTCTATCTGCTCTACATTTGACATCTTCTTTATAAGCTTATAATAACAGGTTCTAAAGAACCTCATCAGCTTATTTTCTTTGCTTTTGGTCTTTATGGCACTGACTATCTTAGCCCCATCTTCCCATTCTTTTACCAGTTTAGGTATCATCTCCGGCGGATCCTGGAAGTCAGCACACATACATATGGTGCAGTCACCTGTAGTCTGCAGCATACCGTAGTAAGGTGAGTTAAACTGCCCGAAGTTCTTGGCGTTAAATATAGCTTTAATCTTTTTATTCTCTTTACACAACTTGCGGAGTTTGACACGAGTAGTGTCCGATGAATCATTATCTATAAATACTATTTCATAATCATAAGAAGGCAGTCCTTTTGTGAACTGCTCTATGATGGCTTCGCTTAGCGGAACCACATTTTCTTCTTCATTATAGCATGGTACTAAGACCGATATCTTCTTCATATCCCCATCCGCCAATTATAGTTTATTTTCTAATTACCCATATTTCCATACATTCTCTTAACTTATCATTTTAGCATATCTTGCTATCAAATGCAAATCATCATTTCCCGGCAAACACCTTAAAAAACAAGTCTTCATCAGGGTCTACGCATACAAAATTACCATACGTCAGCTTCTTCCCCGGTTCATCATAAGGTCCGTCACACCCTAAGGTATAGATATCATCATATTTCTCGTTATGGATACCATATTCCGATACCTCATGGAGCCCTCTTAAGAACTCCATCGCCGGTGTGAGTGTCCCCAGTATCAGAAACACTACCAACATTATATATGTCATTTTCTTTATTGAACCTTTTTCTTTCAGGACTTTTTTCTCATCTATAAGGAACTTGCCCACTAAAAGAAATACCATAACAAGTGCCGGTATAGATGCTCTCATGGAGAAGTCGTTTTTCCCTCCGATCTTTAACAACGGTATGATCAACAGACTGGCAAATGTCACATAATACACGGCACTCTTCTTATATTTCCAAGCCATAAATA
>JAEEGL011734390.1_pt1 | contig 12210 bp, 8 predicted proteins | sample 9134231 | NCBI WGS metagenome assembly JAEEGL01 (sample SAMN16246548, study PRJNA631951) | gut metagenome | biome: gut microbiome; feature: rumen; material: fiber-attached | host: Bos | place: Iran: Karaj | collected 2018-10
AATATATTCTCCATTTCCCCGGTAAGCTCCGAGACGATCTGCAGCAGCTCGTCCCGGGCCTTTTCGATGTCGTCCCGCTGGCCGGGGAGGAAGGTGTATCGCTCGTTCACCCACTCGAATTCCTCGATGGCCCCCAGGTTGGGGCTGCCCATGGCGTTCATTTCCCGCCGGATGGCCCCGGCGCGCTTCTGCGCCTGGGAGATGCTCTCCAGGGGCTGCCGCTGCCGGGCCGCGGCGGTGCGGCTCAGCTCATAGCTGTCCCACAGCTTGTCCAGCAGCTGCTTTTCCTCCATATCCGCCGCGTTTTTGCGCTGCTCCAGCTGGGCGAATTGACGCTCCAGCTCGTTGATGCGGCGGTTGGCCTCCTGGGAGGCCTTGTCCGAGCGGCTGCGGCGGGCCTCGTAATCCTGCCGCTGCAGCATGGTCTCGTTCAGTCTCGGCCGGAGCTTCTCCGTCTCGGCTCGCTCCGCGGCCGCTTTTGCGCCCAATGCCTCGATCTCCAGGCGAAGGGCTTCGTTCTTCTCCGCCAGCTCCCGCTTCAGCGCTTCCCGGTTCTCCCGGTCCCCGGTAAAGCTCAGCAGCAGCTGCTCCCATTCCGCGATGCTCTGCTCCGCAGCGGCGATCTCCGAGCGGAGGGAGGCTTCCTCCGCCTGCAGGGCGGCTGCGCCGGAGCGAAGCTCCTCCAGCCGGTCCGCCAGGCTCTTCCGGTCCCCCGTAAGGGCGGCTGCCTCCTCCTGCAGGGCCGCGGCGGCGGCTCTCCGCTGCCTCGCCTCGGCCTCTGCGGCGCCGTCCGCTTCCCGCAGATTCTTTTCCTCGGCTTCGCCGGCCAGAATGCTTTTTTCGACGCTCTCCACGTTCTGCCGCAGGGCGTCCGTGAGGGCCAGGCGCTGGCCCAGCTCGCCCTCCAGCTTCAGGCAGGCGTCCTCGGCGCTGCGCTTGACGCCCTCCGCCGTCTCGGCGTCGAAGGCCGCGGATGCCGCTTCCTTCTCCGCGGCGGACTTTTCTCTCGAAAGCTGCGCCAGCTTCTTTTCCAGCTCCGTCAGCCGTTCCTTCAGCCGCGCCAGCTCGTTGGCCCTGCTGAGAGCGCCCACGTTCTTCGCAGCGCTGCCGCCGGTCATGCTGCCGCCGGCATTGATCAGCTGCCCGTCCAGCGTGACGATGCGCAGCCGCCCGCCGAAGCGGCGGGAAACGGCAATGGCGGCATCCAGATCCCGGGCCACCACGGTCCGCCCCAGCTGATAGAGCATGACGCCGCGATAGGCTTCGTCGAATTCCACGAGCTGGGAGGCGATGCCCTCCACGCCGGGCATCTGCGCGAGCCCCGGCTCCTTCAGCTCCGTTCCGCGCATGGTGCTCATGGGAAGGAAGGTGGCGCGGCCCGCGTCCAGCCGCTTCAAAAGGGCGATGGCGGCCTTGCCGTCCTCCTCCCTGTCCACCACGATACTCTGGAGGCCGTTGCCCAGGGCCGTTTCCACCGCCACGGTATAGCGGTCCTCCGTGTGGATCAGCTCCGCCACCGTGCCGTGGATGTGCTTCAGGTTTCCCCGGTCCCGCTCCCGCATGACCGTGCGTACGGCCCGGGAAAAGCCCTCGTATTCCCGCTCCATGTCCGAAAGGAGGCCGACGCGGGATCGGGTGCTGTTTTCTTCCATTCCGGCGCTGCGGAGGTCCTCCGAAAGCTCCTCCAGCTTCTGGCGGCGTGCTGCCAGCCGCAGGGCATAGCCCCGGCAGGCGTTGGCCGCGGAAGCGGCGGCCTCCCGCTGCTCCGAGAGCTTCCCCCTGGTCTCCTCCAGCGCGGCTTCCTCGGTTTTCAGCCGTTCCTTTTGTTCCGCCAGCTCTCTTTCGGCGTTCTGCCTGCGGGTAACCAGGTTTTCCAGGCTTTCCGCAAGGGCTGCGCGCCGGGCGTCCAGCGCGGCGGCGGCGCTCTCCTCGGCGGCGGACCTCTTCAACAGGCCCTCCAGCTTTTCCTCCGCCTCATTCACGGCGGCGGAGGCCGCGCCGGTGTCGGAATAGAGGGCGCTTCGCCGCTCATCCAGGGAATTCAGGTTTGTCCGCAGGTCCTCCAGCTTATCGCGGCGCTCCGACAGCGTTTCTCTCAGCTCTGCTTCCCGCCTGCTCTGGCGGCTCTGCTCCTCCTCCAGGCGGCTGATGCTGCCCAGGGTGTTCTTCGAGTCCGCTTCCAGAGTGGCCTTGTCGGCCTCCAGCGCTCCGGCGCGCTTCTCCCCTTCGGCGATGGCGGAACGCAGCTCCTCCGCCTTTTCATCGGCGGCGCGGATGCCCTCGCTGCAGCGCTCGGATTCCTGATAAAGGTTTTCCAGCGCTTCCTTTTCCTCGCCGAGGGAGGCGGAAACCTCGTCGTAAGCCTGGTTCAGCGCGCGGGAGCGCTCCGTCAGCTTGTCCAGCGCGTCCATCCACAGGGAGATCTCCAGACCTCGAAGCTCATCCCTCAGAAGGAGGTATTTCTTCGCCGCTTCCGCCTGCTTTCGCAGGGGCTCCACCTGCAGCTCCAGCTCGGAGATCTTGTCTCCCACCCGCAGGAGGTTTTCGCTGGTCTTTTCCAGCTTTCGCTCCGTCTCTTCCTTCTTGTGGCGGAATTTGGAGATCCCGGCAGCCTCCTCGAAGATCTCCCGCCGGTCGCCGGACTTGGCGGCCAGAATCTCGTCCACCCTGCCCTGGCCCACCAGGCTGTAGCCGTCCCGTCCAAGGCCCGTGTCCATCAGCAGCTCGCTGATGTCCTTGAGGCGCACCGACTGCTTGTTGATATAGTATTCGCTCTCGCCGCTGCGGTAGTAGCGGCGGGTGATGGCGACCTCGTCCGCGTCATGCTTCAGGCTGCGGTCCTCGTTTCCCAGGATCAGACTCACCTGGGCAAAGCCGCTGGGGCCGCGCTGGGAGGTGCCGCCGAAGATCACGTCTTCCATTTTGGCGCCCCGCAGCGTTTTTGAGCGCTGCTCCCCCATGACCCAGCAGATGGCGTCGGAAATATTCGATTTTCCGCTTCCGTTCGGTCCCACGATGGCGATGACCCGCTGATCAAAGGGAAGGATCACCTTTTCGGGGAAGGATTTGAAGCCCTGGATCTCAAGCGCCTTCAAATACAATGGTCTTCTGCTCCGTTTTCTCTGTCTCTATGGCATATATAGCCATAGTCGAAGTATTTTACTACAATATCTCCCGGATTTCAACGGTTTCCGGCGGAATTTGGCCGCCGGCCACGGAAACTTCTTCCAAACCGAATTCCCAGCGCAGGGCCAGCAGGTTCGCGCGCTTCCGGCCCGTCATCCGGGAAACGCAGTCCACAGGCACCAGAAGCCTCACCCTGCGGGGCAGCGGCCCCATGGCCCGCAGCTTTTCCCTGGCCCGCTCCAGCCACAGTCTGCCGTAAACCAGCTCCCCCAGGGCGGGGTGATAGGCGCCGCCCACCGCTTCTCCGCCGGAGAGGGCTTCCGTGGGGTTCAGGCCCAGGCGCAGGATGGGGATGCCCGCCCTCTGAAACAAGGCGGCGATGGGCGCGCAGGTCTCCACCGCGTCGGAGACCGTGTGCGCCCGGTATTTCCCGGCGCGCCACAGGGCTTCCAGGGCCGTTCCCCGGAGGATCACCGTGGGATAGACGCGCACCCCGTCGGGCCGCAGGGCGCAAAGCGCTTCCGCCGTGCGGAGATCGGAGCCCTTGTCCGCGCCGGGGAGGCCGGTCATCATCTGGAGGATGAGCTTCATCCCCGAAGCCTTTACCAGAGCGGCAGCGGCGGCGGTGTCCGCGCTAGTGTGGCCCCGGCCGGAAAGCCGGAGCACCCGGTCCTCCATGCTCTGCGCTCCCAGCTCCACCGTCTCCACGCCATAGCTGCGCAGAAGCCCGAGCTTTTCCTCCGTCACGGCGTCGGGCCTTGTGGAGACCCGGAGGGAGGTCAGGAAGCCGGATTCCCTGTAGGGCGCCGCAGCCTCCAGAAGGGCGCGCTGCGTTTCCTCCCCGACGGCGGTGAAGCTGCCCCCGTAAAAGGCCAGCTCCGCATGCGCCGTCTTCCCCCGCGCCTCCTCCAGAGCCCGGACCACGTCCTCCGCCCTTGCAGGACAAAGGCTGCCCGAAATCGTGCGCTGGCTGCAGAAGACGCACGCATTCGGACAGCCCAAATGGGGAACGAAAACGGGAACGATGCGATTGCGGGGCGTCATACCGGCCCACCCTTCAAGCGCCCGTAGGCGGCCTGGGCGGCGGCCTGCTCCGCTTCCTTTTTGGAATAGCCGCTGCCTTCCCCGGCCACTTCGCCGCCGTAGATCACCTGGGCGGTGAAGACCTTGCGGTGATCCGGCCCGCTCTCCCCCACCATGCGGTAGGTCGGCGCGCTGATGCCCAGGCTCTGCACGGCCTCCTGCAGCAGGGTCTTGTAATCATGCTTGGCGGCGGCGGCCATTTTGATCTTCGGAAGGATGGTGCGCCCCAAAAAAGCCCGGGCGGCCTCCTCCCCGCCGTCCAGGTAAATGGCGGCCAGAACGGCCTCAAAGGCGTCGGCGATCATGCTGGGACGCCGGTGGCCCCCGCCGAGGGCTTCCCCCCTGCTGAGACGCAGCTGCTCCCCCAGCTTCAGAGGCGCTGCGGATTCCGCCAGGCTGGCTTCGCACACCAGCTCGGCCCGAAGGCGGGTCATTTCCCCCTCCGGCTTGTCCCCGTAGGCGTTATACAGCGCCTCCGCCACCACGAAGCCCAGAATGGAATCCCCCAGGAACTCCAGCCGTTCATTGCAGCCCTTGTGGCCCAGGCCCCGCTCGTTGGACCAGGAGGAGTGGGTCAGGGCAAGGGCCAGCAGCTCCTTGTTCCGGAACTCATAGCCAAGCAGCGTTTCCAGCTCAGACACGGTCCGCCTCCGCCCCTTCGCCCTCCGCCAGCAGAGCGCTCAGCTCCGAAGCCAGATCGGAGGAGGCCAGTTTCGCCGCCTGCCGGATGGCGGAGCAGACTGCCTTCGCATTGCTGGAGCCGTGGGCCTTCACCACCGGCTTGTTGATGCCCAGGAAGACGGTGCCGCCGACCTCGGTATAATCCATGCTCTTCTTGAATTCCTTTAGGCCGCCCTTCACCATGGCCCCAGCCAGCTTGCTCAAAGCGCTGCGGTAGAACACGCCCTTCAGCTTGTCCCCCATGTAGATGGCGGTACCCTCGATGGCCTTCAGCATCACATTGCCGCTGAATCCGTCGGTCACCAGTACGTCGCAGGCGCCGGAAAACACGTCCCGGGCCTCCACGTTGCCCACAAAATCCAGCTTGCCCGCCTCCCGGTCCTTCGTGAGAAGGGCGAAGGTCTCCTTCTGGAGCGCGCCGCCCTTGGTATCCTCGGCGCCGATGTTCAGGAGGCCGATCCTCGGCTCCTTTTTTCCCAGATAGCTTCGGGCCAGGACCTTACCCATATAGGCGAACTGCTGCAGATATTCCGGGGAGCACTCCGCGTTGGCTCCGCAGTCGATGAGGACGCAGCCCCCGCTTTCGGAGGGCAGGATGGGCGCAAGGGCAGCCCGGCGGATGCCGCGGACCCGCTTGACCACCAGGGTCGCCCCACTCAGCAGCGCGCCGGTGCTGCCGGCGCTGACGGCGGCATCCGCCTCACCGTCCCGCAGCTTGTAGAGCATCACGGCCATGGAGGAATCCTTCTTGTCCCGCACCGCTCTGGCCGGGTCGTCCTCCATGGTCACCACGTCGGAGGCGTTTGCGATCTCCAGGCCCTTGGGCAGGTTCTGGAGGCCCAGCTCCTGCACGCAGCGGAGGATGGCCTCCGTGTTGCCCACCAGGATGATCTCCGTTCCCAGCTCCTCCACCGCCTGGATCGCGCCCTTGACGATCTCCATGGGGGCGTTGTCCCCGCCCATGGCGTCCACAATGATCTTCATGTCTCTGTCTCCCCGTTACGCCTTGTCGAGACCGGCGATCACATCCAGCGCCCGTCGGCTCAGCTCGGCGTTTTTGTTTCTCTTTCCCCGGACCCTGTGGTCCAGGGGCTCGATGATCCCGAAATTCACGTTCATGGGCTGGAAGTCCGCGACGCTTTCATCGCTGACGTAGGCCGCCAGGGCTCCGATGGCCGTTTGCCTTGTAAAGTCCAGCGGCTCCTTCCCCAGCAGCTCCCTGGCGGTCTGGATGCCGCAGAGGAGCCCGGAGGCGGCGGATTCCACATAGCCCTCCACGCCCGTGATCTGCCCGGCGAAGCGGATGCGCGGCAGCGCCCGCAGGCGGTACTGCCCGTCCAGATGCCGGGGGGAATCGATATAGGTATTCCGGTGCATGACCCCATAGCGCACATATTCCGCCTGATGCAGCGCAGGGATCAAGGAAAATACGCGCTTCTGTTCCCCGAAGGTCAGGTGGGTCTGAAAGCCCACGATGTTGTATAAGCTGCCCTCGAAGTTATCCCGCCGCAGCTGGACCACGGCGTAAGGCTCCCGGCCGGTGGCGGGGTCGGTGATGCCCCGGGGCTTGAGCGGCCCGTAGCGCAGGGTATCCACTCCCCGCCGGGCCATGACCTCCACGGGCATGCAGCCCTCAAAGACCCCGGAATCCTCGAAGCCGTGGACCGGGGCTTCCTTCGCTCCCGCCAGCTCCCGGTGGAAGGCCTCGTACTCCTCCTTCGTCATGGGGCAGTTGATGTAATCCGCGCTGCCCTTCCCATAGCGGGAGGCGAAAAAGGCCCGCCCCATGTCCACGCTCTCCACGGTGACGATCGGGGCCGCCGCATCGTAGAAATGCAGATCTGCCTTTCCTCCCAGGAGGGCCAGGAGCTTGTCCGTCAGGGCTTCCGAGGTGAGGGGGCCGGTGGCGAAAATGACGGTCCCTTCGGGGATCTCCGTGACCTCGCCGGGGATGACCTCCACGCCGGGCAAGGCCCGGACGGCCTCCGTGACGCTTTTTTCAAAGCCCTTGCGGTCCACGGCCAGGGCGCTGCCCGCCTCCACCCGATTGGCGTCCGCGCAGCGCATGATGAGGGAATCCAGCTGCCGCATCTCCTCTTTCAGGAGGCCCACGGCGTTCACCGGGTCCGCGGAGCGGAGAGAGTTGGAGCAGACCAGCTCGGCAAAGTTCTCCGACACATGGGCGGGGCTCTTTTTTTCCGGCTTCATCTCGCAGAGGCGAACGCCGATGCCCCGGCGGCTCAGCTGCCAGACGGCCTCGCAGCCGGCCAGGCCCGCCCCCACCACGGTGACGGCGGGGATCATTCCCCCGCCCCCGTTTTCTTTGTCCGGGCGGCCTTTTTCCCGTCCTTCGGCGCGGCGGTCTTTCTTCCTGCGGCTTTCCCGCCCTTCGCTGCGGCGGTCTTTTTCCCGGCGGTTTTTCCTTCCTTCGCTGCGGCGGTCTTTTTCCCGGCGGTGGTTTTCTTCAGCGCGGCTTTTTCCTCCGTCGCCGCAGGCTTTGCCCCGGCATCCTCCGCCGCGGCGGCTTCGCCGCCCTCCGCGCTCTTTCGCTTATAGCCCCGCTTGTCCTCCGGCAGGAAGTTGGGGCATTCCTCGTTGATGCAGAAGGGCTTGCGGTAGCCCCGGCCGGAGCGCTTGAACATGGTCTTGCCGCATTCGGGGCAGTCGTCCTTCACAGGCACGTCCCAGGTCATGAAGCCGCAGTCGGCGACGAATTCGCAGGCGTAATAGGTGTAGCCCTTTTTGCTGGTGCGCTTGAGGATGCGCCCGCCGCATTTGGGGCAGCGGCCCGGCATTTCGATGACGATGGGCTTGGTGAAGGTGCATTCCGGGTAGCCGGGGCAGCCCAGAAAGCGGCCGAAGCGGCTGGATTTCACCACAAGGTTCCTGCCGCAGTTGGGGCAGATCTCCGAGGTCACCTCGTCAGGCACCTTGATGCGCACGCCCTTGAGGCTTTCCTCCGCGTCGGTGAGCTCCTTGCTGAAATCTCCGTAGAAATCCGAAAGGACGGCCTTCCAGGGCTTTTCTCCCTCCGCCACCCGGTCCAGCTGGGCCTCCATGTTGGCGGTGAACTGCACGTCCACGATGTTTCCGAAACGGTCCTCCATGAATTTGGTGACCGTCTCCCCCAGGGCGGTGGGCCTCAGCTGCTTGCCCTCCTTCACCACATACTCCCGGTCCAGGATGGTGGACACGGTGGGGGCATAGGTGCTGGGGCGGCCGATGCCCTTGTCCCGCATGGCTCCGATCAGGGTATCCTCCGTGTAGCGGGCGGGAGGCTGGGTGAATTTCTGCTCCTCCTTCAGCCGCCGGAGGGACAGCGCGTCCCCCTCCTTCAGGGGCGGCAGGGCCTTCGTCTTTTCCTCCTCGTCCTTCTGGGAATCGTAGACCCGGGTAAAGCCGGCGAATTTCAGCTGGGAGGCGGAGGCCTTGAAGATATGGCCGGCGCTGAGGACGTCCACGGCCACGTTGTCATAAACGGCGTTTGCCATCTGGGAGGCCACGAAGCGCCGCCAGATGAGGCGGTAGAGCCGGTACTGCTCCTCCGTAAGGTCCCTGTGGATCATTTCCGGGGTCAGCTCCACATTGGAGGGCCGGATGGCCTCGTGGGCATCCTGGGCGTTCTTCCCCGTGCGGAAGACCCGGGTCTTGTCGGGATAAAACTCCCTGCCGTATTCCCGCTGGATGAAGGTCCTGGCGGCGGCGGCGGCCTCGGCGGAAATGCGGAGCGAATCCGTGCGCATATAGGTGATCAGGCCGGTGCTGTCCTGCCCCGCCACGGGCAGGCCTTCGTAGAGGGCCTGGGCCACGGCCATGGTGCGCCGGGGCGTCATGTTCAGGCGGCGGGAAGCCTCCTGCTGCAGGGTGGAGGTGATGAAGGGGGGCGCGGGCGAGCGGGACTTGTCCGTGCGCTTCACCGTCTTCACCGTGAAGGGGGCGTCCTTCACCGCGGCGATCACCGCGTCCACGTCCTCCCGGCTGCGGAGCTCCTTCTTTTTCTTCTCCGTCCCGTGATAATGGGCGGTAAAGCTGTCCTCCGAGCCCGGGGCGCTGAGAAAAGCATCCAGCAGCCAGTATTCCTCCGGCACGAAGGCGCGGATCTCCTCCTCCCGGTCCACCACCAGGCGGGCCACCACGGACTGGACCCGGCCCGCGGAAAGACCGCGGCGGATCTTCGTCCAGAGGAGGGGGCTGAGCTTGTAGCCCACGATGCGGTCCAGGATGCGCCGCGCCTGCTGGGCGTCCACCAGGTCCATATCGATGCTGCGGGGCTTTTTGATGCCCTCCAGCACCACGTTTTTGGTGATCTCGTTGAAGGTCACCCGCAGGGTCTTTTCCGGGGGCAGCTCCAGCAGCTCGCAGAGATGCCAGGAAATCGCCTCGCCTTCCCGGTCCGGGTCGGTGGCCAGATAGACCCGGTCCGCAGCGGCGGCCTCCTCCTTCAGCTTTTCGATGGTCTCCTCCCGGTTGGGGATGGGACGGTAATCCGGCACGAAGCCGGCTTCGATATCCACGCCCAGGGTGCTCTTGGGCAGGTCCCGCAGGTGGCCCATGGAAGCGGTGACCCGGTAGCCAGGCCCCAGGTATTTTTCAATGGTTTTCGCTTTCGCGGGGGATTCCATGATTACCAGTGACTTTCCCATTGTCCTCCGACACTCCTTGTTATGACAACAGGTCTGAAGGTCCGAAGGCCGTCAGACTTGACTTTGATCCCTATAGCGAACCAGGAGACGATATTTGCCGTTTTCCTCCCGCACATAGCCCTTGAGCTGCAGCATGGTGAGGGCCGCCATGACGTTCTGTGCGCTGAGGCCGCTCATTCGGATGAGCTCGTCCTTGTAGCGTTCCCCCCGTGCGAGGACCTCCACAGCCTTCAATTCCGGCTCCGTCAGGCTCTCCAGTTGTTCTGATAGTGAACTATAATCTACGCTCCCTGCCTTGTCAATAGCTTCTTTTGTCGGATTATCCCTGCTCTGCGCCCGGTTTTCCGCCGCCTGACGCACCAGCTCGGGGTAACGGAAGCGGTATTCCTCAAGGATATCGTCCCCGCTGCGGATGAGCTGAGCTCCGTCCCGGATGAGGGCGTTGGAGCCCTGGAACCCGGGATCGTCCACCGCGCCGGGAACGACGAACACATCCCGCCCCTGCTCCTGGGCATGGGCGGCGGTGATGAGCGCACCGCTCCTCTGAGGGGCCTGCACCACGGCGACTCCCAGGCAGAGGCCGCTGATGATGCGGTTTCGCCGGGGAAAGCTGTAGCGCACCGCGGCGGACCCCGGCGGATATTCGCTCACCAGAGCGCCCTGCTCCCCCACGGTATCCTGCAGCTGCGTGTTCCAGGCGGGATAAACCACGTCCACCCCGGTCCCCAGCACGGCGATCACCGTGCCGCGGGCCTTGAGGGCGCCCCTGGCGGCGGCGCTGTCGATGCCCTCCGCAAGGCCTGTGACGATGACGCCCCCGCTGTCTGCCAGTTCCCCAGCGATGCGCCCGGCGGTCTCTTTCCCGTAGTCCGTGGCCTTCCTCGTGCCGACCACGCCGATGCACAGCCGGTCGTCCACCGGCGGCAGCTTTCCCCTGACATAGATCACCAGCGGCGGGTCCTCGATGCTCCGCAAACGATCCGGATAATCCGCGTCCTGCAGGCACAGGATGCGCACGCCGGTTTTCCGGCAGCTCAACTCGATGGCCTCCGCCCGGGAGATATCCTTTCTCTCCAGGGCGCGCACATCCCCGGCGCGGATGCCCTCCACGCCGGCAAAGGACCTGGGATCGGCCAGGAACAGCTCCTTCACGCCGCCCGCGGCGCGGAGACAGCGGCGGGCGATGCGGGGGCTGATGCCCAGCTGGGCCAGCCAGAGCCAATAGCGCAAATCAGACATTCTCTTCTCTCTCCCGATAGACTTCCCACATGAGCACCGCCGCTGCGGCCGCCGCATTCAGGGATTCCGCTCCCGGCGCCATGGGGATGCGCACGATCTTCTCCGCAGCGCGCAGCACCTCTTCCGAAAGGCCGTGGCCCTCGTTGCCCACCGCCAGGGCAAAGCGTTCCGGAAAGCGCAGGGAGCCCGCCTTCTCCGCCTTTTCCGCAAGGGCGGCGGCATAGACCGGCAGGTTTTCCTCCTGCAGCTCCTCCAGGGCCTCTTCTACGCTGCTCCGCTCCCAGATGTTCAGTCGGAACACCGCCCCCATGCTGGAACGGGCCGCCTTGGGGCTCCAGGGATCGGCGCAGGCGCCCGCCAGGAGGATGCCGTCGAAGCCGAAGGCCGCCGCCGTTCGGATCATGGTACCCACGTTGCCGGGATCCTGCATGTTTTCCGCCAGCAGCACCCGGCCCCAGACCGGCCCCGCTTCCTCGGGGATGGGTACGGTGAAAAGCAGCTCCGGCGCGCTCTTCATGGGGGATATGTATGCCAGGATATCCTCCGTCACGCTGCAGCAGCGGATGTCCTCGGGCATATCCGGCGCCGTCTCGCCCGTCAGCACCACCTCCGGATGCAGGCCGGCGGCCAGCGCTTCCGCCAGGAGCTTGTGTCCCTGTCCCAGAAGGAGCCCGGCTTCCCGCCGCGCCCCCTTGTCCCCCGCCAGGCGGCGCAGCTCCGCCACCAGGGGATTATGCCGGCTGGTGATCCTCTCCATGCTTCACTCCCCCGCATTCTCTGCTTCCGGGCTGGCCAGCAGGGCTTTCAGCGCCCGGACGGCAGCCTCCGTCATTTCCCGGCTGCCCTTGCCGTCCACGGTCCAGTCCGCCAGACAGGCATAGAATTCATGGTTCCCCAGGTATTGGATGGCCGCTTTGTCCCCCACCCAGATCCGGCGTCCGCTTTCATCCGCCGTTTCGATGCCGTAGTCCGCCAGGGGCTGGAAGGTGTCCTCCTGCTTGACGTAACGGGCGGACTCCCGCTCGTTCATCAGAAAGACCGTGTATTCCGGCAGGGACAGATACAGCATCATCTGATACTGCGCGCTCTCTCGCCGCTCCTCGTCCGCCAGGTCCACGGTGACGATGTTTACCAGGGCTTTCCCGTCCCCGTTCACGTCCCCGGCGGCGGCGGCGAACAGCTCCGCCAGGGCGGAGGCGTCGCTGCGGGCGATGGCCCCGTCCGCGACGACGGCCACATTCAGGTCGTATTCTTCCTTTTTGAACATATCCACCGTCATCCAGATCGCCGCGGCCCCCAGAAACAGTATCAGGATGCTGAGCTTGCCGTAGTGATACCAGAAGACGTTCGTGAACCAGTAGACAAAACCCTTTTTCGGCGTTTCCTCCATAGCTGTTCTCCATATTTCCAGTTTTCGGCTACTATAGCATAAGGACAG
>JAEEGL011825792.1_pt1 | contig 12210 bp, 7 predicted proteins | sample 9134231 | NCBI WGS metagenome assembly JAEEGL01 (sample SAMN16246548, study PRJNA631951) | gut metagenome | biome: gut microbiome; feature: rumen; material: fiber-attached | host: Bos | place: Iran: Karaj | collected 2018-10
GAAGAGCTTCACCCCCGAGGGCAAAATATGCATTGCTATCCCACAGATTAACGCCAGCTTCGAGGGCGTTATGGTTATGAACATTATCTTTGGTAACTATATCCAGAACGGCTTCTCGTTCCCCCTTACCCTCAAGCGCGTTACTCGTCCGCAGACTCCTAAGGGTCCCTTCCCTTATGATACCGAGGAGGTTACGTTCCAGAACGGGGAGTTTACTTTCCACGGAACGTTGTCTATGCCCAAGGATTGTACTGCCGAAACACCCGTGGTACTCCTTGTCACGGGAAGCGGACAGCAGGACCGCGACGAGACACTCTTCGACCATAAACCCTTTGCCGTTATTGCCGATGCCCTTGCTCGTAACGGCATAGCTTCCTTACGATATGACGATCGCGGCTACGGCGATTCAACCGTTCATTTCCTCAACTACAATACTCACGATTTCAAGGATGATGCCGCAGCAGGTCTCTCTTTCCTCCGCAAGCGCTTCCAAAAGGTGGGTATTATCGGCCATTCCGAGGGTGGCACCATAGCCCTTATGCTCGCAGCCGAAGGCAAGACCGACTTTATTGTTTCTCTTGCAGGTATGGTCGTTTCAGGAAAGGAAACCCTCCTGTGGCAGAACCGCGTTAGCTTAGAGGTATTGGGTGTTCCCCAAGAAGGTATCAACCAGTATATAAACGTCATCAGCAACCTCTTCGATAAAGCTATCGAGGGAAAACTGGAGAATATCGATTTCTCCTTGGCTCCTGATGCTCTGAAGCCCTTGCAACAGCAGAGCGTCAAGCAACTCTCCATGCCTTATTATCAGCACATCCTAACGGTTGATGTACGTCCTCTGTTGCCACAGATCAAGTGTCCCGTGCTTGCCCTTAACGGAACTAAGGACACACAGGTAAACTACCAGCCCAATCTTGAGGTTATAGAAAAGTACATCACTTCTCCTCATCAAGTGATAGCTATGGAAGGTCTCAATCACCTTTTCCAACATTGTACCACTGGCTCCCCAAAAGAGTACCGTCAAATAGAAGAAACCTTTGCGCCCGAAGCAATCCAAAAAATTCTGGACTGGATAGGCGGGATTAATAATTAGCCAATGTTCAATAAGCATACAACTCTCTTACTCATTATATACCTTTGCACGATTCCATCGGTAGCACAGAATAAATTTGTTTGGGATGACTTTGTGGAGGAAATAACCTCCAGTCAGGAATCAGAGTCCGAGGAGCACATCCTTTCCTATTTGGAGGAACTAAAGGATTTGCACGAACACCCTATCAACATCAACACTGCAACCATCGAGGAACTGGAGCAGCTTCCGTTCCTAAGCAAACAGCAGATAGAATCTATTCACGCCTATATCTATCTACATGGGCAGATGCAGACGCTGGGCGAGTTGCTGATGGTGCCGCTCATAGACGGGCAAACGTACCGATGGCTACATCTGTTTGTATATGCAGGAGAAGGGGAGAAGAAAAGTGACAACTTGTTCAGCCATCTCCAGAACGATTTCTCTACGCGGGTAGATATTCCCCTCTATTATAGAAAAGGTTACAATACGGCTAACGGATATGCCGGCAACCCGCTCTATCAGCGTATAAAATACGAATTGGGTAACGGCAAACATTTCCGTGCCGGATTTCATGTAGAGAAGGATGCAGGCGAACGCTTCTACGATTCGTACAGCGGCTTTGCCTTGCTTCGTGATGTGGGCATCGTGAAGAACGCTATTGTTGGAGACTATCGCATAGGACTGGGCGAAGGAGTGGCGCTGGGCGGCTCGTCGTGGTTCAGTAAATCGGCACCCGTGTCTAAAATACAGACGGGCATTAAGCCCCTAACCAGTACTGACGAGATAAACTTTTTGCGAGGTGCTGCCATCACGTTGAACCCTTGGAAAGGATGGGAAGTGACAGCCTTTGGTTCGTTCCGACAGAAGGATGCCACGCTGAATGCCGCCGATGAGATACAAACGCTCCAGACATCGGGTTACCATCGTACAGCATCAGAACTTAAAGGAAAGAATTGCGCAACGGCTACTACGGCGGGAGGCGGTATCTCTTGGCAAAACCAAAGCTTTCACTTGGGAACAACAGGCTACTTTATGCACTTCAATAAAGTAATGAATCCTGGCACCGCCAATTATCGACGCTACTATCCCAGGGGGCAGAATTTTGGCGTGGCGAGTCTTTATTACGGATATAGCCGTTACCGCTTTACCATTGCCGGAGAGACGGCCTACAGTACAGAGAAAGGCGGCATTGGAACCCTGAACCGCGTACAATGGATTCTGAGCAAACGTTACACCGTTTCTGCTGTTCAACGTTTTTATGACTACAAGTATTACTCTTTCCTGAGCGGAGCTTTTGCTGAGAATTCTACGGCACAGAACGAGAGTGGCATACTTCTGCATCTAAAAGCTCAGCCGTGGGATAGATGGCAGATTATCTGCTATGCCGACTTCTTCCATAACCCTTGGCCCCGTTACCGCATGACGCATGCCAGCACAGGGCAGGAAATGATGATGGAGGTTTCGCATCAGATAAATCAAACCCATACCATTCAGGTACGTTATCAGTTAAAGCGGAAAGAGCAGGCTGATGTGATGGAATCTCACCATCGTACTAAACTGCAATGGACTATTGCCCCATCCGAAAAATGGAAACTCCAGACCACTGGTTGGTATCACTCCGTGCAGGGTAGCAACGGATGGAGCATTCAGGAGACGGCTTACTGCACCCTTCCGAGACCTGCGCTTAGGTTTGCGGTTATGGCGGGGTATTTCCACACCGACGATTACAACAGCCGCATCTACCTCTACGAGCCTGCGCTCTACAGTAGCGTATCTTCAGGCCAATTCTTCGGCAAGGGTATTCATGGTGTCTGCACTGCTCGGTGGACCAGCAAAAACAATCATTGGATGCTGGAAGGTAAATATGCCCTTTGTAAGTACTTTGACCGCTCAGAGATAGGCTCTGCCCTCCAAACCATCTTTGGTTCTTGGAAAAATGATATTTCTTTGCAGCTAAGAGTGGTGATATAGCCTTTATTGGATTTGAATCACCACTTCGCCGGCTTTCAGCATATCGTTGTGATTGATGAACCAGCCCTTGAGAGGTTTCTTGCCACAGAGAATCTGCTGAATTTTTTCGCCCTTGCCTTCTTTACGGATAACTACACTACGACCGTCGCCCATGCGAAAAGTTACCTTATCAAATAATGGAACGGTCACGATGTATTCGGGATCGGCGGGAGAATAGGTGTAGATGCCTATGGCATTCAGGACATACCATGAGGAGGTCTCTCCTGCATCATCCATTCCAGCATAAGCTAAGTGGTCCTCTCCCATATCATAGTATCTGTCCATCAGTTCATTCAGGATGTGCTGTGCTTTTTCCTGCTTACCTATAAAATAATAGGTATAGGGAACGCTGTGGTCAGGTTGGTTGCCGTGACAGTAGTTACCCATAAAACCTGTCATGTTCCAGGCTTCATATCCGCGCCAAGGCTCGTTGAACATACTGTCCAACTTCTGTTCTACCGCCTGATGGTTAGGATAGAGGGCTATCATTCCCTGCGGATCGTGCGGCGCAAAAAAGAGGCTCTGCCAGGCATTGGCTTCACGATACATATAGGCGTAGTAAGGATAGTAAGGGTCGAAATCCTTTATCCACTCGCCATTCTCAATCTTGCCTCTCCAGAAGCCCGTTGAGGGGTCGAAAAGGTTTTTGTAGTTGCCTGATCTCTTCATCATAAGCTTGTAGTTGGCCTTGTCGCCCAACACCTTGGCAACCTGTGCTACAGCATAATCGTCATAAGCATATTCCTGCGTCTTGGTAACGGCGGCCTTGTATTCGTCTTCGGTAGGTACATTGGTGGTATCCTTTTCGGCTATCCAACCACGTTCTATATACTCCTGCAGGAAAGGACGTCCGCCTCTGCCAGGTACGGTGGCGTTCTTGAGCATAAGCCTGTAGGCTCTATCCAAGGGGAAATCCTGAATACCTCTGCTCCACATACCGCTTACCATCGTGCTGGCATGATCGCCATGAAAGAAGGTGGGCATATAGCCACCTTGTTTTTCGCCGCGGTCGATGCAAGACTTCAGGATATCGCAAGCTACATTGGGCGTTATCATAGCCAAGAGCTGCAGTTTGTTGCGATAAGTATCCCAGAATGAGGGGTCTGTATAGTAGCGGAAGTCGCCCTTGACCACCTGATTGCGGGCATCCAGATACTCGCCATTGACATCGCTCCTCAGCACAGGCCACAGGAAAGCGCGATAGAGGGTGCTATAGAGAAGTCCTTTCTGTCGCTCTGTGCCGCCTTCCACCTGTATGTGTGAGAAGATATTTTCCCACGTCTCATCGGCCTTCTGGCGAACATCGGAAAAACTAAGGCTGGCCATCTCAGCTGCCAGATTCTCTTTGGCATTCTCGATGCTAACGAAGCTGAAACCAATCTTCAGTTCCAAAGGTTCGGCACCCTTGTTGTTCTCGAAATCCACCACGGCGATAGTCTGCTTCTTTTCACTCTCTAACTTGACACTTTTTACGGGCAAGTTAGCGGTGGCATAGAAGTACATTCTGCCGTGGCCGTCCTGAAAGCCTTGAAAGGCATTGGTATCCGTGGCCTTCTCTATACGCCAATGACGAGGCTGGGCGTTGTTCTTGGTGATATCTACCAAAAGACGCTTCTCGTCCTGCGGGCGGAAGGTGTAGCGGTGATAGGCACAACGGAGGGTGGTGGTGAGTTCGGCTTTTACATTATAGCGCTGCAAGAACACACTGTAATACCCAGGGTGAGCCTCCTCCTCTGTGTGACTGAACCACGAGCAGTAGTTATAGGGATAAAACCGACCCGTTACGGGCAGCATGGGAATATGTAACTGGTCCCAATGTCCTTTGGCGGAGTGGGCGAAGCCATAAATCTGATGGTCTTCGTACTGATAGCCGCTGCCACTATGGTACATGGTGACGGGTGTACACTGCACCATAGCATTGGGTACGGAAGCACCAGGGAAAGTCTCTGCCCCCCAAGCGCGCTTCACTTCAGTACGAGTATAACCGAGGTCATCGGGAGTCCACAAAGTGGCGGTACCGAGGAGGGGGTTACAATATCTGGTGAGCTTTTCCGCTTGAATGTTAACGACTAAAGATAGAAGGAATAAAAAAAGAAATCTTTTCATCATGCAGTTAATTTGTAATGGTACATAAACTGGCGCAAAGGTAAGCATTTTATTCCTTCTATGCAATGCTTTCTTGTTTCATGCGTACGGAAAAGAAGGGAAATAAAAGGTTTTCTTCGGCTCTTCTCTCGTTTGTTTGTACTTTTTTTGTAACTTTGCGCCAAAATCATATACAATTAATACTTTATGAAAACAAATAGAACGTTTATTTGGGGATTATTGTCGTGCCTCTGTATGAGCAGTTGGGCACAGGTGAATATCAATGTGGATGTAGCCCAGAAGGGCATAGAAATCAGTCCGACACTTTACGGAATCTTCTATGAGGATATCAACTTTGCCAGCGACGGCGGACTGTATGCTGAGTTGATCAGGAACCGCTCGTTCGAGTACAATGCCGGACAACCTGAGTTCTGGAAGGCGGAAGGTGCTGAGATTTGTCTGGTGGAGGACAATTCGAAGTTCGAGGGTCAGGAGTCTGCAACCCCTTGGGCTGAGAAGTGGACGGACCATGCGCTGAAGGTTGAGACTGCGGCTCTTGGCGGCAAAATTATCAACGAGGGCTATTGGGGCATCAATGCTGTAGCGGGAACGCAGTATAAGCTTTCCTTCTGGATTAAGCCTGAGAAGGGAAATCCTGGTAAGATGAAAGCTTCTCTTGCCGACAGGAACGGAAAAACGTTGGGCGAAACCATCATAGAGCGGAAGCTAAAGAAGGGCTGGCAAAAGGTGGAAACGACTATCGTAGCCGAAGCCTCGGACCCACAGGCTGTTTTCCATCTGCAGTTTGAGAAGCCTGGCACCTTCCTGCTGGATGTGGTAAGTCTCTTCCCGCCTACTTACAAGGGTCGGGAGAACGGTTGCCGCATCGACTTGGCGGAGAAGCTGGAGGCGCTGCATCCTGCCTTTATGCGCTTTCCCGGCGGTTGTTATGTGGAAGGTAACTACAAACCTGAGAATGCTTACCATTGGGAGCGTACAGTAGGTCCTGTTGAACGCCGCCCCGGGCACATGAATGCCAACTGGGGTTATCCTACCACAGACGGACTGGGCTTTCATGAGTTCCTCCAGCTCAGTGAGGACTTGGGAGCCAAGCCCCTTTACGTGGTGAACATCGGTATCTGGCACGGTGGGTGTACGCCGCTGAATGAGTTGCAGCCCTGGATAGACGAATGTCTGAATGCTTTGGAGTATGCTAACGGTCCCGTGACCAGTCGTTATGGTAAGATGCGTGCCGAGAACGGGCATCCGGAGCCCTTCAATATTGCTTACATAGAGATAGGCAATGAGAACTACAACTATCACATGGAGAACAATTCGGATCAGAGCGACCATTACCCTGAGCGCTACCGTATGTTCTACGATGCTATCAAGGCTCGTTTCCCTGAGGTGCAATGCATTGGCAATGTGGAGTCTTGGGGTACGGATTATCCTAAGTGGAGAAACAGTCATCCCGTAGATATTCTGGATGAGCATTACTACAGAACACCCCAGTGGTTCGCGGACCAGTATAATAGGTTTGACAACTATGACCGCCAGGGGCCCGTCATTTATCCGGGTGAATATGCTGTGACCAACGGTTACGGTACAACGGGCAATATGAATGCTGCTATGGGTGAGGCTATATTCATGATGGGTATGGAGAACAATGCGGATATTGTACGTATGAGCAGCTATGCACCTATCTTTGTAAACGAGAACCAGATACAGTGGCGTCCCGATATGATTCGTTTCAATAGCGGTCAGTCGTTCGGTACGCCCAGCTACTGGGTACAGCAACTGTTCCCCACCCACGTGGGTAACAGACTGGTGAAGAGCGATTTGCAGTGGAATATACCTCTGCAGGAGGAACGGGAGAACGCGGTGCCCGTAGGTGTAGGTGTCGCTACATGGAAGACACAGGCGAGCTACAGGAATGCGCAACTTATCGTAGAGGGAGCGGACATCCTGCTCTCTGGTATGAAGGACTGGAAGAGCGGCAACTCAAAGCCCTCATATCAGGGGACGTGGAGTACAGATGCAGACGGGACCTTGCGCCAGACTTCCGATGCTGAGGAGAGTATGCGTGTGTCTCCTGAAACAACTGCCTCTAAGCGTTATACCTATAAGCTTCAGGCGCGGAAGGACAGTGGCGATGAGGGCTTTATGATAGTCTTCAACTATGTGGACGAGAAGAATTTCGATTGGCTCAACCTGGGTGGATGGGGCAACACCAAGACGTCTGTGGAGACAACCTATAACGGTGGTCGCAACAATCTGGGGGGCGACCGCAAGGATCACTATGAGGCAGGCAAGTGGTATGATATCCTGTTGGACGTTGACGGCGAGAACATCACCGGAATGGTGGACGGGAAGGTCGTTTATCAAGGCAAGAAGAAGAGCGGCAAGATGCATGGCGTATTTGCCAACAGCACGTTGGATGAAAAGACGAACACTCTCTACACCAAGGTCGTAAACCTCTGCGGCACAGGCACCAAGGGTACTGTGCAACTGGCGGGCGGCTCAGCAGAAAAGGCAGAGATGGTAAGGCTGTACGGCTTGAGCGGCGAGGATGAGAATACCATGCAATACCCCGACAATATCGTGCCTCGTCCTGCCAAGGTTCAGACCACAGGCGACGGCAGGACGCTTACCTTCGACGTAGCGCCCAACAGCGTAAATATTATCACCACAAAACTGAAATAGGAAACTGCTACACGTGGGAAAAATATCTGCCGCGTGAGGAAACAAAATATTTTCAGTAATAATTTTTGGAGGAAATACATCTTTTTTCATAAATTTGCGGGCAATATGAAGTACATAACATTGCCCGAGACACTGGAGGGAGATACCCACCTTTCGTTCTACCTGGCCATGGAGGAATATGTGGCGAAAAACATAGATGAGCCCGATTGCTTCTTCATGTGGCAGGTAGGACCAACTGTTATCTTCGGCAGGAATCAGGTGATGCAGAACGAGGTGAATACCGAGTACTGTAGGCAGCATGGTATAGAGATGTTCAGACGCAAGAGCGGTGGCGGCTGTGTGTATGCCGACAGGGACAATATCATGCTTTCCTTTATCACCAAGGGCGACAATGTGCCTTTTACCTTCAACCGCTTTATGACGATGCTGATATTCGTGCTTCGGAAACTGGGCGTCGAGGCGGCGGGGACTACGCACAACGATGTGATGATAGGCGACCGCAAGGTATGCGGGACAGCCTTTTACCAGTTGCCAGGGCACAGCATTGTACACAGCACGATGCTCTATGATACTAACATGGAGCATATGCTGAATGCCATCACGCCATCAACCGAGAAGCTGCAGAAGAACGGAGTGGAGAGTGTAAGGCAGCGCATCACGTTCCTGAAGGAACACATCAGTCTGAACAAAGAGGAGCTGAAGGCGTTTATCCGTGAAACGCTTTGCGACGGCGAGTTACTGCTTACAGATGCCGATGTGGAGGGCATCCGGAGGATAGAGCAGGAATACATGGACCGTGAGTTCATTCAGAGGATGTAAAAACGGGAACGGAAAAAAGAGAAACAGAGTTAACAAAAATTGATATTATGAAACAAACTTGCCTTTATGACAAACACGTGGCATTAGGTGCGCTGATGTCACCCTTTGCGGGCTTCGATATGCCCATTCAGTACACAAACATAACGGACGAACATCAGGCTGTACGTACGGCTTGCGGCGTCTTCGACGTCAGCCACATGGGCGAAGTGACCGTACGTGGCGTAGATGCGGAGCGCTACGTTCAGCATATCTTTACCAATGACGTGAAGGGAGCTCCCAAGGGTAAAATCTTCTACGGCATGATGTGCTACGAGAATGGCGGAACAGTTGACGACCTGCTGGTCTATAAGATGGGAGAGGGCGACTTCTTCCTCGTTATCAATGCCGCTAATATAGATAAGGACTGGGCTTGGATGCAGGAGCAGGCTAAGGGTTTCAACATCGACCTGCAGAACCGCTCGGACAGTTATGGTCAGTTGGCAGTCCAAGGACCAGAGGCTGAGCAGGTGGTAGAGCAAGTGCTGGGACTGGGATGCAAGGAGCTGGAGTTCTACACAGTAAAGACCATCGGCGATGTGATAGTCAGTCGCACCGGCTACACAGGCGAGGACGGATTCGAGATTTATGCTGGCCCCGACTATATTAACGAGTGCTGGGACAAACTTATCAAGAGCGGTCGCTGCAAGCCCTGCGGACTGGGTTGCCGTGATACTTTACGCTTTGAGGTCGGTTTGCCTCTTTATGGCGATGAACTGAGCGAGGACATTTCGCCCATCATGGCAGGCCTCGGCATTTTCGTCAAGTTGGACAAGGAGGAGTTTGTAGGTAAAGAAGCGCTCCTGAAGCAGAAGACCGAAGGCGTGGCCAAGAAGTTGGTGGGCATAGAGCTGGCCGACAAGGCTATTCCCCGTCATGGCTATCCCGTACTCAATGCAGAAGGCGAGACCATTGGCGAGGTGACAACTGGCTATCACACCATATCTTCGGACAAGAGTGTATGTATGGCACTGGTTGACAGCAACTTTGCTAAGCTGGGAACCCCGCTGCAAGTTCAGATCAGAAAGAAGGTATTCCCAGGCGAAGTGGTAAAGAAGCGTTTCTACGACAAACATTATAAGAAATAAACCAACAAAACTAACAATCTATATATTATGGCAACAGTAAAAGAAGGACTCTATTACAGCGAGTCACACGAGTATGTGAAGGTAGAAGGTAACATTGGTTACATAGGTATTACAGATTACGCTCAGCATGCATTGGGCAACGTGGTTTACGTGGATCTGCCCGATGTAGACGATGAGGTAACGGCAGGCGAGGAATTTGGCGCCGTAGAGAGCGTTAAGGCTGCCAGCGATATCATCTCTCCCGTCAGCGGAACTATCATCGAGGTGAACGAGGCGCTGGACGATGAGCCCGAACTGCTGAACAAGGACGCCTTCGGAAACTGGATTATCAAGGTTGAGCTCAGCGACAAGAGCGAGCTGGACGGCCTGATGGATGCTAAGGCATACGAAGCGTTTTGTGAGAATGCATAATGCTCCATGTTCCATGAACTACAAGTATTTTCCCCATACTGATGCCGACCTTCAGGCTATGTTCCAGAAGGTGGGCATCAAGAGTCTTGACGATCTCTATGCCGAGGTTCCCGAGCAGATTCGCTTCCGTGGCGAATATCAGTTGCCCGAGGAAATGAGCGAGATAGAGGTTCGTCAGCTCTTCGATAAGCTGGGCGCCCAAAACAAGCCATTGACTTGCTTTGCCGGTGCCGGCGTCTATGACCATTATACACCCAGTGCTATCCCCCAGTTGCTCAGCCGTTCTGAGTTCCTGACCAGCTATACGCCGTATCAGGCAGAAATCTCACAGGGAACGCTGCATTACATCTTCGAGTATCAGAGCATGATGGCCGAGCTGACTGGCATGGACATCAGCAATGCTTCCATGTACGACGGAACTACCGCAACGGCCGAGGCCGTGATGATGGCTGTGGCTGCGGGTAAGAAGCAGAACAAGGTGTTGGTGAGTGAGACCATCGATCCCAAGACACGGGCTGTCGTTAAGACATATGCCCACTTCCATGGCATAGAGATAGAGATGATTCCTGCCAAGGATGGTGTGACCTCAAGGCAGAACCTTGAGGCACAGTTAGCTGGTGGTGACGTAGCCGGTGTACTGGTACAGCAGCCTAATTTCTATGGTATTGTAGAGGATTACGAGGGCTTCGCCGATGTTTGTCACAATCAGAAGGCACTCTTTATCATGAACAGCGTAGCTGCAGATTTAGCTGTATTGAAGACACCTGGCGAATGGGGTGCCGACATAGCTGTGGGCGATGGTCAGAGTCTGGGCATCCCCATGCAGTGGGGCGGTCCATATGTGGGCTATATGTGCTGTACAGAAAAGCTGATTCGCAAGATGCCGGGTCGTATCGTAGGTATGACACAGGACAATCGCGGACAGCGTGCCTTTGTGCTGACGCTGCAGGCTCGTGAGCAGCATATCCGTCGTCAGAAGGCCACCAGTAACATTTGCTCTAACCAGAGTCTGATGGCACTTTGGGCAACAGTCTATATGTCACTGATGGGTAAGCAGGGTCTGAAGGAAGCTGCAGAGCTTTCATACGCCGGAGCACATTACCTGTGTGACGAACTGCTGAAGACGGGCAAGTTCAGCCTTGTCTATAATCAGCCTTTCTTTAATGAGTTTGTGGTTCGCTACAACGGCGATGTGGATGCCTTGCAGAAGCGTCTGACGGAAAACGGTATCTTTGGCGGTGTTAAATTGGATGCTGACCAGTTGATGTTTGCCGTTACAGAAAAGCGTACCAAGGAAGAAATTGATAACCTTGTAAAATTGGCTGCCTTATGAATAACAGATTATACGGAAATTTGATTTTCGAATTATCGCAGGAGGGCCGTTCCGGCTATTCTCTGCCCAAGAATCGTTTTGGCAGCTACGAGATTCCCGCCTCAATGCGCAGAAAGGAAGATGCTGCACTGCCAGAGTGTGATGAGATGACGGTGGTTCGTCACTATACCAACCTGAGTGCCAATAACTTTGGTGTGGACAACGGTTTCTATCCCTTGGGTTCCTGCACCATGAAGTATAACCCCAAGATTAATGAAGAGGTAGCTGCGCTGCCTCAGTTTGCAGGTCTTCATCCCTTGCAGCCCGCAGAGACTGTACATGGTGCCGAGGAAGTTTGCAAGCAACTCTGTAAGTCGCTTTGCGAACTGACAGGTTTGTACGCTTTCACCTTGAAGCCTTTTGCTGGTGCTCATGGTGAGTTGACAGGTCTGATGGTTATCAAGAAGTATCATGAGAGCAGGGGCGATGAGGCTCGTAGTTTGGTTATTGTTCCCGACTCAGCTCATGGCACCAATCCCGCCAGCGCTGCTGTCTGTGGATTGGATATCGTAGAGGTGAAGTCGCTGAGCGATGGTACCGTAGACGTGGAAGCCCTGAAGGAACTGTTGGCTCGGCATGGCTCTGAGATTGCCGCTATGATGATGACCAACCCC
>JAEEGL013994333.1_pt1 | contig 12210 bp, 9 predicted proteins | sample 9134231 | NCBI WGS metagenome assembly JAEEGL01 (sample SAMN16246548, study PRJNA631951) | gut metagenome | biome: gut microbiome; feature: rumen; material: fiber-attached | host: Bos | place: Iran: Karaj | collected 2018-10
AAGACTGGTAAAAATCCCTGTTTGGCGTTAGAATAATGCTGTGTTGGTTTTTTCATTGCAAGCTAATTCTAACACAAAAAGAGGTCACCTGCTCATCACAGATGACCTCTTTTTTGCGGGGCTGTTTTTTCACAGCCCCTTCTTCGTTGTCGCTGCTTACGCTTCCGCCTTCTTGGCCAGTTCCTGTTCGACCAGCTTGGTCAGGATCGGAAGGATCTGGAAGAGGTCGCCCACGATGCCGTAGTCGGCGACGTCGAAGATGGGGGCGGATTCGTCCTTATTGATCGCAATGATCAGGTCGGATTCTTCCATGCCGGCCAGGTGCTGGATCGCGCCGCTGATGCCGCAGGCGATGTACAGTTTCGGACGGACGGTCTTGCCGGTCTGTCCGACCTGAAGCTCCTTCGGGATGCCGAACTGGTCGACACCCGCGCGGGAAGAGGAGACCTGTCCGCCGAGCAGATTGGCCAGCGGGCGAAGGTATTTCTCGAAGTTTTCCTTGCAGCCCATGCCGCGGCCGCCGGAGACCAGGACCTTGGCATCCTGGATGTCCACATAGTCGCTGACTTTCTTCACCACGTCGAGGATCTCGACGTAGCGGTCATTCTTGACGAGACCGGCATCGAAGTTCACGATCTCGGCCTTGGCTTCCTTGTCGCGCGGCAGCTTCTGCATGACGCCGGGACGGACGGTGGCCATCTGCGGACGGAAATCCGGGATCGCGATGGTGGCGATGGTGTTGCCGCCGAACGCAGGACGGGTCATGAGGAGCTGGTTGTGCAGCTGGACCTTGCCGGGGATCGGGTTGATCGGGAAATCGCCGATGTCCAGCTTGGTGCAGTCGGCGGTCAGACCGGTGTGGACGGTGGCGGCCACGCAGGGAGCCAGGTCACGGCCGATGGCGGTCGCGCCGAAGAGCACGATCTCGGGCTTGAACTCGCCGATGATGGCGGAGATCGCCTGAGTGTACGGCTCGGTCATGTATTCCTTCAGGAAAGGGTGATCGACGACGATCACCTTGTCGGCGCCGTACTCGGCCAGTTTCTGAGCCTGATCGCCGATCTCGCTTCCGAGCAGCATGGCGACCACTTCGGTGCCCAGATCAGCCGCCAGAGCTTTGCCCTTGCCGAGAAGCTCCAGAGCGATGTTGCTGACTTTGTTGTCAACCTGCTGGGCAAATACATATACGCCCTTGTATTCTTCTAATCCCATAGTATCAAACCTCGCTTTCCCGGCTTAGATGATGAACTTCTCTTTGAGCTTGCCGCAGATGTACTCGGCGGCGTCGGTCGCGTCCTGAGGGACGTACTGGGTGCCGGCTCCCTTGCGGACCTTGTCGGAAGCCTTCGCGATCTGGGTCGGGGAACCGACCTTGCCGATGTTGGAGTCTTCCACGTCCTTCAGATCCTTGCGGCCCCACACGGTGGTCTCGGCCTTAAAGGCGTCGAAAATGCCGCCGACGGTCATGTAGCGCGGCTCGTTGAGCTCGGAAAGAGCGGTCAGCAGGCAGGGCATCTTGACCTTCAGCACGTGATGGCGGTCGTCGAAGAGACGCTCGGCGATCACGTAGTCGCCTTCGATCTGCAGCTTCTGAGTGTAGCTGACGATCGGCAGTCCCAGATGGACGGAGAGCTGAGGACCGACCTGGGCGGTATCGCCGTCGATGGCCTGACGGCCGGTGATGATGATATCGTAGTCCAGGTTGCGGATGGCGCCCGCCAGCGTCTGGCTGGTCGCCCAGGTGTCGGCGCCGCCGAGCACGCGGTCGGTCACGAGGACGGCGTGGTCCGCGCCCATGGCCAGCGCTTCGCGCAGCATGATGTCGGCTTTCGGAAGGCCCATGGTCACGACGGTCACTTCGGCGCCGTACTGATCTTTGAGACGGAGGGCGGCTTCCAGGCCGGCCTTGTCATCGGGGTTCATAATGGCCAGCATGGACGCTCTGTCAAGCGTTCCGTCGGGATTGAACTTCACTCCGCCGGCCGTATCGGGGACCTGTTTGATGCAAACGACGATCTTCACGGTATTATCTCCTTATCCTCTTATTTCAGCAGGGCGCTCGAAATGACCATGCGCTGGACTTCCGAAGTGCCTTCGTAGATCTCGGTGATCTTGGCGTCGCGCATCATGCGCTCCACGTCGTACTCGCGGATGAAGCCGTAGCCGCCGTGCAGCTGAACTGCCTTGGTGGTGACTTCCATCGCGGTCTCGGCAGCGTACAGCTTGGCCATGGAAGCTTCCACGGAGTAGCGCTTCTCGGTGTCGTGGGCCTGAGCGGCGCGGTAGACCAGAAGGCGGGCAGCCTCGACCTTCGTGGCCATGTCGGCCAGCTGGAACTGGGTGTTCTGGAACTGGGCGAGCGTGCGGCCGAACTGCTTGCGCTGCTTCACGTATTCGACGGTGTTGTCGAGCGCGCCGGCGGCAAGACCCAGGGCCTGCGCGGCGATGCCGATACGGCCGCCGTCCAGGGTCGCCATCGCGATCTTGAAGCCTTCGCCTTCCTTGCCCAGCAGGTTCTCGGCCGGGATGCGGCAGTCGGTGAAGACCAGCTCATACGTGGCGGATCCGCGGATGCCCATTTTCTTTTCCTTCGTGCCGAAGGTGAAGCCGGGGGTGCCCTTTTCCACGATGAAGGCGGAGATGCCCTTGTTGCCGAGGGCCTTGTTGGTCATCGCGAAGATCACGTAGGTGTCGGCGTAGTAGCCGTTGGTGATGAAGATCTTGGTCCCGTTCAGGATGTAGGAATCGCCGTCCTTCACAGCCTTGGTCTGCTGTCCGGAAGCGTCGGTGCCGGCGCCGGGCTCGGTCAGACCGAACGCGCCGATCTTGCGGCCGGCGGCCAGATCGGGCAGGTATTTCTGCTTCTGGGCTTCCGTGCCGAAGTGAAGGATCGGGGCTTCGCAAAGGGAAGTGTGGGCCGAGACGATGACGCCGGTGGTCCCGCAGACCTTGGAGAGCTCTTCCACGCACATCGCGTAGGTCAGGTAATCACAGCCCTGTCCGCCGTACTCCTTGGGGATCGGGATCCCCATGAATCCGAGCTTGCCCATCTTTTCGACGGTCTCCAGAGGGAAGCGTTCCTCTTCATCCACTTCCTGGGCAAGAGGCTTCACTTCGTTCTGTGCGAAGCTCTTGAACAGATCCCGCGCCATCAGATGTTCCTGGCTCAACTTGAAATCCATTTGATAGTTCCTCCTGAGATATTGTTAAAAAAATAACGCTTGCGTCCGTGCAAAAAACCATCTTCAGGGAGATGGTTTCGCTCCTGCGGACGATGTCCGCTTCGTCCCGAGTATAGAATAACCTGCGAGTAAAAGTCAAACGGAATCTTTTGGAAAGAAAAGAACTGAAGAAAGCGTGATAAATAAGGACAAAAGTTAATTTTCTAAAGCCGGGCGGAGACGCAGTGAAACGAGAACAAGAAGCTGGGAAAGCCGTGGGTTATGCAAAGGAGCGCCCCCGAGGGGCGCTCCCGAAGCGGCCAAAGAAGAGTGCCTTACCGGCTGTAATCGTAGAAGCCTTTGCCGGATTTCTTGCCCAGCTGGCCGCCGCGCACCATCTTTTTGAGCAGAAGGGCGGGACGGTACTTCGGATCGCCGGTCTCCTCGAAAAGCACGTTCATGATCGCCAGGCACACGTCCAGACCGATGAAATCGCCGAGGGCGAGCGGGCCCATCGGGTGGTTCGCACCGAGCTTCATGGCCTTGTCGATATCCTCGACGGAGGCCACGCCGGTCTCCACCAGGCCGATCGCTTCGTTGATCATGGGGATGAGCACGCGGTTCACGACGAAGCCGGGCGCTTCCGCCACTTCGATCGGATCCTTACCGATCTCCTGAGCCAGCCCGTAGATGAAATCGAAGGTCTCCTGCGTGGTGTTCGCGCCGCGGATGACTTCCACCAGCTTCATGACCGGCACCGGGTTGAAGAAGTGCATGCCGATGACCGGGTGGGAAAGCCCTAGACCCATCTCGGTGATGGAGAGGGAAGAGGTGTTGGAAGCGAAGACGGTGCCGGGTTTGCAGAGGGCATCCAGCTCGGTGAGCAGGGTGCGCTTGGTGGCCATGTCTTCCTTCACGCATTCGATGATCAGGTCGGCGTCAGCGGCGGCTTCCTTTTCCTCAACGAGGATGTTGGCCATCAGGGCGTCCTTCGTTTCCTGACTCATCTTGCCGGCGTCGACCCGCTTCTGCAGGGAAGCGCCGAGTTTGTCTTTATGACGCTGGGCCGAAGCGACGCTGGAAGCGTACATCAGGGCGGTGTGTCCTTTGGCCGCGAAGACCTGGGCAATGCCGCTGCCCATCGTGCCGGCGCCGAAAACTGCTACTTTCATGTGATCGTTCCTCCTGAAATGATTGATAAAACTGCGCCGGGCTTTCCGGCGGATTCCTTACCGGTTGACGAAACCGGTCACTTTGCGTTTTTCGAGGAAAGCGGTCATGCCTTCCTTCTGATCCTCGGTCTCGAAGCAGGAGCCGAAAGCTTTTTCTTCGCAGACGATCGCCTCGTCCATGGGTTTTTCCAGTCCTTCGCCGATGGCTTTTTTGGCGGCCCGGACCGCGATCGGAGCGTTGGCCGCGATGCGCGCGGCCAGTTTTTTCGCCGCGTCCATCAGTTCTTCCGCCGGATAGACCGCGTTGACGAGACCGATGCGCAGCGCTTCGGGGGCTTTGATATTGCGGGCGGAGAAGATGAGCTCCTTCGCCATCCCGGGCCCGATCAGGCGCGCCAGCCGCTGGGTGCCGCCGAAACCGGGAGTGATACCGAGGCCGACTTCCGGCTGCCCGAAGAGGGCGTTCTCGCTGCAGATCCGGATGTCGCAGCTCATGGCAAGCTCGCAGCCGCCGCCGAGAGCGAAGCCGTTCACCGCGGCGATAGTGGGGATGGGCAGCGTCTCCAGCTTCCGGAATACGTCGTTGCCCTTCTTGCCGAAGGCTTCGCCTTCTTCCTTCGTGAGGGTGCTCATTTCGGAAATGTCCGCGCCGGCGACGAAGGAACGCTCGCCCGCGCCGGTCACGATGAGCGCACGAATCTTATCCGTGTCGATGGCGGAGAGGGCCTCGCCCAGCTCGACAAGGACCTGCGAGCAGAGCGCGTTCAGTACCTTCGGGCGGTTGACCGTAAGCACGGCGACCGCACCGAATTCCTCGTAGAGAATGGTTTCCAAGATACTCCTTTCCGGGCAACGGGCTTTTGCCCGCCCCTGGTCCGCGCGAGGCGGAATGGTCTCTCTGAAAAGATTGTAGAGAATCCCGGGGACTCTGTCAACCCTGCGTTGGTTCTTCGCGCTCCCTTTCCCGCAAACTTGCGAGAAGCGAAGCCCGATCTGTTTTTTTTTGCAGGGCTTCCGCGACGGAATCTGCGTTCTCCCGTTTCAGAACATTTGGATAATCCTGTTCAAATCGGATCAGCAGCGTTCGTGTGTCTTTTTCATCTGTCGCGATCTGTGAATACAGTTGTTCTATTTGTCCTGCTTCAAAGACGTGCTGGATAAATGCCTGGGATGTTTCCGGGAGCCGATCCCAGCTTCCGTACAGATCCGAAACAGCTTTTCGAATCTGTTCTATCCGGAGTGGTGTTCCCCTTTTTTCATGTTCCGCCAGAATCCCGATCACATCAGACAGATCGCTTTTATATTGTCTGCCGGAGCGGAGCTTCATCGCAACAAGGTACTCTGCCGAAATTGTCCTTACGGTCAGTATATTGGCCCAGGTCTTATAGTAGGCCGAGAATTCCGGAAGCCTGGGGGAATAGGAATCTGTTTGTTTGAAATCAGCGTTCAGCCAGTCGTTCGGAAGGGAAAACCTGTCGCCAACCAGACGGATCGCTGCTTTCATGGCGGAGGATGCGTGAATCAGCGCATCAATATCGGTCGTCATATCCCGAAATCCATAGTTGATGAGAACAGAAGCCCCTCCAATCAGAATGAGTTCCGCCGGCACAGCTTTTCCGGCTTGTTTCCGGTATTCTCTGGCAAGTTCCTTCAGGAATGTGTCAATGTTCTCTTTCGTAAATTCGAATCTTGTCTCAGACAACATTTCTCACCTCATTCTCGATGATATTGAAGCGGGAAAATTCGGGAATGGCCGTTTCTGCGGCCCGCTTCATGGCATCATCGCTTTTCATCGCAGCGCAGACTGCCAGGATACTGGCGGGGTATATCGGCTTTTCCAGTTTGCAGAACCGCAGATCGTCATATTCATCACAAAGCGGTACGTTATTCTCCCGGCTCAGGTAGTCCAGCATGGCAAGGAGGTATAGGCTTTCCGGGTACCATTTTTTATCATAGTAGTCGCGAATGTCCTGGCGTTCCAGCGTATTTACGATAAAAGCGATATCTCCCAAGCTTTTTACGCGGTGACATACCGCACTTTTGAAATTCTCAAAGCTTGGACGTTTAAGCATATAGGGAGCTATCAGATCCTCCATGGAAACGTTCAGGGAGCGAGCCAGACGGCAGACTGTCTCGGCGCTGCATTTCTCCAGTCGTGTTCTTCCGTTCACGATGTCATTAAGTGTGGTATAGGGGACTTCGCTTGCTTTGGCCAGTCGGTACATGGACATGTGGCTGTTATGCATGGCGTCCTGAATCGTCATGATGACCACCTCCTTTCCACGATGATTATAACGGTATACCGATATAGTGTCAAGAGCGTGATTCTCTTTATCTTAACAGGGATCTGGCCATTCGTTTCGAACCCTATTTCTCAAATGGGAGGGAGTTCGAAGGAGAGAGGACGCTCTAAACACTGTGTGTGGCAGAAAAACCCCGCTCCGCCCTTGGCAGGGAATCGGCCGGAAAGTATAATGATGAAGTCGAAACGGATATTTCCCGTGCGATCGCTGCAGCAGATACGGAGAAAACCTTAATTGAATTTTGAAATTCAGGTTTGGCTATGGAAAACGGAAGTTAGTTTTGCGGAGAAATGTGAGATAATGGCAGAGTATCCTCCCGCGGATAGGAGGAACGATGCCTGAGAAAGAGAGAAAGAAAGGAACCCATTTCACCTGGGAGGATCGGCAGGAAATCCAGAGAGGCCTCAGGGAACGCAGGACGTTTACAGAAATCGCTCTTATGATCGGATGTTCACCTGAAACCATTTCGAAAGAAATACGGAAACACCGATATCATAAAGCGGCTGATGATAAGCACTATAAGCCGAACCGCTGTAAGTATCGGGAAAGCTGCCGAAAGCGGAATGTGTGCGGGAAGAAGGGACGTTATAAGTGCAGGATCCCATGCCGGCAGTGCCCGTCCTGCAACAGCCGGTGCCCGGACTTTGAAGATCTTCCGTGCCAGATTGAAAAGAAAGCGCCATATGTCTGCAATGCGTGCACGAAATCAAGGAACTGTCTCTTTGATAAGTACCTGTACAATGCGGACTATGCTAACCGGGAATACCAAGGGAAGCTGAGGGAAGCACGGCGTGGAATCGATCTGACGAAGGAGGAACTGATCGCCCTTGACGAACTTGTCAGCCCGTTGGTGCGCAAGGGACAACCCATCAGGCACATCTTTGAGGAACACAAAGCGGAGATCCCTGTCAGCGAACGGACGCTATACAGCTACATAGAGAAAGGGTATCTGACCGTCCGAAATATCGACATGCGGCGTACTGTCCGCTATAAGAAGCGGAGACATAAGCAGGAAGCCACAGTCAGCCCGGTGAAGAAGATCAACCATCACTACAAGGACTTCTTAAAAGAGCTGGAAGAGAATCCGGGGATCCGTGTGGTGGAGATGGATACGGTGATCGGGACGAAGGGCGGAAAGGTGCTGCAGACGATCTACTGGCGGAAGGAAAAGCTGATGCTTGGCATTCTTTTGGAAAACAAAGAGATGTCAGGCACAGTGAGAAGCTTCGATGATCTGGAAGAACGTCTCGGGAAAGAAGCCTTCCGTGAGCTGTTTCCGGTAATGCTGACGGATAACAGAACGGAGTTCGCGGATCCGGACCTGTTCGAAACAAGTCAAGACGGAAGCCAGAGAATGAAGCTGTATTACTGCGACCCACGTCATTCCGAGCAGAAGGGTGAGATCGAAAAGAATCATGAGTATATCCGCTACATCCTGCCGCAGGGGACATCGTTTGATGACCTGACACAGGAGAAAGTGGATCTGATGATGAGCCACATCAACAGTACAACAAGGCCGAGCCTTCAGGGAGGGACGCCCATCGGACTGGCCTTGCAGCACTTTGGAAAAGATACAGTGGAGAGGCTTGGACTTTGTGCCATCAAACCGGATGACGTGTGTCTTAAGCCGGAACTGCTGAAATAGGATTCAGGCGGGAGGATACGAAAGGAATACGGGAAAACTCGTAAGCCTGAAGTTACTCTTGCAAAGGCGATTTCAGGCGTGTGTTTCGTATGCGCCGAAAACTACTGTATCCAGACTGATTATAGGCGATTTTTGAAAAAAAAACAGCCCTATTATCAGGGGAATTTGGGGAAAGCTGAAGTTAGTTCTGCAAACCGCCTGTCGGGAGAGGCGAACCTGAAGTTAGTTTTGCATTCAACTTTTTCGTATTCTTTCTGTGAGGAACTGTCCGATTGGGCCGCTCTTATGCGTATTTATGATAGGGCGGATAAGAAGCCCTCGGGTCTCCGTCACGAGGATCCGGGAAAGGGGATCGGATGAAGAGAAAATGGCTGATTGGAATACTGGCAGGTCTGGCGCTCATCACGGCAGGCATCGTTTTCGTTGTCGTGCAGGGGGCCACCCGCACTGCATCTTCACTGGTTTTCGAGGGAACGACTGCCAGAATCACGGTTTCGGTCTCTTCGTTCCGGGATGAGCTGAGTGTGGATGTCCGTCTTTTCTGCGGGGAGACCGAAACGGCCTCCTGGAGTCGGCAGGGGACCGGCCGAATCGTGCTGGAAGAGACCGCGGTCTGCGAGCCGGGCAGAGAGTATATCCTCCGGGTAACGGGGAAGATCGGGAACAAGGCGTTTTCGACGGAAGAAACGCGGGCGGTCTGTCCCGGGGAAGTGCCTCCGGAAACAGTGCCCGTCGCCTCTTCAGAGGAAAGCACGGAGCCTGACGTGACCAAACCGGCAGAACCGACCACATCGACGGAACCGTCGACCCCTGCGGAACCGACGGAACCGGAAAAAGAAAAAGAGTTCTTCCTCACGGATCTCACCATAGCTGTCGGTACGCCGTATGATTTTGACCCGCAGAAGGGCGTAAGGGAGAACGATGTCCCGGCGTACAGGATGGTCTATGATCAGCTGGTCTCCTGGGACTATGAGGAACGATGCGCGAAACCGGAACTGGCGACCGGATGGGTCGTGGGCCGTGACGGTTTATCGTATACCTTTACGCTGCGGGACGACGTTACGTTCTCGAACGGACAGAAACTGGAAGCGGACGATGTGGTCTTTTCGTTCAAAGATAGGCCGGCGTCCGTGAAGGCTTCGGCGACGGCTTTGACTGATATCCTGAAGGATGTGACAGCCGTCGACGCAGGAACCGTTCAGATCATCCTGAACGAGCCGAATGCGGATCTGCTCTGGTTCCTGAGCCAGGAATACTACAGCATTCTGAACCGGGAAGCCTGCGAGCAGGACCCTTCCGGCGGATGCCGGATAGGAACCGGAGGATGGATCCTGAACGATTTCGTTTCTTACAGTAGTATTTCGTTCCGGAAGAATGAAAACAGCTGGGTCTGGCGGGAAAACGGAACAACTGAAACCCAGACGGTGCGTTTTACGGCGTACAGCGGAAATGACGCCCTGCAGCAAGCCCTGACCTGGCTTGACAGGCAGGAAGTCCAGGCCGTTGCGGCTTCTTCCGAAGGAAACCTGACAGAAATAGATGGTGCCCGTTTTGAAGTGGCCACAGCAACGAAAGGGACGCTGGATTATTATTACTTCAACTGCCGCGAGGGGATCTTTACGGATGCCGACCTTCGGAAAGCGGTTGCCTGTGCGCTGGATCCCGAGCTGATCAACAAGGCTGTCTACGGAGGAAAAGGACAGCCTGCAAAGACTCTCTGGGGGATGTACCGGTTCGGCTATTTTGACGGCTTTGAAGAACCTTTGGGATATAATCCCGACAAAGCCAGAGAGTACCTGGCCAGGTCTCCGTACCCGGACGGCTCGTTCACGATACGGCTGGCGTTCCTACGTCAGTGGGAGTCTGCCGCAGAGGCCGTGAAACGGGCACTGGAAGAGACCCTCGGATGTACCGTGGAGATCGTCGATACGACGGAGTATTACCTGTTTAATAACACTTTGGTTGCTGATAACTGGTTGAAACAAAACGCGGATATTTCAATAACCAGGCTGAGTCTCGCTTCGATCGGACACCTGAAACCCCTTGTCACAGACCCGGAATCCTGGCGCAGCATCGCCGGGTACAGCAACGACGAAATTGCGGCTCTGCTTGAGGAACTTCAGGGGATCACTGACGAAGCGGAGCGGGAAGAAATCAGCCGCCGCATTCAGATCCGGCTGCACGAGGAAATGCCGTATATCCCGATCCTGTATGAGCCGGAGTCGATCGTATATGCAAGGGGTGTCAGGGGAATCGAGATCACTCCGGATGGCGGGCTCGATTTCACCAGGATCGAGATGGCGGTGCCGGAAGAGGACCTGCCGGTTCCGAAAGATGCCGATCCGGAGACTCTGCAGGGAAAGAAGCTCTCACAGGTGATCGGGTATAACGATTTCATCGGCTATGTGAGAAAAAGAACAGGCCGCATCTCCGCAGAGGAATGGCAGGCGAGGAAGGAAGATATCTTTTCTCACTATGACGGTTCGGCCCTGCAGCTGTGGTGCGATGAGGAAACGGGACCGTCTCTGGCGTGCGGAAACACGGTCATCTTCTTCACAGAAGGCGAATTGCTGCGGTACCCGGAATGGGGCGTGGTGTATCCGATGGTCGAGCAGTTTCTGAAGATGCTGGAGGAATCGGAAACCAGCCGGTCCTTTACGGTCAGGGATTATCGGTTTTACACCCCGGATGTGCTTGATTATTTGAGTGCAGCGCAGAAATCCCATGAGATCGCCGGGGCTTTCTGGGAAAACAACAGAGAGTACCGGCTGGCGACCGGGGAAACGCTGGAAAGCCTGGCGGACGAGTGTATCGAAGATCTTTTCCGGGAGGGGTATTTCGGTCAGCCAGGAATCAGATGGTATGCGGTCCGTCTGCATATCTGGTACCAGTATGAGGGGGTGGACGGTATTTCCTACGAAGACCGCAGAGCCGCTACACCGGAATCCCTCATGAAACTGGAAATGGTGCCTCTGTATGACGAAGACGGGGAATGCCCCTGGTATCTTCTGACAGGGCAGGATAACGTCTGGTGCCTGATCCCGGTCGGGCTTTTGGTACAGTGAGCCGGGAGCGATATCTGCATCCGAACCAAAGAACAGACGACCTGTGCCGGGGCGGCAAGCCGCCCCGGCCGGTTTTTTATTTGGGGGGGTTGACAACCGACTGCATGGGCGGATATGATAAACAAAAAGATGCCTTTGCCGGCGGATCGGGCTATCGGATCCGGGAAGGAAGTTCGGAATGAAACGTAAATGGATGCTCCTCGGCGGGATCGCGGCCGCGGCCACGTTCCTTTTCTGCGCCTGCGTAAAGGGGCCTGCGGATACGGGATCGGATGTAAGCAGCGGGGAAGAGACAACGGTCCCGTCATCGGTCTCCCCGGAGGCCTCCCCGGAAGCGCCGGCTTCTCCCGCGGAAACGGAAGACTGGACGGGCTTTCAGCGGGAACTGACTGTGGCGGCGGGGTCCCCGGATGTTTTTGACCCGCACAGGATCACGAACGTTGCATCCGACACGGCCTTCAAAATGGTCTATAACCAGCTGGTCTCATGGAATTATGAAGAGAGAAAACTGGAACCCGAGCTGGCCCTCAGCTGGGAAGTCAGTACGGACGGGCTGGAGTATACTTTCCGCCTGCGCGACGACGTGACCTTCTCCAACGGGCAGACATTCGAAGCCGACGACGTGGTCTATTCTTTCAAGGAGCGCACGGAGGCGATCCGAAATCAGGGCGGGAGTTACCAGTTCGGCGATCTTGTCAACATCCTGGCAGACGTGGTGGCCGTCGATCCGACGACGGTGAAGATCGTACTGACCGAACCGAACGCCGATATCCCGATCAGGCTTTCTCTGCAGCCATACAGTATCTTCAACCGGGAGGCCTGCGAGGCCGATCCGAACGAGGGACACCGGATCGGAACGGGCGG
>JAEEGL016394260.1_pt1 | contig 12210 bp, 12 predicted proteins | sample 9134231 | NCBI WGS metagenome assembly JAEEGL01 (sample SAMN16246548, study PRJNA631951) | gut metagenome | biome: gut microbiome; feature: rumen; material: fiber-attached | host: Bos | place: Iran: Karaj | collected 2018-10
CAGGACCATGATCCCGAAATCCTCGCCACAGGAGGAAAGGTAGTCGAACATCGGGCCGACGATGGCGCCGTCGATGCGTTCGAGCGCCTTGATCTTGCCCTCGACGTCGGCATGGTGGCCGCACTCGTCGGGCCCCTCGAGGTGGATATAGGCAAAATCTTTGCCCGCGCGCAGCGCGCCGACGGCCGCGGCGCATTTGCCCGCAAAATTCGAGTCGAGCGTACCGGTCGCGCCGGGCACGTCGATGGATTCCATGCCCGCGCACAGGCCGATGCCCTTGATCAGGTCGACCGCGGAGACGACCGCGCCGTCCAGTCCGTAGACCTCGCTGAATCTCCCGAGCGCCGGCTTGCGTCCCTCGCCCCAGAACCAGCAGGAGGTCGCGGGGTTGAGGCCGCGCTCGATGCGCGAAAGGTTTACCGGATGCTTTTTCAGGATCTCGCGCGAGCGCTTCTGGATATCGAGAAGCATCTCGCCGTAAACGCCCTCCGGCAGGTGTCCGGCGATGGGCTGTCCGGAGATATCATGCGGCGGGGTGCCGTAGGTGCCGGTCTCGGCATGCTTCAGAACGAGGCAGTGGCGGTAGCTGATGCCGGGATAGAGGCGGATCGTATCGGTCTCGAGTGCGGCGGCGAGGTCGCGTACAAGCGCCGTGGATTCCTCCGTCGTGATCTCGCCGGAGGAGTAATCGACCATCACCGCGTCCTCATAGCGATCGGTATCCGAGAGCGTGACGAGGTTGCAGCGCATGGCGACGTCGTCCGGCGCCAGCTCTATGCCCATGCTCACGGCCTCGAGCGGAGAGCGGCCCGTATAGCACGTTTCGGGCGCATAGCCCATGACCGAGAGATTGGCGGTGTCGGACCCGGGCGAGAAGGAGTCGGGAACGGTCTTGACCAGACCGACAAGCCCCTCGCGCGCGATGCGGTCCATATTGGGCAGCGACGCGGCTTCGAGCGGTGTTTTGCCGCCGAGCTCGGGGATCGGATAATCCGCCGCGCCGTCGATGAGGATTACGGCATATTTCATAAGGATGTACCTCTTTTTATAATTATGCCTTATTCTACCACGCGCGCAGCGCGGCATACAATAGCCTGATTACACAGAAAAAATGCAGAACAGGCGCTTCGGTTTCACCGAAACGCCTGTTTTCTGCAAATTATGGATCGTTATCCTGCAATCCTGCAATCCGGGAAGCTTACCGCTTCATCGAGATGGCTTTTTTCGCCTCGCGCACGATGTGATCGGCGGTCAGGTCGAAACGCTCGCGCAGATAGGCCTCGGGGCCGACCTCGCCGAATTCGTCGGCGACGCCGACGCGGCGGACCGGTACCGGATAGGTCTCGGCCAGAGAATTGGCGACCTGTACGCCGAGGCCGGACAGATAGTTGTGGTTTTCCGCGGTGACGACCGCGCCGGTCTTGCGGGCGCTCTCTTCCAGAAGCTCGGCGTCGATCGGCTTCCAGGTGAACATGTCGACGACGCGGGCGGAAATGCCCTCTTCGGCGAGGATGTTCGCGGCCTTGAGCGCCTCGGCGACCATGATGCCGGACGCGACGAGAGTCACGTCGTCGCCGTCGCGCAGGACGGCGCCCTTGCCGACCTTGAACTCGGTGCCGTCCGGGTAGACCATGATCGGATTCTTGCGCATGAAGCGGATGTAGATCAGGCCGTACATATCCTTGACCTGATCCATGATGGAAGCCATCTGCGCGCAGTCGGCGGCTTCGATGCAGATCGCGTGCGGGATGGCGAGATAGACGGCCATATCCTCAAACGGCATATGCGTGCCGCCGTTGAGCGCGGCGGTGACGCCGGCGTCGGAGCCGAGGACGCGCACGTTGAGCTTGGCGTAGGCGACGGACATGAACGCCTGATCCATCACGCGGCGGGAGGCGAAGATGCCGAAGCTGTGGGCATAGGGGATCATGCCGGAGACGCTCATGCCGGCGGCGACGCCGATCATATTCGACTCGCAGATGCCGCAGTTGATCGCTCTGCCGGGGAACATCGGGACGAGCTTTCTCGTGCCGATGCAGTTCATCAGGTCCGCGTCGAGATAGCAGACGCGCTCGTCGGCGGTCATCTGCTCGATCAGCTTGTCGCGCACGATGTTGCGGATCTCGCGGGTGTCTTTATTGAATTCCTCAAAAGTCTTGTACATATCTTTACACCTCCGCTTTCGCCTTGGCGAGAACATCCTTGGCAAGCTCGATGGAATGGAGGATGTCTTCCTTCTTGAAGGTAATGCTGTGGTTGTCCGCGGTGCGCTCGGCGATGTCGCAGCCCTTGCCCTTGATCGTGTCGAGCACGATGCAGTGCGGCTTGCCCTCGACCTTCAGCGCCTTCTCGATGGCGGCCTGGATGGCGGGGATGTCGTGGCCGTTGATGGTCTGGCAGTCCCAGCCGAAGGCGGAGAACTTCGCCTCGAAGTTGGCGTCGCCGGAGATCGTCTGCAGCTCGCCGTCGAGCTGCTTCTTGTTCCAGTCGACGAACATCACGAGGTTGTCCAGCTTCTGGTGGGCGGCAAACTGCGCGGCCTCCCAGACCTGGCCTTCGTTGGCCTCGCCGTCGCCGATGATGAGGAAGGTGCGGTAATCCTTGTGCATGGCCTTCGCGGCAAGCGCGATGCCCATGGCGCTCGACGCGCCCTGACCGAGGGATCCGGTGGTCATATCGACGCCCGGGGTATGGTTGCGGTCGGTGTGGGACGGAAGGTCGGTATGCGGACGGTTCAGCGTGGACAGCTGCTCAACGGGGAAGTAGCCCATCAGCGCGAGCGTCGCATACATGGACGGGCCTGCATGGCCCTTGGACAGAACGAAGCGATCGCGGTCTTCCCAGTGGGGATTGCTCGGATCGACGTTCATGACGCTGCCGTACAGCACGGCCAGCGTCTCGACGATGGACATTGCGCCGCCGACATGTCCCTGTCCCAGGCTGTCGAGTTCTTCCAGCGTGGCGACACGGATCTCTTCGGCAAATACGCGCAATGCCTTCGGATCAGCCGTTTTTTTCATTATGACTACCTCGATTTCTTATCGTTTTGCGCCTCACGGCGCAAAATATACTTACTGCATTATAACATAGGATATTCGGCAAGTAAAGAGCGATTCTTCACTCGAGCATGCCTTTTTCGCGAAGGCGTTTGTCGATCAGCTCCGCGGCGTAGCGCACGCAGTGCAGGCATACCGGGCGCGGGCCCTGGCCGGGCTTGTGGTAGACCGGCACAGGCTCCGTCGGCCCCTCGGGAAGGCCGAGGATCTGCCAGCATTTCATCGCGCCGATCTCCTGCTCGAATTCCTTCGCAAGAGCCTGGATCTTTTTATAATGTTCGGCTTTGGCCTCGGCTTCGCCCGGAGGATAGCCGCCCTCCAGAAGGCCGAGCACCATCAGCGCGCCGGACAGCGCGCCGCAGGTCTCGCGCAGCCAGCCGATCCCGCCGCCGAAGGACGAGGAGAGGCAGTAGGCGTAGGTCGGCTCGAGCCCGTGCACGTCTTCAAAGGCGCAGAAGACCGCCTGCGCGCAGTTGAAGCCGGAAAGGGAATTCTGTACGGCGATGCCGGGATGTGTTTCCATCGGGTTGACGTTGTCCATATTCCTTGCTCCTTTTTGATTCTTCCTATTTAAAATACCATGATTCGGGCCTGTGTGCAAGGCCGGACGCGCCTTTTACGGTAAAAACTTGCGGCTGTACGGCATTTCCGGTATAATGGACGGCAGAGAACCGGGAATTGTAGGAGAGAAGACGGATGGATACTATGACGGAAAGCATACAGGCGGGATTTCCGGGGATCGGATGCGCGTATACGGACGCAGAAGGAAACTGTAAAACCGAAAACCGCGGCGTGCGGGACAGGGAGAGCGGCGCTCCGGTGGATGACGATACGATCTTCCCGGCATGCTCGATCTCGAAATTCGTCACCGCGCTGTGCGTGATGCGGCTGTGCGAGCGCAGCGTGATCGACATAGACGCGCCGGTCAACGCTTATCTGCAAAGCTGGAAGCTGCGCACCGGAATGGGGACGGAAAGCACGGCCTCCATCCGCTCGCTTTTAAGTCATACGGCGGGGATCGTGGATGGGGAGGACGCGTTTTACGGCCTTCGGACAGGCGATCCGGCGGTCAGCCTGCTCGATATCCTGGAAGGGAAGACGAAATACAACGACCGCCCGGCGCGGGAGGAGAAGCCGCAGGGGACGGAGTTTTCGTATTCGGACGCGGGGTACTGCGTTTTGCAGCAGATGCTGCAGGATATGACGCACAAGACCTTTGCGGAAGCCGCGAAGGAACTGCTGTTTGACCCTCAGGGGCTTGAGAACATCTTTTTCGCTTCGCCGGAGAACGTGTCAAAATTCAGCGATCGGATGGCGGCCAGCTATGACGAGGACGGGAAGCTCATCCCGGGACGATTCCCCTATGTCCCCGATCTGGCGGCGTCCGGACTCTGGAGTACGCCGAAGGATCTGTGGACCCTGGCGCGGGAGTTTGTGCTGGCGCTGCATGGGGAAAGCGCGCTTCTCGAAGAAAGCTCGGCCCGGGAGATGGCGAAGCCCACGGAGAAATATCCGTGGGTGGGGCTCGGTCTGTTTCTATACGGGGATACGATGCTGGTCTCGAACGGCTGGGGCGAAAACGGACAGTGCATGCTGAAGATGGACCGGCAGACCGGATCTGTATCCGTGGTCATGACCAACCGGAATCCCGGCGTAGGGCAGGAGGAGTCCGGGGTCGAATGGATAGCGGACGAAAATCTTATATAATTAACAACAAGACAGGGAGTCTCTTGCCTCACCCTCTGGGAGAGGTGGCGGCCCGTTAGGGCCGACGGAGAGGGTACGCGGGCCCCTCTCAGTCAGCCGCCCTGCGGCGTCTGACAGCTCCCCCGGAGGGGGAGCCAAGAAGAATTAAAATGAAAAAACAGACCCGAAAAAAACGGGTCTGTTTTTTGGCTTTTAAGAAGAGACTTACTTGATTTCGACCTTCGCGCCGGCCTCTTCGAGCTTCGCCTTGATCGCCTCGGCGTCTTCCTTGGAGATGCCTTCCTTGATGGGCTTCGGGACGTTGTCGACCAGGTCCTTGGCTTCCTTCAGGCCGAGACCGGTGATCTCGCGCACGACCTTGATAACGCCGATCTTCGCGGCGCCGAAATCGGTCAGGATGGCGTCAAACTCGGTCTTCTCTTCCACAGCGGCGGCAGCCGGAGCGGCGGCGACGGTGACGGCGGCGGCGGCGGAAACGCCGAACTCTGCCTCGATGGCCTTAACCAGCTCGTTGAGCTCGAGCACGGTCATCGCTTTGATTTCTTCGATAAAGTTAGTGATTTTTTCGCTTGCCATTCTAAATTACCTCCAAAATATAATCGCTTGAACTGTACTCAAGCTTCTGCCGGGGCTTCTGCGGGAGCCTCGGATCCTTTGTTCGCGATCGCGTCGAGCGCGATGGCGAGGCCGCGCGGGCCGTTGGTCAGGCAGTAGAGCAGCTGGGTCAGCAGGCCTTCACGACCCGGGATGCTGGCGAGCTCTTCGACTTCCTGTGCGCTGATGACCTTGCCGTCAACAAAGCCGACCTTGATCGTGAACGCGCCATTCGAATCCTTCGCATAATTGTTCAGGATCTTGGCGGCCGCGATCGGATCGGACGGGCTGATGGCGATGGCCGTGGTGCCGTTGAGATGTTCATCAAGACCGCTGAAGCCAATCTTGTCGGCGGCCAGACGGGTCAGGGTGTTCTTGACCACGCTGTACTCGACGCCGGCTTCTCTGAGATCTCGACGCAGTTTCGTATCGTTCGCAACCGTGATGCCCTTGTAATCCACGAGCACGCCGGCGCTTGCATTCTTCATCTTGTCCGCAAGCTGCGCAACGATCGCTTCTTTCTCCTTGAGAACTGCTGCGTTCGGCAAATCAGTCACCTCCTGTTTGAATAAAAAAGCCTTTTGTCCATGGGTTCCCAAAGACAAAAGGCGACAAAAAATCGAAAATCGAACTTTCATCCTCGGCGCGGCGGCGAAATTCGCCTGATTAAGAAGCTTTCGCTTCCCGTGCTGTCTTCGGAACACATAGGGTGCTTTTCAAGCACGAATGATACTATACCAGAAAGGAATGCGCTTGTCAAGGGCTTTTTCCGGATTTTTATGGGGCGCTTTGACGAAAAAACGGCATGGCGCGGCTTTGTTTTTCTCCGTTTCTGCGAAAAGCCGATTCTTGAAAAGCCCCGGCCTTTATGGTATGATGAAACTGTCGAAATAGTTTGGCACAGGATCCGTATTTTTGAATCGAACGGAATGAATGAGGTGCGCGATGATTGACGATTCCTACGGCGAGCTCTATACCATGCCTGTCGGCGCGCTCGGCATTATCGGAATGCCGGGGACCGAAGAGCTGGCGGCCAAGGTCAACGACTATCTGGTCGACTGGCGCCGCGACATAACCACGCTTCCGCAGTCGCTTTCCGGCGGCTATATGCGCGAGGATTACCGCATCAGCATTTCCTGCCCGCGTTTCGGCACGGGCGAGGGCAAAGCCACCATCAACGGCACGGTCCGCGGCTACGACCTGTTCCTGATCGCCGATATGTTCAACTACGGCGTAAAGTACAAGTTCTACGGACAGGAGATCCCGATGAGCCCGGACGATCACTTCCAGGACATGAAGCGCATCATCGGCGCCTGCGGCGGCCACGCCCGGCGCATCACCGTCATCATGCCCATGCTCTACGAGGGACGTCAGCATAAGCGTTCGACCCGCGAATCGCTCGACTGCGCGATCATGCTGCAGGAGCTTGAACGGCTGGGCGTACGCTCGATCATCACCTTCGACGCGCACGACCCGCGCGTACAGAACGCGATCCCGCTTTCCGGCTTTGAAAGCGTGCAGCCGACCTATCAGATGATCCGCACGATCCTGCATACCTTCCCGGATATCGAGATCGACCGCGACCACCTGATGATCATCTCGCCCGACGAAGGCGCGATGGACCGCTGCACCTACTATTCTTCCGTTCTCGGCGTCGATCTGGGCATGTTCTACAAGCGCCGCGATTATTCCCGCGTCGTGGACGGCAAAAACCCGATCATCGCGCATGTCTTCCTCGGCGACAATGTCGAGGGCAAGGACGTCATCGTCGTGGACGACATGATCGGCACCGGCGACTCAACGCTCGACATCGTGCGCCAGCTCAAGGAGCGCAAGGCGCGCCGCATCTTCGCCGTCTCCACCTTCGGCCTGTTCTCCGAAGGCCTGGACAAGATGGACAAGGCCTATGAAGAAAGCATGTTCGATCACATCTTCACCACCAACCTCATCTACCGCACGCCGGAGCTTCTCTCCCGCCCGTGGTATACCGAGGTCGATATGTCCAAATTCATCGCGCATATCATCAACGTCCTCAACCACGATATGTCCATCTCCGCGCTTCTGTCCCCGTCGCAGCGCATCGCGCAGCTGCTCGAGGACCGCGCGCGCGGCATACCGATCTGAACCGTCTTAAACCCTTATAAGGGAGGTCAATAGTATGGAAAAGAAAAACATCGACTGGTCAAATCTCGGCTTCGGCTATGTACAGACCGATTGGCGCTTTGTCTCCAATTACAAAAACGGCGCGTGGGACGAAGGCGGCCTGATCGCCGATCCCAACATCGTTCTGACCGAGTGCGCGGGCGTTCTGCAGTATGCCCAGACCTGCTTCGAGGGCCTCAAGGCCTATGAGACGCAGGACGGCCATATCGTCACCTTCCGCCCCGACCTCAACGCCAAGCGCATGGCGGATTCCGAACGCCGCCTCGAGATCCCGGTATTCCCGGAGGATCGCTTCATCGCAGCGGTCGAGCAGGTCGTTCTGGCGAACGAAGCCTGGGTCCCGCCCTACGGCTCCGGCGCGACGCTGTATCTGCGCCCCTTCGTCTTCGGCTCGAGCGCCGTCATCGGCGTCAAGCCCGCGGATGAATATCAGTTCCGTATCCTCGCAACCCCCGTCGGCCCCTACTTCAAGGGCGGCGCGAAGCCGCTGACCGTGCGCATCTCCGATCTGGACCGCGCGGCCCCGCGCGGCACCGGCGACATCAAGGCCGGACTGAACTACGCGATGAGCCTGTACAACATCGTCGACGCCCACAACGCGGGCTATGACGAGAATATCTATCTCGATCCGGGCACCCGCACCAAGATCGAGGAGACCGGCGGTGCGAATATCCTCTTTGTCACCAAGGACAACAAGGTCGTCACACCGAAGTCCAACTCCATCCTGCCCTCCGTCACGCGCCGCAGCCTGATGCAGGTCGCGCAGGAGTATCTCGGCATGGAGGCCGAGGAGCGCGAGATCGAGCTCGCGGAGATCGCGGATTTCGCCGAGTGCGGCCTGTGCGGCACCGCGGCGGTCATCTCCCCGGTCGGCAAGATCGTCGACCACGGCCGCGAGATCTGCTTCCCCAGCGGCATGGAGGAAATGGGCCCGGTCACCCGGAAGCTCTACGATACCCTCACCGGCATCCAGATGGGCCGCATCGAGGCCCCCGCAGGCTGGATCCACCGCATCAAGTAAAGATAAGCACAATCGAAAAGCCCGCCTTCCGGCGGGCTTTTTTTTATTTCAGGTCCTTTTTGATCTTCTCTATGCTCACGCCGTTTTCCCTGGCGGCGCGGGCGAGATCTTCGTATTCGTATTTGGCCCGCTCCACGCCGTAGCCGGACGCGACCTTGCGGCGGATCGTCCCGTAAGGCGTTTCCACATCCTCCGAACGGCGGGAAAGCTCGTAGCGGTCGCAGCGATTCTGGCGTACGCCGAGAGTGGAGGTGTGCGCAAAGAGCAGGGAGACCAGCGCATCTTTCTTATCCTCGCGGCACAGCACGGTCAGAAGAACGCCGGGGCGGGATTTCTTCATGCCGATCGGGATGGTGAACACATCCAGCGCGCCGCCCTCCAGCAGGCGGTCCATGGCGAAGCCGATCTCCTCGGGCGTCATGTCGTCGAGATTGCAGGCAAGCTCCAGGATCATCTCCGGCGTCTCCTCGGACTGGCCGAGCATGGCGCGCACGCAGTTGGCGGCCTCAAAATCCTTCATGCCCATGCCGTAGCCGACCGCGGAGACGCGCATCGGGGGCATTGCGCCGAAGCGCGTGGCGAAATGCTTCAGAAGCGCCGCGCCGGTGGGCGTGCACAGCTCGCCCTGCACCGTGCCGGAATAGATCGGCGCGTCGCGCAGGATGTATGCGGTCGCGGGCGCGGGAACGGGCAGGATGCCGTGCGCGCATTTCACCTGTCCGGAGCCGACATGGACGGGGGAGACGATGACCTGATCCGGCGCAAGCTCGTGCATCAGCAGGCAGACCGCCGTGATGTCCGCGACGGCGTCCATGGCGCCGACCTCGTGGAAGTGGATCTCGGTCACCGGCACGCCGTGGGCATTGCTCTCGGCTTCGGCGATCAGGGCATAGACGGCCCGCACGTCCGCGCGGACCTCTTCGGGGATGTCAAGATCCTGAAGGATCTCCTCGATATCCGCCATCGAGCTGTGCTCGTGTACGTGTTCGGATTCCTGCGCGGGCTCGGCGCTGTGTTCGGTCGAGCCGTGGTCGTGGTGATGATGATGGTGGTGATGATGGTGATGGCCGTCTTCATCATGGTGATGGTGGTCGTCCTCGCCGTGGTGATGGTGATGCTCTTCATCGCCTTCATGGTGATGGTGGTGATGATGGTGGTGATGCTCCTGTTCTTCGGCGGGACGGGTCGGTCCGTTGAGGATATCCACGTCGTCGCTGGTCTCCTCTTCGTCAAACACCGTCACGCGCATGTGCGTGCCTTCGATGCCGCACTTGGTCACGCGTTCCTTCTCGATCCGTACGCCGTCGAGGCCGAGGTCGTTGAGCTTCTCCACAAAGGCGTCCGGATCGGGAAGAAGCTCGAGAAGCGCCGCCGTCAGCATATCGCCGGCCGCGCCCATATTGCACTGCAGGTAGAGAGTTTTCACTTGGTTCCTTCCTTTCGTTTTTGTCAAAAAAGGCATACGGGTACACCGTATGCCTTCTGGCAGGAAATGCTCTGCTAAGCCGAAGATCTTCGCCGCTTCCTGCGGCGCGTTCATCTGGATTTATTATACAGAATTCAAGGAAATCTGTCAACTGTCCTGTACGGGAAAAAAGCTATGGTGTCCTGAAAAAGGAGAAAGGGCCGTCTTTTCGGGGCGAAAAAAGAACAGTTCGTGAATTTTCTTAACAAACTTGTATTTTGCGGGAAACTATGCTATAGTATCTTTTACAGATATCTCAGACAATCAGACAAATAACGGCAGGTTCATTATGAGAAAGACAAGAATTGCTGCGCTGCTTCTGGCGGCGCTCTCCCTGTGCATGCTGCTGACCGGCTGCGATCTGAAGCCGAACGTCATGATCGTGGACGGTACAAAGATCAAGGAAGGCATCTTTGCGTATTATTACAGCTACTGTTATTACTCCTATTATGACTCCTACGGCGATTCCGGCGTGTCCTATTATACGCTCATGAGCGTGTCGCAGCACGTGCTGGTGAACCGGCTGATGAAGGAATACGGTCTGACGATGTCGGACGAAGACAAGGCCGAAGTGGAAAAGATGCGCACCGAACAGATCGATCTGCTCGGCGGACAGAAGGGCTACGCCTCCTTCCTGCGCACCTTCAACCTCAATGACGCCGAATACCGCGAGATCCTCGAGGTGGCGACCAAGTACCGCATCCTGCGCAATTACCTCTACGGCCCCGGCGGGGAAATGGAATTCACGGAGGACGATCTGCGCGACGTCTACCGCGAGCAGTATGCGCGCGTGATCTATATCTTCATCTCCACGAAGGACATCGAGACGGTCGAAGACCGCGAAGCCAAGTATGAACTCGCGCAGGAAGCCTATGAGCGCGCCAAGGCCGGAGAGGACTTCAAATCGCTCATCAAGGAATACGGCGAGGACGAGACCATGCGGGACAACGCCGAAAAAGGCGCTTATCTGCAGTTCGGCATGCTCGACGATACGGATCTCGAGATGGCGCTGTTCACCCTCGGCGACTATGAGATCAGCGATATCCAGATGACAGCGGACGGATACTATATCTATCAGCGCCTGCCCTTCGACGAGGCTTATCTGGACCGCATCATGGCGGACGAGGAGGACGTTTACGGCGATTACCTCGACGAACTGCTCTATTATTACCTGATGGATAAGATCTCGGAGTTCGAGTTCGAGTATTACGACCGCTTCTATGAGATCGACTTCACCAAGGGCCTGAACTACTGGAGCTACCTGGAGTCCGTCCAGAGCTGACGGCGATCCGAAAATGACATGCAAGCCGGGAAACAAATTTCCCGGCTTGTTTTTTATGCTCTGCGCAGGACTTCCTGCGCATGTCTTCGTTTTATGGTGCGTCTTTATGCACGGCAGGTGCCATGGCGGCCCCCATATTGTTCGCGTCCTTCACGCCGTAGTCGACGATCTTTCCCGCGCATGCGCGTACGATGCGCGGGCCGTCGCCCCGTGCGGTGACGACGGCGCAGCCCGCGCCCGTGACCGTCCACTGCGCGGTCGGCGTGCGCTGGCCGCCGTACTCGAGCGGGAACCGGTACTGCCGCTCGGCCGCGGCGAAATGCGAACTCGTCACGGCCATCGCGGCCTGCGCCCAGCCGCCGTCCACGGCCATGGCCGCGAGCATAAGGCTTTCCGCCATCGTGGAACAGGCGCCGTACAGGCCAACGTACGGGCTTTCCGTTCCGCGCATGCCGTAGGCGGAGGGAACGCACTGGTTGATCAGGTCCCCGGCGAAGATGAACTGCAGATCCTGCGCCGTCAGCCCCGCTTTGCCCAGAGCCCGAGCCGCCGCTTCCTTCTGCATGCGGCTCTCCGCCTTTTCCCAGGTCTTCTCACCGAAGCTCGTGTCCTCGGCCGTATAGTCAAAGGACTTGCCGAGCGGCCCTTCGGATTCCTTTTTTCCCGCCACCGCCGCATAGCCGGAAAGCACGGGCTTTGCCGGGAAGACCAGCGTGCGCGCGCCGCAGCGTCTGTCTGTCATACGCACGCACCTGCCTTGATCAGGCACAGCACGAGGCCGTACAGCACGCTCGCGGAGATCCCGAAGACCAGCACGGGCCCCGCGATCGTGAACATCTTCGCGCTCATGCCCGTGACATAGCCCTCGCTTTTGAATTCCAGCGCGGCGGAGACGACGGCGTTGGAGAAGCCGGTGATCGGC
>JAEEGL016628322.1_pt1 | contig 12210 bp, 11 predicted proteins | sample 9134231 | NCBI WGS metagenome assembly JAEEGL01 (sample SAMN16246548, study PRJNA631951) | gut metagenome | biome: gut microbiome; feature: rumen; material: fiber-attached | host: Bos | place: Iran: Karaj | collected 2018-10
AAAAAGAAATTACGGCCCAGGGCGGCAAGATTGTGGCCTACTATGACAGCAAGGGCCAGATCCGGGGCTATGCCTCGGTGCTGTTCGGCGGCAAGGAAGCGACCGTGGAGGAATGTGTCTACCTCGACAGCATGTCGCTGATGAAACTGATCAATGCGGCCCTGCAGGAACGACCGGTTGTACACGTTATGGTGTCAGCCGCGGAAAATCTCAACAAACTGATACCAAACGCGCAGCGGCGGGACTTCGGCAGTACGATGGCCCGGCTTAACAATCCGGAATTATTCTCCAGGCTGTTCGGCACAGAAGTCCGTACAGTGGAAGAAGCGTTCGCACTCAGCAGCCGGCCGCTGAACCTGAACGAATTCGCTTAAAGGAGGATAAAATGGAATTCATTGAAGCAGTCAGAAAAAGACGTACCGCAAGAACGTTTACCGGTGAACCGGTACCTGAGGAAGTGATCATGAAGATGCTGGAAGCAGGGCTTCTGGCACCGACCAATGACCATATGCGGAACTGGGAGTTCGTACTCCTGCATACCGCCGAAGAGAAAGAAACCGGACTGCAGGCTGTCAAGGCCTGGACCCTGGAACATGCCGGCTTCCGGCGGGAAGTACCGGATGAAGCGGCGCAGGTCATGTATGACCATGCCCTGCCGCGGCAGTATACGATGCTTTATGATGCCGACTGGGTGATCCTGCCGTTCTTCAAGTGTTCCGATCAGATCTTCCGGGAGGGGATCCTGAACCGGCTTAATCCGTTCGCGTCCATCTGGTGCGTGATTGAAAACATCCTGCTGGCGGCTGCGGATGCCGGGCTCGGGTGTTCACTGCGCATCCCGGTCGGAGATGAGTGGCAGAAGACCGCGGCCCTGGTCAAGGCACCGGAAGGGTGGATCCTGCCGTGCTATCTCGGCGTCGGCGTGCCGGACGGACAGCTGCAGGAAACTCAGCATATACGCTCCGCCGCAGAGAAAACACACCGCGGCACATGGCAGTAAACCGTTCCGGCCGCGTCTGCAGAAAAAAAGCGGCATGAAACCGCTTACTGATTTGACCCGGCTGAAACAGGTAACTATAATTCTATATGGATAAAAATAAAAAAAGGAGGAATTTTTATCATGAGTGATGTAAGAGTAGCGATTAACGGCTTTGGCCGTATCGGCCGTCTGGCTTTCCGTCAGATGTTTGGTGCCGAGGGATATGAAGTCGTCGCTATCAACGACCTGACAAAGCCTTCCATGCTGGCTCATCTGCTGAAGTATGATACAGCCCAGGGCGGTTATGCAGGACACATCGGAGACAATCTCCACACAGTTACAGCTGATGACGAAGCAGGCACAATTACTGTTGACGGCAAGACCCTGCAGATCTACAAGGAACCGGATGCGGCCAACCTGCCGTGGGGCGACCTGAAGATCGACGTTGTCCTGGAATGCACAGGCTTCTATACAAAGAAGGACAAGGCAGAGGCCCACATCAAGGCCGGTGCCCGCAAGGTTGTTATCTCCGCTCCGGCCGGCAATGACCTGCCGACCATTGTTTACAATGTCAACCATGAAACACTGAAGCCGGAAGACACAGTTATCTCTGCCGCTTCCTGCACAACCAACTGCCTGGCCCCGATGGCTGACGCGCTGAACAAGTACGCACCGATCCAGGGCGGCATCATGTGCACAGTTCATGCATATACAGGCGACCAGATGATTCTGGACGGCCCGCACCGCAAGGGTGACCTGCGCCGTGCAAGAGCAGGCGCTGCCAACATCGTTCCGAACAGCACAGGTGCTGCCAAGGCAATCGGCCTGGTTATCCCGGAACTGAACGGCAAGCTGATCGGCGCTGCCCAGAGAGTCCCGGTTGCGACCGGTTCCACAACCCTGCTGACAGCTGTTGTCAAGGGCGACGACATCACAGTTGAAGGTGTCAACGCTGCCATGAAGGCCGCTTCCAATGAGTCCTTCGGCTACAACGAGGATCCGATTGTTTCCTCCGATGTCATCGGCATGCGTTACGGCTCCCTGTTCGACGCTACCCAGACCCTGGTCACAAAGATCGCGGATGGTCTGTTCGAAGTCCAGGTTGTTTCCTGGTATGACAACGAAAATTCTTACACATCCCAGATGGTAAGAACAATCAAGTACTTCTCCAACGTCAAGTAAGAAGTATTCAGTAACAGAAAATATTGATAAAGCCCCGCTGAAACAAACAGCATACTTCCCGGTATGTCCCTGGTTAAGGCGGGGCTTTAATTACGCATCCGGATACAATACCGATTACAGATGATTTTCGGGAGGGCGTTGAGTTTTTTCAGTGCCGCCCAGTTAAGCAGTCATAATGCGGGAATATAACAATGCTCTTTCAGGGCATATTGATCTTCTGCGAAAAAAAAGCTGTACAGATGTATTTCCGCACATCTATACAGCATTTTCGCTGTGTCATGCCCGACAAAGCTCAGTTTGATCCGGTGACTTCCATTTTGCTGATCATACCGGCAATCACTTCGTGGAACAGATCCCAGTCTTCTTCCGCGCTGCGGATTTCGATCAGGTACAGACAGTTTTTATCCGGAATGACGGTCCATGTATCGATAAAGTTTATGTCCTCGGATTCCGTGATCCCGTAGGAGTAATATCTGCCGTCAATCGCTTCGATCTCTCCCGGAGGAGTCAGTGCCGCCACCAGACCTTTCTGATCATTCAGCATGGTTTCGGCCACTCCGCCCTCTGCCAGATCGTCGTGTTCACCGACCTGACCAACGATCATGCCCATATAGTCACAGGTAAGGAAGAACTGGTTCTCAGGAACGTCCGCCTCTTCATCTGTATGCATGCCCAGAGCTTTCGGTACATAGAATACCAGGTTGCCTTTCTGATACTTCTCCATATCGCTGAGCAGTTCTTCTGCTGTAAGTGTATAGGGATCAACAGTTGTTTCGGCTTCAGGTGCAGTGGTATTCTGTGCATCTTCGGTTTTTTCTGTTTCCGCTGTGACCGTCTCAGTGGCAGCTGTTTCCGCCGCGGCTGTCTCAGAGGCGGCTGTCCCTCCGGGAGCGGCATCTGAAGAAGCGGGTTGCCGGGAACACGCCGTCAGAAACAGAAGCAGGACAATGATCAGGTGTTTTTGCATTTTATTGACCTCACATATAAAAGAATATCAACCCCAAAATACCACAGTATTCATGAATATCAAAGATTCAGAGGATCGTATGACAACGAAAAATCCTGCACATCCCGGAAGGCAGGAACAATAAAGTACTTCTCCATCGTCAAATAAGAAGGAAAGAAAAATCAGCACAAAGCATATGCGCAGGCATCTGCTTTTTTACTGCAGGCAGGCATAATGATAACGCTTACATAATTTAATATTCATGATTATTAGTGAAAACATATGAAAGAAAATGACAAATAATTGAAATAATAATTGAAAATCTTTTTCACCTAACTTACAATCAGAAATATATCTGGAGGGGAAAGAAATATGAACAGAATCAAAAAGATGGCTGTGCTGGCATTGTCCCTTGGCATGCTGACAGCCTGCAGCGGTTCAGGTTCCGGTTCTGCAACAGCGGCGCCGGCAGATGATGCGGAGAAAAAGACATCCGTGGTCATCGCCATCGATGCCGACCTGAATACGATGGATTACCAGTATGCAACTGACGGCAACTCGTTTATCATGCATACACTCTGCATCGCCGGTCTGACGGAACTTGACGCGGACGGCGTTGTCCAGCCTGACATGGCGGAAAGCTGGGATGTCTCTGATGACGGCCTGGAGTATACGTTCCACCTGAGAGACGGCGCCACTTGGTCCGATGGCACACCGGTTACGGCAGACGACTTCGTCTTTGCCTGGAGAAGACTGGTTGACCCGGCCCTGGCTTCCGAATACAACTTCCTGCTCGACACAGCCATGCACGTAGAAAATGCTGCTGATGTCATTACCGGTGCCCAGCCGCTCGAGGCTCTCGGCGTTGCTGCCCCGGATGAGAAGACATTCACTGTCAAGCTCTCCTCACCGTGCGGCTTCTTCCTTGGCCTGTGCGCGTTCCCGAGCACCTTCCCGCTGAATCAGGCATTCTTTGAGGCCCAGGGTGACAAGTATGCCCAGAGCATTGAAAACCAGCTCTACAATGGACCGTTTGTCATGTCTGACCGCAAGGATGGCAGCATCTATACATTCACAAAGAACCCGAATTACTGGAATGCGGATTCCATTGATATGGAAAGCATTTCCTTCCAGCTGATTCAGGATACACAGTCTGCCATGATGAGCTATGAAAACGGCACACTGGACGTTGTCAAGCTCGTCAGCGAACAGGTTGAAGCCTATGCTGACCAGGATGGCTACACATCCAACCTGCAGGGTTACCTGTGGTACATTTCACCGAACTACACACATGACTTCCTCAACAACGCTGACCTGCGTGAGGCAATCATGTTCGCGATTGACCGTGACACCATCTGCGACCTGGTTCTGAAAGACGGTTCCGTCGCAGCCCGCGGCATCATCCCGAGAGCCTTCGCAATCGGTCCGGACGGCAAGGATTACTGTGATACAACAGACGCCTTTGTCGGTTACGATCCGGAACGGGCAGCCGCAGCCTGGGCAAGAGCACAGGAAGCACTGGGTGATGAACTGACAGTTTCCCTGCTGTTTGAAGACAGCGAAGCATCCAAGGCAGTTGCCGAGAACCTGAAGTCCATGATCGAAGCAGCGTGCCCGGGTCTGACCATCAGCCTGGATCAGAAGCCGAAGAAGACACGTCTGGAACTGATGAGAAATCTGGATCCGTCCTTCGAGCTTGGTCTGACCAGATGGGGTCCTGACTACGCTGACCCGCAGACCTACATGGATCTGTTCAAGTCTGACGTTGCCGGTTACAACGGTTCCTTCAAGAATGACGACTACAACGAGATCATGAACCGGGCAGAAAACGGTGCTGATGCCGCAGATCCGGAGGCCAGATGGCAGGATATGAAGGATGCTGAAAAGCTCCTGATCGCGGATCTCTATGCAATGATCCCGGTCTACCAGAACGGCGGCGCCATGATGATCAACCCGGCTATCGATGGTATCGAATTCCATGCCGGTGCAGTCGACAACTACAGACACATTCACAACAAATAAGGATTTACAATGAACAGCCGCACATGCGGCTGTTCTTTTTCGTTGTCCGGCGGAAGGGTGAAAGTTGAAGAGAAAGATGCTGGAACGTATAATATACGCGTAGAAACAGGAGTAACAGGATGAAGAACCGTTTACCGGAAAAACTGACTGCGCTGAGAAAGAACTTCAAGTTCTCACAGGCGGATATTGCCCGTCAGATGAATGTGCCGGTCAATGAATATATGCATTGGGAAAACGGCAGTGCCGTCTGCCGGATCGATCAGCTGAAGCAGCTGGCAGATTTCTATCATGTCCCGATGGTGGAACTGCTGGACAACCGGAGAGAGGTGACCATGCCGGATCCGGAGATCATGTATGCCAGTGTCGAGATTCCCTTTGCCAAAAAGAACGATGAACAGAAAGCCCGGGATGAAAGCGTTGAGATCATGCCGGTCAGCGGGCTGCTGGAAGAGGCAGAAATAGATCTGATGCCGGTGGCCGGGGTGGTCAGTGAAGCCGCGCCGGAAGAAAAAACCCGCAAGGTAACAACCGGGACCATCGAGATGAACACCCTCGAGTTCGAATCGACGATTACCAACCGCATCGTGGATGATCGGCAGCCGGAAGCGGAACAGCCGTCATCGGAAGACGGGGGCGGAAAGAACCGGAACCTGCTGATCATACTGGCCTGCCTGCTGCTGGCAGCGGCCGGCATCTTCGGCATCATGAAAATGCGGAACAAAACACCGGCTGATCCGGAAGAAATCAATAAGCTGGGTTCTGTGAACCGGCTGGCTTTGGCTGATACCTGCTCGCTGTATATCGATGATGACGGCAGGCTGAATACGCTGGGCACAGTGCCGCCGCTGGATGATTATGACGGCGTGGTGCAGATTTCCGCCTTTGACGGCCATCTGCTGGGTCTTAAAAAGGACGGCACGGTTGTTACCAACAGCGGCCTGAAACTGGACGAATGGGAAGGGATCACCATGATCGCCGCCGGAAAGACACACGCGGCCGGGCTGAAGGAAGACGGCACCGTGGTCTGTGAAGGCTCCGAAGCGGGCTGTGATGTGGCGGACTGGACAGATGTGCAGGCCGTCTATGCCGGCCGGGATCTGACCATTGGCCTGGCCGGGGACGGCAGCCTGCTGATCAGCGGCAGCGTCAGTGCCGAAGAGCAGCTGAAAACCGTAAACAGCGCGGTGGACCTGGCCGTTAATGAAAGCCAGATTGCCGTGGTTACAAAGGACGGGCGGGTTACCTGCTATGCCATCGGCACCGGCAGTCCGTTTAATACGGCGGCCTGGACCGGGGTTGAAAAGGTGGCGCTCGGTTCTGATTTCGCGGTCGGGCTAAGCGGTGGGAAGGTGCTGACAGCCACAACCAACGAGGACCTGATCGAAGCCGTCAAGAACTGGAACGGCATCCGCATGCTGGCCGGCCGGGGCAGGACCCTCGTGGCCGTGAACGCGGCCGGGAAGGTCATCGGCTGCGGTGACAATACCTGGGCCGTCTATCCGGAGACAGAGGAAACGGCAGATCCGGAGAATGACAAGGAAGAGAAGCTGGCCGCGGTGCAGAACGTGAAGTTCAATGTGGCGACCGGCAACCTGAGCATCAGCTGGGACAAGGTGCCCAATGCGGACTTCTACGAGATTACCGTATCGACCAGCCCGGTAACGAAACTGAAATCGGCGAAGAACTCCACCAGCATATCCACCTCAAAACTGGAAGACGGAGCCGAATACAGCGTGACGATTACCGCCTGCTCCAACAATACGAAGAAATACCAGAACAGTGACGCAGTAAATGTGGTCTATACGTTTAACGCGGCTACCGAACAGCTGGAAGCGGTCAGCGGCCTGAGCGCCGACGCGACCGACGACGGCTGGCACCTGGAGTGGAATGCGGTCAAGAACGCAGCCTGGTACCGGGTCAGGGTCGGTGACATCGAAAAGAAAGCCGAAACCAATGAAATTGATATTGCCGGCAGTGAACTGACCGACGGCATGGCATACAACATCTCTGTCAGTGCGTGCCCGAAGGACGGCGACAAAAAGTATACGGAATCCGCGCCGTCGACAATGCAGAAGACATTTGCCTACAGGACTTATACCGTAACGGTGCATTTCACCGGGGCACAGTCGGATACGTTCACCCTGAACCTGCGCAAGGGAACCTATACCTACAAGGACCAGTTCACCGCGAAGGTGCAGGAGGGCAACCAGCTGGCTGCACCGGACGGTTCCTTTACAGTATCCAGTGATCTGGAGATCAACGGCGTGGCAGTGGAAGTGATTTCGACGCCGGAACCTACCCCTACACCAACCGCGACGCCAACCCCGACCGCAACGCCGGAAGTGACGGAAACCCCGGGCGAGACAACGGAGCCTGAACCCACGGCCGAGGGGGAAGGGCATGAATAAAGTCTGGTACTATACGCTGGATGGCTCGGAAAAGCCGGGCCCGTACAGTGACGATGAACTTGTGAGGCTGATCCAGCAGGATATCGTGACTGCTGACCACTACATCTGGATGGTGGACCTCGCTTCATGGATCCCGGTCAGGGAATCGATCTACGCGTTCTATCTCAGCGAAGATCCGTTCCACCCGGACGAACTGGCAGACGAACAGGAATAATCCCGGCATGACCGGGATTTTTTCTTTCCGCGGGCTGTGATTCTGCGTGTACGCAGGTCTGTTCCTTGAGCCGGATTACAGGAAAATGATAGAATAATCGCGAGGAGATTTTTCGTCATGAAGAAATTCTTGGTTTTCATGTTTGCCGCCCTGATGCTGGCCGGGTGCACAGCGTCTCCGGCCGGGACAACAGCTGCCCCGACAGCGGAACCGACGGCCGAAGCAGCCGCAGAGACAACAGTTCCGGAAGAAACTGCTGCAGGGGCCGAAGAAGAAACACAGATGATCGAAGCGGTGCTGGAAGAAGAACTGCCGCAGTCCCTGAATGTCATGATCCAGGACATGCCGGCGGTATTCACCAAAGATCTCAACTATACTTGTGAGGATAAACTCAAGGCCGGCGATGAAGTGATCCTGTATTATACAGGCTCCTTTGAGGAGGGCCGGCTGACAGTCATCAGGGCTGAAAAGAAATAAACCATGAGCAGTACGAAACCATCCGGAAACATGCAGATCATATCCGCGCTGCTGGCAGGCGCCGGGGCGGGCATTATCATGGCGGCAGTCATGCTTTTTCTCATGTCTGCGTACGGCTTTCATTTCCATATCATGTCCGCGGCAGCTGCGGGCATGGTGGCCGTGGCGCTGCCCTGGTGCATGGATGTGCTGGACCGGCGCGGGCTGAATCTGTATGTCTGCGAGGGTGCGGCGGTACTGGTATCGGCGGCTGTCTGCCTGCTTTATATCCATGCGGCGGCGAAGGACGCGGTGACTGCTGACCGCATGCTGAACATGGTGATCAGCCTGCACGGGGCATCCCTGCTGATCAATGGGGCCCGGCTGTTTTTCCGCCGGAGACGGGAGGGTGTATGACACTGCTGAGTCCCTGGGGTGAAAAACTGAATCGGGATCTGCCGCTGCCGGAATACCCGCGGATGCAGCTGCAGAGAAACAGCTATACCTGCCTGAACGGGGTCTGGGAGTGCCAGATCAATCACGGTGAAGAACCGGAACAGACGGCCTGGCAGCCGATAGTTGTACCGTTTGCCGTGGGCTGCGCGCTGAGCGAAGTGAACCATGAACTGCAGCCCGGGGAAGTTCTCTGGTACCGCACGTATTTCCGGTATGAACTGACCGGGGAACGGGTGATACTGAACTTCGAGGCAGTGGATCAGCACTGCACTGTCTGGCTCAATGGTCTGGAAGCAGGCAGCCATCATGGCGGCTATACACCGTTCTCGCTGGACGTTTCGCCGTATATCAAGGTGCACAACGAGCTGCTGGTACAGGTCACGGATGACAGCAACCTCGGCAGCTATGCCTTCGGCAAGCAGCGCCTGGATCACAGCGGCATGTGGTATACCCCCACGGCCGGCATCTGGCAGACTGTCTGGCTGGAGAACCTGCCGGAACATGCCGTGCAGGATATCAAGATTACCCCGGATTATGACAACGCGCAGGTCTTCCTGCGGCTGGCCGGTGACTTCAGCCAGGCTGTTGTCACGGTTTTCGCTGACCGGAAACTGGTGCACAGGGGCATTACGGGAAGTCACGACTATACCATCCCGCTGCCGGACTTCCGTCCCTGGAGCCCGGATGACCCGTTCCTGTATGACCTGTATATTGAAACGGAAGACGATACGGTCAAGAGTTATTTCGGCATGCGCAAATTCGGCCGGCGGCGTGACAGCAGCGGCCTGCTGCGGTTTGCGCTGAATGACCGGCCGCTGTTTCTGAGCGGGCTGCTGGATCAGGGCTACAGCGTGGACGGGCTGCTGACCTATCCGTCGGAAGACGCGATGGTTTACGAGATCCGGCAGGTGAAAAACCTCGGCTTCAACATGCTCAGGAAGCACGTCAAGCAGGAATGCCGGCGCTGGTATTATCTGTGCGATGTATACGGCCTGCTGGTCATGCAGGATATGCCCAACGGCGGCTGGCCATACGACTTCAAGGCGATCGGGGTCCTGCCGACCATCGGCTTCCGGAAGATGAGCGATGACAACAACGAAAAACTCGGGCGGACCGACGCGGAAGGCAAAGAGATCTACTACCGGGAACTCATGGCCATGCTGGACAGCCTGTACAACGCGGTCTGTATTTTTGCCTGGGTGCCGTTCAATGAGGGCTGGGGGCAGTTTGACAGTGAGAAGGTGACGGATTATATACGGGAATATGATTCGACCAGGCTGATCGACAGTGCCAGCGGCTGGCATGACCAGGGAGCCGGGGATTTCGATTCCCGCCACTGTTACTTCCGGCCGTTCCGGGCTCCGAAACCGGAAGAACGGCTGATGTTCCTGAGCGAATTCGGCGGCTATTCCTACCTGGAGCAGGGCCACAGTGAACCGGGTTCGGTTTACGGATACAAGAAGTTCTCAGACCGCCTGCAGTGGAATGAAGCCGTACTGGAAGCGTTCCGGCGGGATGTGCTGAAGAATATACCGAAAGGCCTGGCCGGCTGTATCTTTACCCAGATATCGGATGTGGAAGATGAAATCAACGGCCTGTTTACGGCAGACCGGCGGGTATTGAAAATCGACGGCAGGAAAATGCGGAGAATCAACGAGAAATGCATACGGAGTGTGAAATAAATGGCTGAAGAAATTGTAATCGCGGAAGCACTGAACGGACAGGTGCGGATCCACGCGGCAGATACAACCGAACTGATCCGGACAGCCCGGGAGAAACATGACCTGTGGCCGACGAGCTGTGCGGCGCTGGGCCGGGTTTTGACTGTAGACGCGCTGATGGCCAGTGACCTGAAAAACGCGGATGAACATGTCACGGTAACGATCAACGGACACGGACCGGCCGGCACGATTGTCGCCCAGGGCAGCGGGCGCGGCGGGGTCCGGGGTTTTATCGGCAACCCCCGGCTCAATATGACCAACCCGGAAACCCATAAACTGGATGTCGGCAAGGCAGTCGGCCGTGACGGTACCCTGACTGTTACCCGAGACATGGGCCTGAAGGAACCCTTCACCGGGGTTGTGCAGCTGCAGAGCGGGGAAATCGGTGAGGATTTCGCGGTCTATTTTGCCTACAGTGAACAGACCCCTTCGGTTGTGGCTGTGGGTGTATATGTCAATCCGGATGCTACAGTGGAAGTGGCCGGCGGCATGATTATCCAACTTATGCCGGACGCGGTGGAAGACACGATCCGCTATGTTGAACTTGTCAGCCAGACCATGCGGCCGATGACGGATTACCTGCGGGCCGGCAGAACCCCGGAGCAGATCATCATGGAACTCTTCCCGGACGCCGCGGTTCTCGAGCATAAGGACACATACTGGTACTGCGACTGTTCCCGGGAGCACTTCCTGCGGGCACTGTCGCTGGTGGACCCGCATGATATCCGGGAGATGATCAATGAAGATCACGGCGCGGAAGTTGTCTGCCAGTACTGCGGGAAGAAATATCAGTTCAGTGAGGAAGATCTGAAGACTGCCCTGGAGAAACGCAAAAATGTGGAAGATCGGCAGCGTATCGATTCATAACCGGCTTGCGGCAGCCCCGCTGGCCGGCATATCCAATCCTGTATACAGGTCCCTCTGCCATGCGTACGGGGCAGGCCTGGTCGTCTCGGAGATGATCTCCGACAAGGCCCTGCACTACGAAAGCAGAAGGACTTTTGACATGTGCCGGACGGTTCCCGATGAACACCCGGTCGCCCTGCAGCTGTTCGGGCACGATCCCGATACCATGGCGGAAGCGGCAGAGTACCTGAGCACGCACACGGACTGTGACATCATTGACATCAACATGGGCTGCCCGGTCACCAAAGTCCTCAAGGCCCATGCCGGCAGCTGGCTGCTGAACCATCCGGAAGACGCGGAGGAAATCGTGCGGGCGGTAAAGAGTCATACCGACCGGCCGGTGACCGTCAAGATCCGGGCCGGCTGGGACAGCCGGCACATCAACTGCGCGGAGTTCGCGCGGCGCATGGAAGCGGCCGGGGCAGACGCAATCACGATTCATGGCCGCACCAAAACGCAGATGTATGAAGGTATGAGTGATAATACATATATCCGTATGGTCAGGGAAGCGGTCAGTATTCCGGTCATCGGCAACGGTGATATCCGGACGGTGGCAGACGCGGAACGGATGTTCGCCGAAACCGGCTGTGACGCGGTTATGGTCGGCCGGGGCCTGCTGGGCAGACCGTTCTTTATGCAGGAACTGGACTGTCATTTCCGCGGGCTTCCCTATACCCCGCCGACTGAACTGGAACGGCTCGACCTGTGCCTGGACTACGCGATCCGGCTGTGTGCGCAGGAAGGGGAGTATACCGGCATGCGCATGATGCGTGGCATGGGCGGATGGTATCTGGCCGGCATGAAAAACTCGGCCCGTTACCGCGGCCGCATCGCTTCTGTCAGCACGCTGGCGGAACTGAGCGGGATTCTGGATGAATACAGGGAAGAAATCAGACAGCAGTATGAGAATTCATAGGATA
>JAEEGL017296513.1_pt1 | contig 12210 bp, 11 predicted proteins | sample 9134231 | NCBI WGS metagenome assembly JAEEGL01 (sample SAMN16246548, study PRJNA631951) | gut metagenome | biome: gut microbiome; feature: rumen; material: fiber-attached | host: Bos | place: Iran: Karaj | collected 2018-10
GTTGATGTAGGGGCCTTTTTTTAATGAACGACTCATAATTTACTTCAGTTTACTTGTTTTACTTCTTACTTGCTCTTGCGATGATGTACTTGTTCGAGAGCTTCTTCGGAGCACGAGTCTTGAGACCCTTTGCATACAAGCCCTTGCGCGAGCGCGGATGTCCACCGCTCTGGCGACCTTCACCACCGCCCATCGGGTGATCGTGCGGGTTCATCCCGACGCCGCGGTTGTGCGGGCGACGGCCCAGCCAGCGCGAGCGTCCGGCCTTACCCGACTGCTCAAGAGCGTGGCTCTCATTTCCCACGACGCCCACGGTAGCCCTGCATGCGCTGAGGATTTTGCGAGTTTCGCCCGAGGGGAGTTTAATCACACAATAACTGCCTTCACGAGAAGTAAGCTGGGCAAAGTTACCAGCCGAACGAACCAACTTGGCGCCTTGTCCGGGGCGGAGCTCGATGTTGTGAATCATCGTACCCACGGGGATGTTTGCCAGCGGGAGGGCGTTGCCCACTTCGGGTGCTGCCTCAGCGCCCGAGTTCAGGGTTGTGCCCACCTGAAGTCCATTAGGAGCAATAATGTAACGTTTGTCACCATCTGCGTAGAACAACAAAGCGATACGGGCCGAGCGGTTCGGATCGTACTCAATTGTTTTCACTACGGCAGGAACACCATCTTTCTCTCGTTTGAAGTCGATGATACGATATCTGCGCTTGTGTCCGCCGCCCATGTAGCGCACGGTCATCTTACCGGTATTGTTTCGTCCGCCGGTGGAGCGCTTGCCGTAAACGAGAGACTTCTCTGGCACGGATGCAGTAATTTCCTCGAACGTGCCAATAATTCTGTGTCTTTGACCGGGAGTAACCGGCTTTAATTTACGTACTGCCATTTTTTATTTTAAATATTGCTGTAAAAATCAATCACGTCGCCCTCTTTCAGGGTTACGATAGCCTTCTTGAATGCGTTACGCTGTCCTTTCACGAATCCGAGCTTTGTGTAGCGGCGCGAGCGCTTGCCCGAATAGCGCATGGTATTGACATCGAGAACCGTCACGTTGTACAGGTCTTCGATTTCCTTCTTTATCTCCAGCTTGTTTGCTTCTGGACGGACGATGAAGCCATACTTTGTTTCAGCTTTCTTAACGCGTTCCTGTCCTTTTACCTTATAGGTTTTCTGCTCAGACGTCTTATCTGTAATCTTGGTCATCTTCTCAGTGACCAAAGGTTTGATGATAAATGCCATATTGATGTCTCCTTAATTCTTATCTAAGATACCGTCGATCAACTTCAACGAGTTTTCGGTCACGACAAGCACTTCAGCATTCAATATTTTGTAAGCATTGATAGCTGTTGCCTCCATGACTTCGGTGCGCTGCAGATTACGAGCCGACAAATATACGTTTTTATTTATACTTGACAAAACGAGAAGGAGTTTTTTGCCATCGACTTTAAGATTTTTAGTAATATTTACGAATTCTTTAGTCTTCGGGGCTTCAAAATTGAAATCTTCTACCACAATGATGGCGTTCTCCTGAGCCTTATAGGACAATGCACTTTTACGTGCGAGCACCTTTACTTTCTTGTTCAGCTTGGTGCGATAGTCGCGGGGCTTGGGGCCGAAAGCGCGTGCGCCGCCCACGAGCACGGGCGAGTTGATGTCGCCGCGCCTTGCACCGCCGCTGCCTTTCTGGCGGATGAGCTTGCGTGTGGAACCGGCATGCTCGCTGCGTTCCTTGGCTTTTGCCGTTCCCTGGCGCTGGTTACCCAAATACTGTTTTACATCCAGGTAAAGAACATGGTCGTTCGGTTCAATGCCGAAGATAGCCTCATTAAGAGTAACCTTTCTTCCGGTATCCTGGCCTTTTATGTTTAATACGCTAACTTCCATTATTTATTGATCATTACTGTTGAACCATTGCAACCAGCGACGCTTCCCTTAACGATGATGAGATTGCTCTCTGGTATTACCTTTAACACTCTCAGGTTTTGTGTGGTCACGCGGTCGCCGCCCATCTGGCCGCCCATTCGCATTCCCTTGAACACTTTGGCAGGGTACGAGCACGCACCGATGGAACCCGGCTTGCGGGCGCGGTCATCCTGACCGTGGGTGCTCTGTCCGACACCGCCGAAACCGTGGCGCTTCATGACGCCCTGGAATCCCTTACCTTTAGAAGTTCCAACCACGTCAACAAAGGCCGCGTCGTTGAAGATTTCCACAGTAATGGTGTCACCGAGGTTGTATTCCTCGTCAAACTTGAACTCGGCCAAGTGGCGCTTAGGTGTTGTACCTGCTTTCTTGAAGACGCCCATCATCGGCTTGGTGGTGTTCTTTTCCTTAGCTTCGCCGAAGCTGAGCTGAACAGCCTGATAGCCATCTTTCTCGAGCGTTTTGATTTGGGTGACAACACAAGGACCTGCTTCGATAACAGTGCACGGCACATTCTTGCCGTCGGCACTGAAAACGGATGTCATTCCGATTTTTCTTCCTAATAATCCTGGCATTTCACTTGATGATTAAATAAAAATACGATTTGAACCAAATTTACTTCTAATACGACTCAAAAGTCTTAGACCTTGATTTCCACTTCCACTCCGCTGGGGAGTTCGAGCTTCATCAGTGCGTCAACGGTTTTTGCCGATGAGCTGTAGATGTCGATCAGGCGTTTGTAGTCCGACAGCTGGAACTGCTCGCGGGCTTTCTTGTTTACGAAAGTGGAACGGTTCACGGTGTAGATTCTCTTGTGTGTGGGAAGGGGGATGGGGCCGCTTACGACGGCATCCGTGGCCTTCACTGCCTTCACGATTTTCTCAGCCGACTTGTCAACCAACTTGTGGTCGTAGCTCTTCAGCTTGATTCTGATTTTCTGACTCATTGTTTGAATGTAAATGATTAATGATGATTGTTAATAGTGAGAGGGTGTTAAAGAGTCATTTGCTCAACACCACTCTCTTTGTTTCTTTTTAAAGAAGGTCAACACGGCCTTTCATCTCTTCGAGCACAGCCTTGGCGATGGTGCTCGAAACAGGAGAGTGATGGTCGTATTCCATGGAACTGGTGGCACGGCCCGAGGTGATGGTGCGCAGTGCGGTGACATAGCCGAACATCTCGGCCAGGGGCACCATGGCTTTCACGATGCGTGCGCCGCTGCGGGCCTCTTCCATGCCTTCCACTTGTCCGCGGCGCTTGTTCAGGTCGCCGATGACGTCGCCCATGTTCTCCTCGGGTGTCACCACTTCAAGTTTCATCACGGGTTCCATGAGCACAGGTCCTGCCTTCACACAGGCGTTCCTGTAGGCATTGCGGGCAGCCAGTTCAAACGACAGCTGGTCGGAGTCCACGGGGTGGAAAGATCCGTCGATGAGCGTCACTTTCAGCGAGTCAAGGGGATAGCCGCCGAGGATACCATTCTTCATGGCATCTTCAAAGCCTTTCTGAACGGCAGGAATGAATTCCTTGGGAATGTTTCCGCCCTTCACCTCATTGACGAACTGCAGTCCGCCGTTTTCCTTCACGTCGTAATCGTCGTCCACAGGACCCACGTTCACGATGATGTCGGCAAACTTACCGCGTCCGCCCGACTGCTTCTTGTAAACCTCGCGCAGGTTGACGGTCTTGGTGATGGCCTCCTTGTAGTTCACCTGGGGCTTGCCCTGGTTGCATTCCACCTTAAACTCGCGCTTCAGGCGGTCGATAATGATGTCGAGGTGCAGTTCACCCATTCCCGAAATAACGGTCTGTCCGCTCTGCTCGTCGGTGTGAACGGTGAAGGTGGGGTCTTCCTCGGCCAGTTTTGCCAGTCCGTTGTCCAGTTTGGCAATGTCAGCCTGGCTCTTGGGCTCCACGGCGATAGAAATCACGGTGTCGGGGAATGTGATGCTCTCAAGCACGATGGGATGAGCCTCATCGCAGAGGGTGTCGCCGGTGCGGATGTCCTTGAAGCCCACGCCGGCGCCGATGTCACCGGCCTCGATGCAGTCCATAGGCTGCTGCTTGTTGGAGTTCATCTGGAACAGGCGGCTCACGCGCTCCTTCTTGCCCGAGCGGGTGTTAAAGACGTAGGAGCCGGACTCCACTTTTCCTGAATAGACACGGAAGAACACCAAACGTCCCACATAGGGATCGGTGGCAATCTTGAATGCCAGGGCCGAAGTGGGTTCGTCCTCACTGGGCTTGCGGTCCTCTTCTGCACCCGTTTCGGGGTTCTCACCGACGATGTTGGGTGTGTCAAGCGGAGAGGGGAGGAAGGCGCACACGTAGTCGAGCAACGTCTGCACGCCTTTGTTCTTGAACGAAGAACCGCAGAGCATGGGAGTACATTCCATGGCGAGAGTGCCTTTACGGATGGCGGCGATGAGTTCCTCTTCTGTGATGCTTTCGGGGTCTTCAAAGAATTTCTCCATGAGCGACTCGTCAAATTCGACGGCCTCTTCCACGAGTTTGTCGCGCCATTCCTGCACCTCGTCCATCATGTCGGAGGGGATATCGGTGACTTCAAACTCAGCGCCTTGAGTCTCGTCGTGCCAGATGATAGCCTTCATCTTAATGAGGTCCACAATGCCTTTGAACGTTTCCTCTTGTCCTATGGGCACCACCAGAGAAATGGGCTTTGCCCCGAGCACGTCCTTCATCTGCTGAAGAACGTCGAAGTAGTTGGCACCCGAGCGGTCCATCTTGTTCACGTATCCCAGGCGGGGCACGTTGTATTTGTCGGCCTGGCGCCACACCGTTTCGCTCTGGGGCTGCACGCCGCCTACTGCACAGTAGGTGGCCACGGCACCATCGAGCACGCGCAACGAGCGCTCCACCTCAGCGGTGAAGTCCACGTGTCCCGGAGTGTCTATCAGGTTGATTTTGAACTGCTTGTCGTTATAGTGCCAATAGCAGGTTGTGGCGGCAGAAGTGATGGTAATGCCGCGTTCCTGCTCCTGAGCCATCCAGTCCATGGTTGCGGCACCGTCGTGTACCTCGCCAATCTTATGGGTTTTTCCCGTATAATAGAGGATGCGTTCAGAAGTTGTCGTCTTACCGGCGTCGATGTGTGCCATGATGCCGATATTACGTGTGAGATGTAAATCTTGCTTTGCCATTGAATGCTTCTATTCTTTATCCTAAAAAGTCTTTTTACCTAATACCTTATACCCTGATTCATTAGAAGCGGAAGTGTGCAAAAGCGCGGTTGGCCTCTGCCATCCTGTGCATGTCTTCCTTTCTCTTGAAAGCACCACCCTGGCTGTTGTAAGCGTCCATGATTTCGGCAGCGAGGCGCTCGGCCATCGACTTGCCACCACGCTTGCGTGCGTAGATAATCATGTTCTTCATAGAAACGCTCTCCTTGCGGTCGGGGCGAATCTCTGTGGGCACCTGGAAGGTGGCACCGCCGATGCGGCGGCTCTTCACCTCCACCTGCGGTGTGATGTTGTCAAGAGCCTGCTTCCAGATTTCGAGGGCGGGCTTTTCTTCCTTAGCCATTTTCTCGCCGACGAGCTCCAGGGCGTGATAGAAAATCTTATACGACGTATTCTTCTTTCCGTCGTACATCAAGTGGTTTACGAATTTCGAGACCTTCTGGTCGTTGTAAACGGGATCCGGCAGGATCACACGCTTCTTTGGTTTTGCTTTTCTCATTTTTCTAAGAAATTAATTCTGCTTGGGGCTGTCTTCTTCGTTCTTCAACGTCCGCTCCCGGACATTTACTCAACCTGTCTAACAATTCTCCAGCAAAACGATTTTTGTTAATGAAAACGGCCTTAGCCCAGACCCTCCCCGGTCTTGGCGTCGGGCTTGAAAGGGTTTTTACTTCTTTTGTTTCTTCGGGCGCTTGGCACCATACTTGGAACGGCGCTGGGTGCGGTTGGCCACGCCGGCGGTGTCGAGCGTACCGCGAACAATGTGATAGCGCACGCCGGGCAGGTCTTTCACACGACCGCCGCGCACCAAAACGATAGAGTGCTCCTGAAGGTTGTGGCCCTCTCCCGGAATGTAGGAGTTCACTTCCTTCTGGTTTGTCAAACGAACACGGGCAACTTTGCGCATTGCCGAATTAGGCTTCTTCGGGGTCGTGGTGTACACGCGCACACACACGCCACGACGCTGAGGACATGAGTCCAAAGCGGGCGACTTGCTCTTGTCAACAAGTACCTTTCTGCCTTTTCTAACTAATTGTGAAATAGTAGGCATTATAAAATTAATTTTTAATTATATATATTGTTTTATTATATTCGTAAACCGGCACTATAATCCCTGCGGACTATTTCGGGCTGCAAAGGTACGAACTTTCGGTGAAAATACCTAATTATATAAATGCCAAATGAGGCTTTTACTGAAACAATTAACAATATATAACTACTGTTTGCACAATTTAATCAAATATTTTTACTTTTTCCGAAGTTTTCAAAGAATATTACCGCGGTTTGGGGGGCGGAATGATTCTAGATATTCTAGAGGTTCTAGATAATCTAGAGATTCTAGAAAATCTAGATAATCTAGAGGTTCTAGAGATTCTAGATAATCTATAGGTTCTAGAAAAATCACTTCAACAGCGCCCGGAGCCCCTCGTCGGCCACCAGCCGGTTGCCATCCCACACAAGGCGGCCTTCTCTGCAGTCGCTCTCACGGATGAAGCGGATGACATCGGCGTCGGGCTGCATCACGCATCGCCATTCGTTGCGCCCCAGGCCGGGTGCATCGGCGGCAAGATTATTGTTTAACACAAACACATGGTCGCCAGCCTTGCACTCATAGAAAAGCAACGACAACTCATCGCCGGGGCCCAACTTATGGTAGCCGAGGGCGTTGGTTTCTTCGGGGAGAAACCCTTTCCGCTGGGCACACTCGGTGAGCACGGCCGCCACGGTGCTGCCGTCGCTCCGATGCCAAAGCCGGCAGGTGAAATAATAGAATCCCTCCATCGACCTGGCCTCTGCATAGTCAGTTTGACGGGGTGTGCTCCTCAGCGCCACACAAATAGGCAGAGACAAAATCGAGCCGCCTTCGAGGTGCCCCTCAGGTTCCGCCTTCGCGTCACGCAGTTCCATCTTCGCCCTTGTTGTCACGGCGTCGAGGATGTTGTCGGCCCAGGAATCCTTTTTCTCCGACACCGTGATTGGACGGGTGTCAGGACCTTTATAGACCAGTTGCCCGCTCTCCCACCAAAGCCGCGCATCCACGCCGCAACGTCCCCAACGGTGGTTCATCTCGATATAGTTTTCGTCTTTTCGGTCTGGGAAACTGGTCTGCCGCTTCACGATGCCGTCGGTGAAGTCGCTGCCCTGGCAATAGGGAACCAGGCGGCGAGCCACGCTGTCGTAGCGGTAGTAATAGGCATCCTGCGCGTTGGAGGACAACGGCTTGTGGCAGGTGACGCCAATGGCCACAGCCTTCTCTTCCTCGAAGATAATGCGCATGGAAAAGCTCTCATGGCTGAAATAGCAGCTGTCGCGGTCGATAAAGATTTTCGGCTTTGCCCTGTTGAAAGTGATGTGGGTGTCGCCATCCACGACGGCCATCAGCATCTGGTAATACTCGGAAGGGAAATGCGACGTGAAAGCGCGGAGGAAATCCACAATATGGGGTTCGCCCTTGGCGGCCACGGAGATGGTGTCGTTACGCCAGTGGGCGGGCATGGGGCAGTCGATGCTGCGTGTCCACAGGTCCATCTTCTCATCATCTGCTGGCTGCACGCCGTTGTTCTGGGCCAAGGCTGCCATACACATTATTATATATATAAGAGCGGTCGAAAAACTTTTCATTGGGTTATTCTTTTTCGTTTGACAGGCAAAATTAGTAATAAATCCCGAAACGGCAAGCCCGACGGACATAATATTACGCTTTTTTAGCAAACGCCATTCATTTGCAAAAAAGGCAGGGGGGATTTTAAACGACGGACACGGGTAGGAGCCGACATTTACAAGCACCGGTACGGGCAGTTTTCGTGATATTGGCACCGGAAATTGTAGTTTCAAGGTATTCGCGGCTCTGAACCGCGGGCAAAGAGTCATCATTTTTAGGTATTTTTGTTTCACAAGGGCCTCTTGCAACCCGTTTGCAAGGAAAAAAGAGTAATTTTGCATCGTAAAACAAAAAAAAGAAACGATATGAAACTTTCGGAACTGAAGACGGGCGAGAGAGGTGTCATCGTGAAGGTGTCGGGACACGGCGGCTTCCGCAAGCGCATCATCGAAATGGGCTTCGTGAAAGGGAAAGAGGTGGAGGTGCTGCTCAACGCGCCCCTGCAAGACCCCGTGAAATACAAAATCATGGGCTACGAGGTGTCGCTACGGCATAGCGAGGCACGGCAGATTGAGGTGGTGAGCGCCGACGAAATGGCCACGAAGGAGCAACTTGAAACAACGGGCGAACAACCGAGAACCATGGTAGAAACGGAGGAAACCGTGAGCCGAAAACTACGTTCGGAGGCCCTGCGCAGACGCAGGGAAATCAATGTGGCACTGGTGGGCAACCCCAATTGCGGCAAGACATCGTTCTTCAACTTCGCCAGCGGCGCCCACGAACGCGTGGGCAACTACTCGGGCGTCACCGTCGATGCCAAGGAGGGCGTGGCCGAATACAAGGGCTACCGCTTCAACCTTGTGGACCTGCCCGGCACTTACTCGCTCAGTGCCTATAGCCCCGAGGAGCTCTATGTGAGGAAACAAATCGTGGAGAAGACGCCCGACGTCATCATCAACGTCATCGACGCAAGCAACCTGGAACGCAACCTCTACCTCACCACGCAGCTCATTGACATGAACCTCACAGTGGTGGGTGCGCTCAACATGTACGACGAGCTGGAGGCCAGGGGCGACAAACTCGACACCCACGTGCTGGGACAGCTGATGGGATTCCCCATGGTGCCCACGGTATTCAGGAACGGACGCGGTGTGAACGACCTCTTCCAGACCGTCATACAGGTCTATGAGGGAAAGTTCAAGCATCACGAGGTGCGACACATCCACATCAACCACGGCTCATGCATCGAGCAGGGAATCAGCGAGATACAAAAATTCCTGAAGGCCGACGATGCCCTACGCCAACGATTCTCAACCCGCTATCTGGCCATCAAGCTGCTGGAAAACGACAAAGAGGCGGAAAACATCGTGGGCGAGCTGAAGAATGGTCGGCAAATCATTGAAGCCCGCAACCGCGCCGCCGCCGCCATCAAGGAGGAACTGAAAGAAGATAGCGAAACGGCCATCATGGACGCCAAGTACGGTTTCATCCACGGCGCTTTGCACGAAACGGGCTTCGAGGAGGGAAAGAACAAGGACACTTATCTGATGACACACGCCCTCGATGCCATCATCACCCATAAATGGCTGGGGTTCCCGCTGTTCTTCTTCTTCCTGTTCCTTATGTTCGAGGTGACGTTCACGCTGGGCCAATACCCCATGGACTGGATCGACGCGGGCGTGGGGCTGCTCAGCGAAGGGGTGAGCAACCTCTTGCCCGACGGACCGGTGAAAGACATGATTGTTGACGGGGCCATCGCCGGCGTGGGGGCCGTCATTGTGTTCCTTCCACAGATTCTCATTCTCTACACCTTCATCTCGTTCATGGAAGACTCGGGATACATGGCCCGCGCCGCATTCATCATGGACAAACTGATGCACAAGATGGGCGTCCACGGCAAGTCGTTCATACCGCTCATCATGGGCTTCGGTTGCAACGTGCCGGCGGTGATGGCCACGCGCACCATCGAGAGCCGCCGTTCAAGGCTTATCACCATGCTGGTGCTGCCCCTTATGAGCTGTTCGGCACGCCTGCCCATCTACATCATGATAGTGGGGACGTTCTTTGCGGTGAAATACCAAAGTGCCATCATGATAGCACTTTACGCCATCGGCATCGTGCTGGCCGTGGTGATGAGCCGCATCTTCAGCCAGTATGTGGTGAAGGGCGAGGACACGCCTTTCGTCATGGAACTGCCGCCCTACCGCTTCCCCACATGGAAGGCCATAGCCCGCCACACCTGGGAGAAAGGCAAGCAATACCTGAAGAAGATGGGCGGCATCATCCTCGTGGCAAGCATCATTGTATGGGCGCTCGGCTATTTCCCCCACAACGACACGCTCTCGCGGCAGGAACAACAGGAACAGAGTTTCATCGGACACATCGGGAAAGCCATAGAACCGGCATTCCGCCTGCAGGGCTTCGACTGGAAGCTCGACGTGTCGCTCGTCGCCGGCGTGGGAGCCAAGGAAATCGTGGCCTCCACCATGGGCGTACTCTACGCCAACGACGAAGAGGTGGCCGACGACAGCCTCGGCGACCAGACGCAACGCTATGCCAACCTGCGGCAGCAGATGGAGGCCGACGGCATCACGCCCCTCATCGCCTTGGCCTATCTGCTCTTCGTGCTCATCTATTTTCCTTGCATAGCCACCATTGCAGCTATCAAAGGCGAAACGGGGTCGTGGCGATGGGCGGTCTTCGCCGCCGTCTATACGACGGTGCTGGCGTGGGTGGTGTCGGCACTGGTATTCCAAGTCGGTTCGCTCTTTATCTGACAACCCCAGACCTCACCTGGCGGGGATTTTTACAAAAATATTTGGAACAGTGCCTCTGTTTCAAATATTTTTTTTAACTTTGCAGGGATTAACGACTTCGGGAAAGAAACGGCACCGAACGGCTTTGCCGGGGTCACACACCACGAATGGACAAACCAAAGCCTCAATACATTATGACTTATTTAGAAAAAGAGATTGCCGACCGCCTTGAAATCATGGGCACCTACTACGACCTCGATGCCTTGTTGAAGGACAAGACGGACAACAAAGCCGTGGCCAAGTATTACCGCAAGTCGGACTTCTTCTACAACCTCATCAACTCGCGCGGCGGCTTCCATCTCCACATGGGACTGTCCGACGACGTGTTCTTCCACAAAGAAGACTTCCTCAAGCAGGCGCAGTTCGTTGAGACGCTCATCGACAAACCGGTAATGAACATTCTGGAAATCGGCGCCGGCCGCCTGCCCAACACCAAATACCTGGCGAAGAAATTCCCGCAACACAGCTTCACCGCCCTCGACATTCCCAACCGCAACTTCCTGAAGAACAAGGTGCCGGGCAATGTCAAGCTGTTGGAAGGCGACTACCACGACCTCTCCGTTTTCCCAGAAAACAATTTCGACATCGTCTTCGGCGTGGAGACCCTCTCCTACTCTGCCAACAAGGAGCGCGTGACCAAGGAGATTGCCCGCGTGCTGAAGCCCGGAGGAAAGGTGGTGTTCTTCGACATCTACGATGCCAAGCCGCAGGAGGAGATGACGGACTTCGAGAAGCGCGTGTCGGCCATCACCCTGGCCAGCATGCGCATCACGCCCAAGGACCAGTACATCGGCAACCTCGGCAAATATCTTGCCCGCAACGGCTTCAAAGACGTTGAGATTACCGACCTCACCCACGCCATCCGTCCCAGCCTGCGCCGCCTGGACCGCATCTGCTGCTACTACTTCATGCACCCCAAGTTCATGAAGTTCATCCGCCACTTCGTTTCCCAGGACGCCGACAACAACGCCATCGGCGGCTGGCTGATGTTCCTGACCTTCGACGCCGAAAACTTCCACCAGTACAACCGCACCGTGGCCACGAAGATTTGACTGAAAGAAAGTTAATTTCCGACAAAAGCATTGTTGTTTTAGGGAAAAAGTGTATTTTTGCAACGGTAAAGAAAAACAGATTATGATGCAATTGGTAAGTAATGGTAAAGTGGTCGTTGAAAGAGAAAGACCACATGGCACAGAAGCAAAGATGTCATCTGTCAGAGCAAGAAGAATGACTCAGGGCCTTAAGAAGACCATGCGTCCTGAACTAATGAGCAAAGACGAGTTCTTCAGAAACATTATTCAAGGGACACAGAATGGGAACGTTTTCAAAATCGCAGAACTTCTATTTTCGATTTGAATATCAGAGAGTTACCTTTGAGCAAAAAAGAGACAGGTAACACTTTGGAAACGAGAGGACTTACATATTCCTACACATTTCTCACTAAACCAAAGATCGCTCATCTTGGGTGCAAAGGTACATAATAATTTCCTTTTTGCCAAATGGTGTCATATACTTTTTTCAAGTTTATTGCGATATTCATTTTTATAGGGATACAAACTACTCTGTTCGGTCACTCCAACGAACAGAATCCTGTCTGCCATTTCACATACATATCTGTTCCTAGTCATTGCAGTCATCTTTGACTGGCGGATGGCAGTACTAACGGAGA
>JAEEGL010118101.1_pt1 | contig 12209 bp, 12 predicted proteins | sample 9134231 | NCBI WGS metagenome assembly JAEEGL01 (sample SAMN16246548, study PRJNA631951) | gut metagenome | biome: gut microbiome; feature: rumen; material: fiber-attached | host: Bos | place: Iran: Karaj | collected 2018-10
CATCGCAACATAAGCATGGGGGTTGAAACCGTTTGTCACAGCAATCTGGATTTTCGCCCGGTTGAACGCTCGCTGAAACATCCGCTGCAGATCAAGATGGGAAATCCAGACGGCGGTTCCTTCCTTGCAGAACAGAAATCTAGTCATCGCAATTTCCCTCCGTATAGAGCAGATTTGCTCCGCAGCCGGTGCATTTTGTCCTGCAGTCCGGCGTAATTCTGGATGCATATGCCTGCTTACGCTCAGAGGCAAGATATTCTTTCCGAACTCCAACACTGATGCTGTCCCAGGGCAGGACTTCTTCACATGGCCGCTCTCTTGTGGCATAGAAATCCAGATCCACTCCGCAGTCTGCAAATGCCTGCAGCCACTTTTTGTAATCGAAATACTCATCCCAGCCGTCCAGCTTCACGCCCAGTTCCACCGCGCGCTCCAGTACCGGCGCAATCCGGCGATCACCGCGTGCAAGCACCGCCTCCAGCCGGCTCAGGTCCGGCGCATGATAGTCATAGTCCACACTTCTGTTTCTGCGGAACGCCTCACGGAGCATCTGAACCCGACGCTGATACTCCTCCGGCGGAAGCTGCGCTTCCCACTGAAACGGAGTAAAAGGCTTCGGCACAAAAAAGGCGGTGGAAACATGAATCCGTACGCCTCTTGCCCGGTTTGTTGTATTTTCCCGCCAGCACAGCCAGACCTTTTCCACCAGATCGGCGATAGCCAGAACATCCTCATCTGTCTCTGTAGGCAGACCAAGCATGAAGTAAAGCTTTACGCTGGACCATCCTCCTGCGAAGGCTGTCGCGCAGGACCTTAGCACCTCTTCCTCCGTGACATTCTTATTGATGGCATCCCGAAGCCGCTGCGTTCCTGCCTCAGGCGCAAATGTCAGTCCGCTTTTTCGTACTTTCTGCACTTTTTGCATCAATTCATCCGAAAAATTGTCCGCGCGGAGGGAAGGCAGAGAAAGATTGATATTTCTGGGCATGCAGTAGTCAAGAAGGCCGTCTGCCAGTTCCGGCAGCCGCTTGTAGTCGGATGTGGAAAGACTGGATAGGGTGATCTCCGTCATTCCGGAGTCCTCAACCAGTTCCTTTGCCTGCCGGATCAGGGTTTCAGGCGTTTTTGCGCGAACCGGGCGATAGCAGTAGCCCGCCTGGCAGAACCGGCACCCCCGGATGCATCCGCGGAACAGCTCCAGATTGATCCGGTCATGGACAATCTCCGTGGACGGAACGATTGCTTTCGTGGGATAATACGCAGCGTCCAGATTCTGCACAATCCGCTTTGTCACTGTTTTCGGCGCTCCGTCCAGCGGAACAATCTCCGATAGCGTACCATCTTCCGCATACCGATGTTCATAGAGGCTTGGAACATACACGCCTGGCAGTTTCGCGACTTCCCGCAGAAAACGGGGTTTGTCCCACTGTTCCAACTTTGCCCGCCGGTAAAGTTCCACAATCTCAATGGTAAGATCCTCTCCCTCACCGAGAGAACAGAAATCCAAGAACGGTGCCAGCGGTTCCGGATTGTACATGCAGGTTCCGCCTGCAAAGACGATATTATGCAGGCCTTCCCGCTCAGAGGCGTGAAGCGGAATCCCGGAAAGGTTAAGCATGTTCAGGATATTCGTATAGCTCATCTCATATCCGACGGAGAATGCGATCATATCAAAGTCCTTCACGGGATCCTGGCTTTCCAGTGCCCAGAGCGGAATGTTATGACTGCGCATCTGCTCTTCCATGTCTCCCCACGGCGCAAATGCGCGCTCGCACCACACGCCGTCCATGTTGTTCATTACGCCGTAGAGAATCCGCATTCCGATGTTGGACATTCCAATCTCATAGGTATCCGGAAAACAGAAGGCTACGCGGACATCCACTTCATTTTTGTTCTTGACAATCTGTCTGTATTCTCCACCCACATATCTGGCGGGTTTCTGTACCTGCGGAAGAATCCGCTCCATTTCACGGTTCATGGCTTCCCTCTTCTGCTTACTGAATTGCCTTTATTCTATATACTTCCAGATCGCTTTTCAACATAAAAAGAGCACAGGCCGGAAATCCTGTGCCCATAAACGGCGGCGCGTCATGCCGTCTGCGTTCTATTTCTCTCCGGAGACTACCTGCAGCGACTCATCGGTATATTCCATCAGTTCGATCCGATTGCCAGCCGGATCCTTGATCCAAAGGGTATATGTCCGATCCGGTCCCATGCGGATGGCAGAATCCAGCGGAACCCCGTGCTCCTGCAGATAGGCTGCCCAGGCCTGCAGATCATCTACTACGATACTCAGATGCACAAAACCCAGCTTGTCGTAGTTCGGTCCGCCACTGTTCAGGTCCGTCTCCGGCCGCGGGTGGAACAGCTCCAGAAGCATTCCGTCCGGGAACTGAAGATACTGAATGGATACTTTTCCTGCAAGCGACGCAAACGGGCTGTCCGGTTGGCGTTCGGCAATATCCGAGGGAATGCGAATCTCAAACAGCGGCTTCATGCCCAGCAGGCCGCAGTAAAAATCCATCGCCTGTTCCAGATTGCTGACGTTGATTGCCAGGTGTCCAAAGCCTTTGCATTTCATTCTGTTTTCCCCTTTTTGGCCCGATCAGATGATAAAATTGAGAAATTCAAGGCCTGCTCCGAAGAGCAGGCCTTGAGAGATAAATCCGCAGAATTACAGTCCTTCTGCAGCGCAGTCTGCCAGGCACTGACGCATAAGCGCGTGCTGACGGCGGACGAACTCGACTTCGTTGAGGGTATGGGGAACAGAACGCTGACCCTCGAACTCGGTGGAGATGTAGCCCTTGTAGCCGCCCTTTGCCAGAGCACGGATATAACGGGGATAGTCCACCTCATCGGAGGTGCAGTCCTCATTGATCCAGTGCATCTTGCCGTGGACGTAGATGAGCTTGGAAGCGTACTCTTCCACCACAGACGGCGGGGAGATGAGCTTCTGGCGCAGAGAACCGAAGCCGCCGCGGCCGTTGATGATATTGATTTCTGCATCGCCGCCGCCCATTCTCTTGACTTCTTCCACAACCTCGTCCCAGTCAACGTTGTTGTTTCCGTCGTAGGTGTAAGCCTTGCGGCTCATGGCGCGGATGTACTGAACAATCTCGCGCTTGGCGCCTGCCGCGACATAGCTGTCCTCCTGCATGGGAGACATATCGCGGAAGCAGCCGGAAAGGTCGAGCATCAGGCCGGCGCCGTTATAGCATCCGGTCTTCTCGATGGCATCCAGGAAGTCATCGTTGCCGCCGTCATCCAGCAGGCCGGGGCCGTGGACTTCCAGCGCCATGCGAACGCCCAGCTCTTCTGCATAGGGAAGCAGCTTCGCGAAGATCTCCGCATTAACAACGGAGTGGCTCTTCTCAATAGCGCCGAAAACATCATAAATGCCGTTGTGGCCGTCATGGCTCAGACGAATGAATTTGCAGCCCAGCTTTTTCGCGGTGCGCAGATACTGCATAGTCACATCAAAGATATCATCATCGTTGAGATACTTTTCCGGATCCTGCCAGAAACGGCGGTCGGAGAAGTGCTCGTAGCAAACAGGCTCCAGCTGCAGATTGTCCAGCATATAGAACCACTTATACAGGAAATCGTTGGTGACATACGGGAAGGAACGGATCAGAGCTTCGCCGAAAATTTCTACGCCTTCGCCGCCGCAGCCCTTGACTGCAGTCAGAGCGCCTTCCAGATCCAGATCGCCGCGCCAGATCGCTTCCTGATAGGAGTAAAGGCTTACGCCAAGTTTAATATCCTTGCTGCTCATTGTCTTCTTCCTCCTTTAGACGATGGTCACGGTCTTCTTGCAGTAAGCCGTCGTGGAATAGTGATCGCGAAGCGCAATGCCGTACTCCACTTCATGCTCGCCCTGTGCGATGCCGCCAGGGATCTTGAAGAACACGCGCAGATAGTCCTGATACTTCCACATCCATTCATTGTCGAAGCGGCCTGTGCCAACTTCGGACAGAGGGAAGTCCTTGCCGTCATACCAGATGTACTTGCAGTCGTCAGGAATCCACTGTCCGTCGACCGTGAATGCCAGCTGCTGGATCTGATTGATGGGCAGTCCGCGGTATCCGGGGATGCGCACATCTACACAGTAGCCGATCTTTTCGCCTTTTTCATAGATGTTCCGGCCGTAGTTGTGCATCAGCAGCGGATTGTAGCGGGTTGCATTGAAGTCTGACATCTTGTCAAATTTGGGTCCGGCGCCGCCTCTTCTGAAGCTGATGCGCTCTACCTTTTTGATGTCCATAGTGTGATTCGCGCTCCTTTCTGTTCACAGCGGATTTGCAGGCACGAAGTGCCTGCTGTTTTTAGTGTATCATTTCAACCATTAATCGTCAACGGCGCATAACGTCCAAAAAAAGTCAGACGGATTTGTTTGAATTGCCAAGGATTTTATCCTCAATTCCTTCCTCACCGTTCTGTCCGGATTCTCAAGGTGCTGACGCAGGAGGAACAAGCAGCAGGCCGCAGGAGAAACGTTCCTCCTGCGGCCTGTAAATCATCCTTATTCCGTTTGCGTGCACTGGATATGCAGTTCTTCCAGCTGCAGCGGGTCGATGGTGCTCGGGCATTCGCTCATAGGCTCGGAAGCATTCTGCACCTTCGGGAAAGCAATGACATCCCGCAGGCTGTCTGTTCCGCACAGGATCATGCTCAGGCGGTCCAGGCCGATTCCGGCGCCTCCGTGGGGTGGTGCGCCGTAGCGGTAGGCATCCACGAGGAAACCGAATTTGACGGCAATCTCCTCCTCCGTCAGGCCGAGCGCATCGAACATTTTCTCCTGAAGCTTATAATCGGAGATGCGGATGGATCCGGAACACAGTTCCGTGCCGTTCACTACCAGATCGTACGCCTTCGCGCGGACGGAGCCGGGATCGGATTCCAGATTCGGGAGGCATTCCTCCAGCGGCATGGTAAACGGATGGTGCATGGCATCCCAGTTTCCGGTCTCCTCGTTATATTCGAAGAACGGGAATTCCACGATCCAGAGGAAATTATAGCCTTCCGGGATCATGTCCAGCTGTTTTGCGACTTTCAGACGGAGTGCGCCAAGAACCGGAAGCACAACCTTGTCCTTGTCCGCGCAGATCAGGGCTACATCCCCCTGCTGCATGCCAAGCGCCGCACAGAGTGCATCCAGTTCTCCTTCCGCCAGGAATTTGTTGAAAGAGCAGCCTGGTGCCTCATCCACCCAGCGGATGTAAGCCAGGCCCTTCGCGCCGATGCCCTTTGCATGATCGACCAGTTTATCGATCTCCTTGCGGGTCAGTTTCTGTGCACCGCCAGTCACCGCAATGGCGCGGACGGAGCCGCCGGCGGCAAGCGCATCGGCAAACACTGGGAAGGTGCTGCCGCGAACCGCATCGGACAGATCCTGAATCTCCATTCCGAACCGGGTATCCGGCTTGTCGGATCCGTAGCGTCGCATTGCCTCGGCATAGGTCAGCCTGGGCAACGGCATGGGGTAGTCCACACCCTTGATCTCTTTCATGAGGCGGGCAACAAAACCTTCCAGCATCTCCAGAATGTCATCCACATCCACAAAGCTCATCTCAAGGTCGATCTGAGTGAACTCCGGCTGACGATCCGCGCGGAGATCCTCGTCGCGGAAGCAGCGGGCAAGCTGAATGTAGCGGTCGAAACCGGAGAGCATCAGCAGCTGCTTGTAGATCTGAGGGCTCTGAGGGAGTGCATAAAACTTTCCGGGATGAACGCGGGACGGCACCACGTAGTCTCTCGCGCCTTCCGGCGTGGATTTGATCATCATGGGTGTCTCGATCTCGGTAAAGCCGTTCTCATAGAAATAATTCCGGGCAACTCGCGCAATTTCATGCCGCATCAGAAGATTCTTCTGCAGCTCCGGACGGCGGAGATCCAGATAACGGTATTTCAGCCGGATGTCCTCTCCGGTTTTGGTGTTGTCAACAATTTCAAAAGGAGGCGTCTCCGCTTCTCCCAGCACCCGCAGCTCCGTCACATCAATTTCAATCTCTCCGGTGGGAATCTTGCTGGTTTTGCTCTCGCGCTCCCGGACTGTACCGGTTGCCGCAATCACCCATTCCGAGCGGAGGGCAGATGCCTTCTCAAATATTCCCCGATCCGTCTCATCGCCGAAGGAGAGCTGCACAATGCCTGTTTTATCTCTCAGATCCACAAAGATGAGGCCGCCCAGGTCGCGCTGACGCTGCACCCAGCCGCAGACGGAAACCGTCCGTCCCACATCCGAAACACGGAGCGTTCCGCAGAAATCGCTGCGGCGGAAATTCTTTAAATTGTCCATTCTTTTTTAGTCCTTCTTTCCAGTATCCTGAATCACGACGCCCTGTCTTGCCTCCCAGATGGCAAGCTTCATGGTACGCATTGCCTCGGCTAGAGGTACCGTCACCTGCTGCCCGGTGGCAAGGGTCTTCAGTGTCACTTTGTCCTCCCGGATTTCATCCTCTCCCAGGAGCAGCGCATAGGGGATTCCCAGCCGGTCACAGTATGAAAGCTTTGCCTTGGTTTTTTTCTGTTCGGCATAGATCTGGGTCCGGATTCCCTGATCTCGGAGCTGGGTTGCCAGCGCAATTGCAGGAGTCAGATCTTCGGTCATGGGAATCACCAGCACATCCGCCGGAGCGGTAATCGCCTGATCCGAAAGCATGTGGCACTCGTTGAGCACATAGAACAGGCGCGTCAGGCCAATGGAAATACCCACACCTGGAAGACTCTTGTCCGTATAGTATTCCGCAAGATTGTCATATCTGCCGCCGGAGCAGATCGAGCCGACCTCCGGATGATCCAGCATGGTGGTCTCATAGACGGTTCCAGTGTAGTAGTCCAGACCGCGGGCAATGGTGAGATCCACCGCAAAATGCGTCTCCGGCACGCCAAACGCCGCAAGATTCTTTGTTACAGCAATGAGTTCATCCAGTCCCTGGTCGAATTTCTGGTTTTCACCGCGGAACTCTTCCAGTGTGTTGAGCACCTCCTGATTGCTGCCGCGTACGGCAATGAACCGGAGAATTTTCTCCGCTTTCTCGGGAAGAATGCAGAGATCATCCACCAGAATATCTCGAACCATATCCGCGCCGATCTTATCCAGCTTGTCTACCGTGCGCATGATCTCTGTCGCCTGATCGCTCAGATTCAGCATCTCATAGAATCCGCTGAGAATCTTCCGGTTATTCACACGGATCTGGAATCGCTCCAGGCCAAGCGTATGAAATGCGCGGTAGATAATGGCGGGAATCTCCGCCTCGTTGAGCATGGACAGGCTGCCGTCGCCGATGATATCGATATCCGCCTGATAAAATTCGCGGAACCGGCCTTTCTGCGCACGTTCACCCCGGTAAACCTTTCCGATCTGATAGCGGCGGAACGGGAACGAAAGCTCGCCGTAATACAGTGCAACATATTTGGCAAGCGGCACCGTCAGGTCAAAGCGGAGTGCAAGATCACTGTCTCCTTTCTGGAAACGATAGATCTGCTTCTCCGTCTCTCCTCCGCCTTTCGCCAGCAGAACCTGAGCGTCCTCAATTGCCGGCGTATCCAGAGCAGTAAAACCGTACAGAGAATAGGTCTCACGAAGGACCTCCATAATCCGCTCCATTTGAGCCTGTGGAGCGGGAAGCAGCTCCATAAAGCCGGAGAGCGTGCGGGGTTTCATTTTTGCCATGATGGTCTCCTTTCCGGATTGGAAAAACTTTATCTGTCCTGAATCAGGCGGAAAAGACTGCCCTCAGCCGTTCCCGGCCGAGAGCAGCGGAATTATGCCTGACGCTTCAGCCGTTTCGGACGGCTCAGCTCACGCCAGTCCAGGTCTCCCCGCTGAAGCCCAAGGATGAGCATTTCCGCGGAGGCCAGATTGGTCGCACAGGGAACATTATATGTATCACACAGGCGCAGAGTTTCAACAAGGCACTGATCCTGCTGTGGATCCCGGCTGTTGGGATCCGTGAAAAAGAACACGATGTCCACCTCATCATAAGCAATCCGGGCCATGATCTGCTCAGGCCCGCCCTGATTGCCTGCAAGGACAAGGTGGATGGGCAGGCCAGTTGTTTCTGCCACGAGACGACCGGTGGTTGCGGTTGCAGATACATTGTGCTGTGCGAGAATACTGCGGTATGCCGTGCAGAATTGCACCATGAGTTCCTTCTTCTTGTCGTTTGCCATGAGGGCGATGTTCATTTCAGCTTTCACTCCAATCTGCCGTCCAGTCGTTGATTATCCTATGAGATCGCCAGGGGAATGCGTCTGCCGTTCAGTCTGCGGGCGATTCGCAAACACGCCGGTGCGGCGCCGCGGCGCTCGTAGAGCACCAGGGCTGTATTCTTCGCGGACGCAAGCGGCACAAGGCTGTCTTCCGGCACAAGGCCGAGAAGCCGCAGTCCCACCTGATCCATAACATCGTCTACTGTAATGCCTGCGCGCCGGAAATACCCCCGCTGCACCCGGTTGAGAATCAGATAAGCCTCATCGCAGCCGGCGAGCGCAATCTCCCGTGCCGTCTGCCCGGCATCCCGCATGGAGCCCGGGTCGCCGGCGGAAATCAAAAGCGTCCGGTCAGCAAGGGATGTGCACATTTCAAAGATCGGTCCAAGTCCCGCCGGCCCATCCAGAAAAATATCATCAAAGCACTCCCGCGCTTTTGTCAGGAACGCCTTCATGGATTCCGTATCCGTAGCTTCCTCTGTCAGTCTCGCAGGTGCGGATAGCAGATACAGGCCGGGAACCCCCGGGTGTTCCGGAATGTCCTCCAGAGAGAGACTCCCAGTAAAAGCTTCCGTATAGGATGGGACCGGTTCGACGCTCATGCCCAGTGCAAGGTCCAGATTTCGCAAAGGTGCGTCCAGATCCACGCAGAGAACACGTTTCCCCTCCGCTGCCATGCAGCTCGCAATTGCCGCGCAAAGTGTGGTTTTTCCGGTGCCGCCTTTTCCGGAGACAAGGGCTGTTACCTGCGTCAAAAGTTGCACCTCCCCAGCGTGCATACACAAAAACAGTATAAACCCATTTTTGAATGATTACAAGCTTTTTTCCAAAATTTGAGGAAAAAAATAACAATTACTTTGACACTTTTCACAGAAATGATTCCGTTTGTTGCCTGAGTCACATTCTCATTCTGTTCAGACCGATGCATCGACCTGCAGCTTCTCTTTGCGGTTGCGAACAAATCCTGTCATGTCAGGTGCATCCCTTTTCCAGAGAGAGTTGTCCTTGTGTGGTGGACAACTCAACGACTAAGCCGCAGACAGATGTTCAGAAATCATTTGTTTTCCTTTTTCTTCCAGTTGTAATCAGCCCCAAAACTCCGGGAATAAGAATTCAGACAGGATTTTCAGTGTCAGCAGCACAAGTACAATCACGACTGCCGGACGAACAATTCGGCTGCCATTCCGAATGGTCACACCGGCACCAAGGTAATGGCCAGTAATTGAGCCGACTGCACAAATGCAGCCAACGCCCACAAGCACAGTTCCGGCTGAAAAGGCGGTAATAAGGCTTCCAATGTTGGACGCCAGATTCACGATCTTCACACCGCCCGCCGAATGTCTGGTATCCAGCTTGGCGGCGCGGACAAACAACAGCATAAGGAAAGTGCCTGTTCCCGGACCATAGTACCCGTCATACGCGCCCACAATCAGTGCGGAGAGCCAGACAATTGCCGCCTGAACGCCAGGTCGGATTGGTGCAGGTTCTTCCGGCCAGTGTTTTGTCTTCAGCGTCAGCCACGCCACCACCGGAAGGACAACCAGCAGGATGGATTTGAGTACGACTGCAGGTGTTCGGAGCTGAAGCCATGTTCCGCCCGCTGCTCCAACCAGCGCAAACAGAACTGCAGGAATAAATAGCTTCCAATTCACATAGCCCTCTTTTGCGAACCGCCCGAAAGAGAACGTGGTTCCCAGGCATGAGGAAAGCTTATTGGTTCCGAATGCATTATATACGGGAAGGCCGTGCAGTCCGATGAGGTAGGTCGGTACACTGATAATACCTCCTCCTCCGGCAATGGCATCCAGAAAGGACGCAAGAAAAACACCGCATGCCATCAGGAGCACCACCCAGAGGGCAACCCCGTTGATTCTGGTTTGGACAAAGAACTGGAGCAACTGCATCGAGTCAACTTCCCTTCATAATCTGCATCGGCGCCGTTCATTTTTCCAACGAAGATGCGCCGTAGTATTTTTTGTTACAGTATACTGATCTTTTCGCAGAATGCAAGTGAAAGATGTACATTGAAAATCAGCGTCAGTTCCGTGCCACGTTTGCGCTTGTGATATCCATTTTCGCATTCCCGCCGGGTGAATCTTCGCATCGCTTCGGAAATCCTTTACAATAATCGCGCCCTGTGCTATATTGATTTCAGCAAGAATGATGCTTTCAAGAGTTGAAACCGGGCGTTTGGGAGTCTCTGGGGAAACGGATTTCATATGGATTTTCAACGCAGCAAAAGGGGTCATCTCATGAAAAACAGCATGAAAGCACAACTATATGACAGGAGGAATTCAAAATGAAAAAATGGGTTTGCCCGATCTGCGGTTATGTACATGAAGGTGAAACTGCACCTGAAAAGTGTCCGCTCTGCGGCTGTGCCGGTTCCAAGTTCAAGGAGATGGCCGGAGAGAAGACCTGGGCGTCTGAGCATGTTGTCGGTATCGCCAACGGCGTTCCTGAGGAGATCGTTGCAGGACTGAGAGAGAACTTTAACGGCGAGTGCTCCGAAGTTGGCATGTATCTTGCCATGGCGCGCGTTGCCTTCCGTGAAGGCTATCCGGAAATCGGCCTTTACTGGGAGAAGGCCGCTTATGAAGAAGCTGAGCATGCCGCCAAGTTTGCAGAACTGCTGGGTGAGGTTGTCACCGATTCCACCAAGAAGAATCTGGAACTGCGCGTTGATGCCGAAAACGGAGCAACTGCCGGCAAGACAGAACTTGCCAAGAAGGCAAAAGAGCTTGGTCTTGATGCGATCCATGACACCGTTCATGAGATGGCCAGAGATGAAGCTAGACATGGCAAAGCTTTCGAAGGACTGCTGAAGCGTTATTTCGGCTAAGAAGAGGAGCGATGTCCTGATGTTTACAAGGCTCAAGGAGATGCTTTCAAATATACGCACGCGGGGCAAATCTCGCCTGTCGGACGCATCAGAGGCAACAGAACGTGACCGTCTTTATGGGAAATATGACCACAATCGGGACGAAGCAATGCGCGCAAATGTTGGCAACACCTATACGCGGCACCCCGGCGGTGGCCCCAAATAATGAAGACCATTTTCAGAAATCAAATGTACACTGAAGCAAAATGCCGAAAATACAAAGGAGCTCAGAATCCATGAAATATGTGTGCAATATCTGCGGCTGGGTTTACGATGAAGAGGAAGCCGGCGTAAAGTGGGAAGACCTTCCCGAAGACTTTGTCTGTGAAGTCTGCGGTGTCGGCAAAGACGACTTCAGCCCTTCAGAAGAATAACATGTATCGCAACGAGAGGCCGGCAAACAGCCTCTCGTTGTTTTTGAGGCAGACATGCGAATAAAGGGAAAAGCACGGAATTGGATTCATCTCTCCAGTTCCGTGCTTTTTTCCGATTATACGCTTTTGAGTTCGGACTCTTTCTTGTGACCGGGCTGCAGTTTCCCCAGCTGCCTCTTTTCTTCGCATTGAGTGCTTTCTTCTCTTTTTTTGAAAGCTTCTCGTATGGAATGAATCTGTTCATCACAAACACCTCCTGGTTCATCATTTTAATCAGAATACCACACGTGTCAAGTACAAGCTCTGCTCCCCTTGTTCTGTCAGAAGCCTGACAAAACACACGGCGGAAGGCTGTCCCTCCGCCGTGTCATACGCATCTTATTCTGATTGCTGTTGATTACTGTTCTCTCTTGGACCGCAGGCGAGCCCGAATGTCATCAGCATCCTTGTCGCTCATGCGCCACAGGAGGCAGGCAATTCCGCCGAGAATGAACAGAATTGCCGGAAACAGATTGACTACCTTGTTGATACCGGCGAGTGCCTCCGGCGTCTGGCCCTGATTGGCAACGTAACCGAAAGCAACCATCAGCGGCAGGCCAACTGCGCCGCCGACCGCGTTGCCGATCTTAGTCGCCAGACCATAAGTCGCATAGGCTGTGCCATCGGTACGAACACCGGTTTTCTCCTCCATATAGTCAACAGAGTCTGCAACCATGGAAAGGGAGATGGGGAAGCCGATG
>JAEEGL010919297.1_pt1 | contig 12209 bp, 8 predicted proteins | sample 9134231 | NCBI WGS metagenome assembly JAEEGL01 (sample SAMN16246548, study PRJNA631951) | gut metagenome | biome: gut microbiome; feature: rumen; material: fiber-attached | host: Bos | place: Iran: Karaj | collected 2018-10
GTGCGAAAGCCCACATAAAAACATTGTAGATTCTATTCATTTTTACCCCCTGTTGTTTGCGTATTTTGGATACCAATTATTCTGGGCTGAATAGCCCCGATTTACCGCTTTGCTTTCAGCGTCTTCCGGGCGTTCAAACCGAACACACCACTCGTAGCCCGCCTGGTAAGCCCCCTGACTGGTATCTGTCTGTGACATCAGCACACTGTAAATTCCTGTATAGGCTTCACCGCCCTGCGTGATTTCATATTCCAGATAATAGAGCTGCCCATCCATCGTATCCCAGTCATACCCATTGGAGTTACAGAACTCGATCAGCTGATCCCATCGGCTCGGATTGTGCCACTGGCATATTCCGTATGACGTTCCGCCATCGCCTAAAGCATTCGGATTGAAGTTGGATTCATGCTCAATATTCGCGATAACGCCACAGGCTGAAGACGCCGGCATGCCCATATGCTCTGTCAAAAAATAGAAAATAGCACTTTCATCGCTTGGATATTCAACATGCACGATTGTTCCGGCATTCATATAGCCGCCTGCAGACATCAGGCTTGCCATAACGTTGTTCTCCGAACTGTTGCCGTGTGTCACTTCGATAGAAGTTTCGGTTACATTTGTCACGATTCCGATATGACCCATTCCTTCGAAAAAGAACAGATCTCCGGGAACAGCGGAATAAGCCCCGCCCCCTAATTGCTTAACTTCTCGCCAAGAATACGAAGCAAATCCGTTTTCCTTCGTCATATAGGAATAAGTGGTTGTTACGCCTGCGTCCTTGCGATAGAGTCCGGAATCGATCAGCCCGCATTGGGCTGCGCACCAGCTGACGAAAATAGCACACCATGGAGCTTCAGCTCCTGCTCGTCCGTAAAACCAATCGTTATATTTCGTTCGGTTCGAGCCCGGAGGTATTTCCATGCTGTCCGGAGCATCAACTTCCGCTCTTGCAATCGCGGCTATATTAAAACCGCCTGCTCCGCCGGCGTTTGATACTTTTATCAGGTTGTGCTCGACGCAGTATTCCTTGCTTTCCCGGAATAGATCTTCGTAATATTCCTTCTGATGTCCGGCTGCCCGGCTATACTTTGTTTTTCCGTCCATTCCCGTCCAGTCGGATGCATCTATTTTTTGCCGATCCCATCCATACTCCGCTGTGAAAGTGTCCAGTACTCTTTCAGTTTTCGAAGAAAACGCGAAGAGATCCGCGTTGGCTTTCAATGGGACAGACAGCAGGAGAACCATGGCTAAAGCGGCAGAGAGGCCGGCTTTCCGTCTTTTCACGCTGCTGCCTCTCTTCTATAGGTTCCGTTGTACTTTGCTTCGTCTTCCGGCAGAAGGCTCTCCCAGAGGCCGACCATATTGAGCAGACTATTGATGTTCCTGCAGCTTACCGTTACACTGACAACATATTTCACATGGATATAGGTTATGTCGTATTGATACTCTATTTCCTTGTCCTGATAGCCGATAATCGGCCCAGTCTGCTTTGGATTTGCGGAAGTACGAACCAGAGTTCTTGCTCCGTTTTGATATGACAGCGTCCATCCTGCCCCAGAATACAGGAAATTTCCATAGCGGCCTTCGCAATATACCCCCTCAATGTAACGATATCCGTTCTTGAACCAAGTCGAATAATAGTCACTTGGACGTTTATCTCTCAGATAAGCCGGGTAAATATCTCCTGAGGAAGCTCCGTATATCGGCTTACTGTAATCCTTAACTGTGCGCGTTGCGGTACCAGCACCGTATTTCAGTTCTTCTGTCTCCTGTGGCCGGATACTGTACAGGTTTGGACAGTCCACCTGTATGAGCATGTCCGTTATAGCCGCGCCATACTTCTTTTCATATTCCTCGGTCTTTCCCTGAGCTGCCGCTTCATCCTCCAGGTACTGTGGAAGAAAGCCTCCCGTCCAGGATCTCATGGAATATTGGATCTCTTCGTTCTCGCCGAGCGGGAAACAGATACGCCTGTTATCTGCCCCGTTATAACCAAGCCATTTCATAAATCCGCTGAGTTTTATATTCGCCAGATCTCCATTTTTCTGGGCAGTATGAAGGCACAGGAGTTGAAGCGCCTCGATATCTTTAATAGTCCTATTCAGTGCGACAACCTGCGTTCCGTCATATACGTTTATTACAGACGACTGGATCTGATTTGTCCCCGGGACATATTGAATATCATGCTCGAAGCCGTTAGCCGTGTAAGCAGAGATATATCTTCCATACATAATGCTGCTGATCTGACCGCCATAGGCGTCCCGATTGATGACATCGATAACCTGCTTCTGCCGCGCGGTTATTTTGTCCTTTGCAGCCTGAATCTTTCTTGAGTAGACACTGTCCAGGTCCGCCTCGCTTTCCACAATCGCCAGATCTGAATCGGTCGCCCGATCGGTATCTCCGTCCCCTGAGTTATGTCCTTTTATCGCGTTCCATATAACCGTCCCTGTCGCCTTCAAGAAGCTTACGAATCTTCCGTCAGTTCCTGAGTAATACTCCACTTTCCATTCCTCTGCCAGTTTTGCAACTGCCTCGTACAGTGCCACAGGAAAAAGAAAAACAGCGCAGAACAAAGAAAAAAGAATCGCAACCGCAAGGAAGAGAGCTATTGTGCGCCATGTTTTATCTTTTGCCAGTTCAACAGCAGCACCCGCAAAGTTTCCTGACGCTGCTTTTCCTGCTGCTGCTGCCGTATGCTTCACTGTATCGGCTGCCTGCTTCGCAACTTTTGCTCCGGCTTTTGCACCCCCAGCCAGTTCATCTGACGTGCTGCGGTAGTTATTTGGCACTTTCTTCCTCCTTTATAATTTAGATATTCGTTTTTTCTTAATGCCATTTTATTATATTATCAGACTGTTTTGAAAGCAACGTCTCCACCTCTAAGAACGCTGTTCTTGGAAAAAGACAAGGATGGGCAGTCTCTGGAGCTACCCATCCTTGAACCGTTTTATTGGGTTTTATCGTCTGCGTGGTTTTTTCTTGATTGCCGTGAAGATATTCGTGATCAGGCTTGGCTCTCTTACCTGTCGCCCGGATGCGGACGCGGTCCTGTTCTGTCCATCCGGGTCATCCGTGAGCCAATGCCGACCGTCTGCTGACTTAAATACCGAGAACTGAGATGCAACACTGATTGGAAGTGCAGATGTACCTTTTCCGTTCAAGAAGGTTCGAGTTCCTGTGGATCCGTCGAGCTTCGTGTAAGTCACGGCAATCTCACGTCCGCCTTGGGTTTCAAAATTGCCTGGATTGTCGCTACTGCTGGGAAGATCTGCAACACTCACCCTGCTGAATCCAGTCCCGGGTTTCATGTCAGAAATAGCATCCTTGAACACGTCATACGCCATCTGTCTTGTCTGTGGGATATCTGCAGGAATGAAATTGGGATTGTTCAACGCCCGTGCCTTTGAAAATACATCTGCCGTTCGTATCGTCTCGTCCAGGAGTTCGCGAGCCTGAGCTTGAATAGAATCATAGCTGTCCGAAAGCTTCATAACATCATTGGCTCTTGCTTCGTCAGTTGCAGACCTTCTCAGTTTGTCATAGGCACCTGGCGTGTTAGCCCGCTGGTAAGACTCCTGATATCCAGCCAATTCTTCCTGTTTCTGTCTGAAATCATCTGATGCATCCTGAAATTCCTTTGATCCGTGATCAACGCCTTTTTTCTCCAGATAATCCAGTTTTTGTCTTGCTTCGTGGATTCTCTGTTCTCCAGCCGACACTGCAGTATCATAAAGGGATTGTTTTGCACCTTCATATGCTTGTTGAGCAGCATGAAGCTGTTCCGGAGCTGCTCCCGCCTTTTCCAATACTTCCATACTGCCTTTTGCAGATTGAACGACAGTCCTTGCCGACTTGGTTTCAGGCATAGAGCTTTCATAGCTGCTGATTCGTTTTGCATCCTCATGCTGAGCCGTTTTGGCCTTTTCTGCCCCCTTGGTGCGGTAGGCGTCCTCGTCCAGCCCATTTTCAATATACGCCTGCTTCGAAGGCATCGACACTGCGAAGGTTCGAGATCCTCCAGGATCTGCAGCGCTTTGGCTGACTGCCTGTGCCATATAGTCCGAAACTGCGCGCCCGCCGCAGCGGTCTGTCATTGTCATTTGTATACCGCCGTCCGATGTCTCTTTACTGTTGATTCCAACACCCGCGGCAGCAGCCGGGATAGATGCCTGAATGTCATCGTCTCCATTGAGTTCCAAAATATTGCCTTCTTCGTTTCTGATCCCGTATTCTTTATAATTTTCATTATAGTTCATGCGCCGGGACGAACCTTTTCCTTCCTGGATTTGTCTGGCGTCATCCCGAAGATCATCCGGCATTACGGCGCCGCCGCACTGATATTCCTGTGCTTCATCAGCTACGGCCGCCGCGTTCGCTCTGGCGTTATTTTCAGAGGCTTTCAGTTCATCCTGAGTATAGTTGGGCTTGCCATCATTCATTCCCAGCATATACGCTGTACCAGCCATAAATCCTTTTTTCGCCTCTCGCCAAGGTGATCGATACTGTGCTGCAGTCTTTGAAGCCGTCTCATGCCCATCAGTGCTTGCTTTGGTCTGCTCAGTCGATTTACCTGCAGCTGCTCTCGGTCCAACTGAACCGGAACCGGTTTTGGAGGATCTGGTCTGGCTTGTTGACCCGGAGGTATATGTGGGAGTTCCAGCCTGTTTTCGCGTTTCAGCTTTTGTCGAGTTGCGTGGCGGCGTCCCTGTCTTATCCGGAATTTTCCCTGTGAATTGGGTTTTTCCTGTCGCGCTGAAGCCCTGTTTCTGTTCCTGGTTTGCCTTGTGTGCTGCCCAGGCTGCCGAAACCGCTCGTCCGGCAGGTGACTTGTGTGTCAGATTGTCAGCCGCCCCTTTTACGCCCGCTTTGGCTGCATCACGAACACTCGCTCCAGATCGGAAAGCCGAAGCAGCGGCGTTGATGCCTGCTCCAAGGTTTGTCCTTCCGGCGTAACTACCCAGAATGCTTCCCTTGCTGCCTCCGTTTTCTCCCTTTCCTCCGCCCAAACGGCCAGTTAGGCGATTGAGTCCTTGCGCGCCGGCAATTAGATCGTCTACCATGTTACCGCCCGTTGTTCCAACACCAACTCCAAGCTGCTGCAGATAACTGTCAATGCGTTGGGCAATTTTGCACATTGCAAGAATCATCAGAAGTTTGATCACGAAATTCGAATTTCCCGCGTTAAACCCGGAAAGAATGAGTTTTAGGAACATCACCGAAAGGGACATTTGAATCACAGATCCCACAAACATGCTGACCCACTTTCTGAAAATGCCGGATGTATCGCTTGAGGGGACAGTGCAGTAGATCAGCGGTGAGGTATAAACCAAAACGCCCACCATCAGCCAGCGTTCACAAATCTCAACGACAAGCTTGAACAGATTCCATGAAATCACGATTAAGAGGAATATCTCACATAGTCCTTTCGCCAGATTGCTCCAGCTGGCGGTAGAAGCAGCCGCAAAGCCAAAAAAGCCGGATACAAATTCTTTGAAGTATACTTTTCCGTCTGTAACCGCCTCAATATTCAGGAAATGGTTATATGGGATAGATCCCAGATGAACAATATACTCCAGCACATATCCGCCCCAGTAGACCGCCGCTACAGCAAAAAAAGTCTTAACCAGGATCATCAGCGGATTATCTTTCGCGCTGTTATCGATGGATCCAAACCAAAACGTTGCCAGTGCTTTTCCCGCTATAATCGCTGTCATAGCAACAGAGAAACTTCTTAGATAGGTATAAAAAGTCGAAAGCAGAGGAAATACATCCAGGAAAGAGGATAAATTCATGTCCAATGCTTCCAGAAACATCGTCATAAACCCTTCCAGCACATCTCCCAGCGCACTGGAAAGGGATTGAATAATACTTGCCAGCATGTCGCTTTCTCCTCTTGATTACTTGGCTACTTGGTGATTTAGCTATTTGGTGTCAAGGTGGTCTGGAGACCAAGCGCCTGACTGGAACAAACTCTGAGCGGTCCGAATTACCGCCGGGAGGGCAAATACCGCAGCAGTTGCAATAAGAATAACAACCATACGTGACTTTGCTCTTCTTGATTTCTGCTCGTCACCATAGGCAAATTCAAGTCCGGACCACGCAAGACCGACAGCACCACCGCCAAGAGCCAGGGTCTGGAGAATGCTGCCTACATTCGACTCTTCTCCGTTAAAACCCGATGCATAGCAATTCTCTGAAAGCACCACAGTTAGGACAGCCATGGCATATATTATAAGGATAGCAGCCATTACCTTTTTTGTTGTCTGGATAGAAAAGCCTTTGATCCGCTGCATAGAGACATGCTCCTTTCGTAATTCAGTTTAAAAAAGCCCACCCGGGGAGAGGTGGGCGTTCATATCGAGAGAATATTTCAGCTAAAACTCCACGATGCAGCTGTGAACCAGCTCTTCACCGCAGAGACAATAGCAGGCGCCATGAGAACAACGGCGATCGCCACGATAATCTTGATCGCGGCGCTTTTGGCTTCTTCGGCGGCTCTTGCTCCGCCCCAGATGATTTTTATAACTTGGAGTGCAAGTGCCACGGCTCCGATTGGGGCAACGATAGCAATCAGAATTCTCCAAACCTGTTCAGTTCCCTTGTTGATCCCCTGAATGATGGTCTGAGAGTTCGCAAATGCCGGCACTGAAGTAATCACAGCGCAATAGATGCCAGTCATGATTGCCGCGGCCATGTTAAGTCTCTTGTTTTCCGCACTCCTAAGATTGTCATACTGCGAGGTGTTATCCCTCATCTTTTTCTCCTTTCCGCTTCTATCGAAGCTCATCAACACGGCTTTTAGATCCAATTGTTTACGAAATATGCTATTCTAATATTAAATCATTCGTAGACTGATTCTATATTATTTTTTTCGATATGTCAATTTTTCAAGGATTAAGAACACTTTCCCAAAAGAGAACGCCCCGACTTTTATGTCGGAGCGATCTATGATTAGCGTGCTATTATTTAAACGTCTGTCATATCATCCGAGACTTCCAACAGCGAGACTGTGCAAGTAGTCGTCGTATCCCTTGGTTTCAGATCTCCAATGGTTTTTGATTCTCTTTCCATCAATAAGCTGAACATTATACTCTATATGATGGTCCGTTAGAATCCGGGCTAATCTCCCGATATCCACGAAGTCATTCCCGGATGACACAAAGGGAATACTGTTTGCTTTCATCAACGAGAGCAGCTCCGCTTTCTTTTCTTTCGCGTATTCCGAATCCCAGACAATAGTATCCACACGGATCTTTTCATCACGGAAGATCTTTCGCAGCACCCTGTCCGCTTCTGCAACTGCAATATTGCCGCATTTGTCCATGTCAAAAGCTGAATAAACGATCTGAACTCCGGCTTTCCGAAGCTTTGCGGCGATATCAGGGATTTCTTTCGTATTCTTTACCCCTTGCAACGCAATTACAGCAATATCTTCAGCTTTACTTCCCGCGAGATACCAAAGGATCACATTCGCTTTCAAAGGACCCTCCGTGACATAAACCTGTGTCTTTCCGGTAATTGCCTTCTGGCTGTGAACCACATGTGTTCTTGCAATCTTTGCAGTCACGCCCTCCGGAAGCCCTTTGGAAGACAACGTCATATATCGGAGGCCATTCCTGTTAATCGTATCTCGTCGGGTCTGAATGCCCACGATGTTTCCTTCATACGATATTGTTGGGATCAGCATTCCCGAGTCATAGCGGAAAGCCCACTTGTTTTGTGTAAGACGAAAGAACCCTGGGACTCCCTTCAGGCTCACGCCCTGCCGGACGAGGTCTCCCGCAATCAGGACACCCGCAACCACATCCCTCCATCGGTAATGGGAAAGAACCGGTGATTCCTTGCGGGTTGATTCAATATCATGCGACCAATACCAGTCAGAAACTGCTTTGCCGTCCGGATGGTTCTTTACAACCATATAGCTTGGAGGAAGTGTTGCGAATTTTCCGCGATAAGCTACTGTTTCCGGCAATCCCCGAGCCATAAGATTCTCAGCATGTTTTTTTGACAGCTTCAAATACGGCAGCTTAAGCAGTGCAGAATATGCTTTATTCAGCGCTGTATCATCCGCAGGATAGATATTTCTGTCCTTGTTATTCGTATCTGTTGGCAAGCAGACTTGCGGGTTTCTGTTTCCAAGTTCTTCACAGAGCTGAAGGAACACCTTTTTCCGGTCCAATTGATATGACGGAGCGCCCAGGCGCACTCGACTGTACAAGTCGAGCGCGCCGTTGTTTTTCTGCATATCATCAGGGCAATGGAAGCAGTGGTAAACGCAATTGACCAAATCCACATCCATTGTATACCCTCTATGACCGCAAAATGGGCAATGCACCTTGATGCTTCTGGCTCCGGCATGGCTCTTTGGACTTCTTTCAAGGCCCAGCAAATCTACAATATCTTCAATTGGAATACTAAACTGGGCCATGTTCAAGCCCTCCTTATCGATTAAGTACCAGCTTTGCCGCTGCCTTCAAATCCGCGTTTCTGCATGTGGCATAGAAATTCACATCCTTCGGGCTCTTGGCCAGGACTTCTCCGAGAGGATGCCCGAACCATTCGCCCTTCATGGGAACGATGAATTTCAGTGCCTCTTCCCGCGTTTTAGGCGCGTTTCCCGTCCCGGGGATTGTCGCTGCCTGCCTTACGGGCTGTTCGGCAAAGGTCGGTGCGAATACATATGCGCTTGGCTGTGGTGCTGGATCTGTTTTCGTCTCTGCGACTGCAGAGGTGGTCTGCTGAAGACTCCCTGTAATCGGATTTCCAGCCGTCGGTCCAAGCCATTGCGGCTTGAACACGAAGAAGTCTGTGCCCATACCTCCATCGCAGGGGATGTCAGCTCCGTTCTCACTGTCAAGAGCGCTCGAAAAAACGGAGCCAAAGCCTGCATTGGCAAGAGCCCGACCTTTGGCAATTGTAGCGCAGCTCTGGATGCAATAATCTCCGCCTTTGCTGCCGTTAAGATTGATACCTCCAATACCATAGCCGGCTGCTTCTCCGTCAATATAGACCGTACAGGAGCTCTGAATGAAATTGGTTCCGGATACGATTTCTACCGGCCGTTCCTCAATCAGATAGCTTTTTCCGTTTTCCTGGCACCAGGTTTGAAACCAATATACACGCCATTCCACCGTCAAATATAGACGTGGTCTTTTGTTTGAATCGCTTTCGAGGTTGATCAGATGCTCTTTCGGCTCGAAGGAACACTTCCGAAGGACATAATCAGCGCCGATAGCCAAATCTGTGTCGCTGACTGCCTGCGTCACTTCCATGCTTTCGTTATTGTTCATGAATTTATTCCTATCCTTCCCGTTTTTTACCAGTTACCAGCCTCGGCGGTACTGTATCCGTACGATGTCTGATAGCCCTGCTGTCCGGCAGAAGTTTGATTTTGACTCTGCCGATAGCTGTTCTGCTGATATTCATATGCCGCAACGCCGCTTTGAATCAGAGGGATCCCATACGCCATTTCCCAGGCAGTGATAAAGTGGGAAACCGCGTAACAGCATCTCCACATATCATCGTCCGAGACTTGGATAAACAGGTTGACCTCATTGCGTTTGGTATTGCTTCTGTAGGATGTTGTCCCATTCTTCTGCTCATTGGGTGCAGCTTCAAAATTGGAGATATTTACTGACCAGGGTGATTTCATGACTTCATTTTTGGCATTGAACTGCTTTCTCTGGATTGAAACCACAGAAACACGAACGTATCCATCGTTTGACCTGGAGTAGGGATTTACCCGTTCCTGACGGTAACTGAAGTCAGCATAGGGTTTCCCGTAGGCCGTCGCAGGGAACTTCTGAAAGTCCGTATAGACTGATTCGGCTTCCCTGGCTGCATTGCCGAAGTCGGCAAGGGGACCATTTGCGTGTCCCTTCTGCTTGATGATACGTCCACAGGCAGATTTCACTCCTTTGACCAGTTCAAAGAAAGACTTGTAGATTCGATCTACCTGAAAGGCCACCGTTGTGCCGTCATATTCCATGTCAGCCGCGTTTCTGCGGCAAACTTCCAATATTTTGTCTATCAGGAAGCACGGGACAATCGCCTGTGCCTTCTGACTTCCGCTGGAATTGTCCTGAATCAAGAGCTTGATGCCGCTCGTCGGAGCATGTTTACCGCCGCCGATTCCCTGCAGATTGGCATAATCCTCAAGGAAAGCCAAAGTCAGGGCGTTTCTGAAATCAAGGAACTTGTTTTTGCTGGCGGCTTTCGCTATGGTTCCATAAATGCGGTCAACAGATCCCCCCGGATCTCTTGTTCTTACTTCCATCGCTTTCCCTCCTTAAAATGCTGAATTGATGATTCTTTTCTTCACAATGTCCACAAGGGTTTTCGGCAGCTTGCTAAGATCGGTAATATCGATAAATGAATCTCCGTAGATAGCGGCAATATTCTCTTTATCGTCTCCGATAGCGCATGCAAGGACCTCAATTCCTCGTTGTTTGCACTGCTTTACAATGCTCTGAATGTCTTTCGCTGCTTCCTCTCCGCCGTATCCTTCGTCATTTGGACGCCCGTCCGAGATGATAATCAGCAAACGAATCTGCTCCTGGCGTTTCTCAAGCAGCTTTGCGGAAATAGTTAAAGCAGCTCCGTCACGGTTGCAGTTGTTCGCCCGCATTTTGGTAAGCGCCGCGGCCATTCTTGCTGCCCGATACCGATCTTTACTGCTGATCTGTTCGTAATCCGCGTAAATATAATAGTTCACGCAGACTCCTCTTTCCGCGTTATGACCTGCCACAGCAATCGGAATATTCAGTCCGGTACAGAAGTCATGCAGCAGCAGCGCTGCCTTCATCGCTGCCTCAATACGGCTTCCGCCCATGGAGCCTGAGTGGTCTACCAGCACAGACAAAGCCATATCCGGCAAATCCTGCGGGAGCTTTTTATTGGCAAAGAATCTCTGATCCGGTCTGTAGGCATCCGACGGGATAATTGAGCGTCCAAATTGCTTATGTTTCTGGACATAACCGTCTTTCAGATCTCTCAGCGCATCCAGCATTTGCTTCTGCAGCCTGCGTGAGACTGGCTTGAGTTCTTTCATAATAGTGTTATAGTTGTTCACATCTGACGCTGTCACTCCGAGGACTCTGTCAGTGTTGACTTGAATGCCTTTATGTGGGCCAGCGCCATTTACCGTTGTTACCGCATTAATCAGGGCTGCCGAAGCTTCGCTTTCCAACTCATCTTCCGCCTGATTTTGAGCGATCTCAGTGGAAATAGAGTTCAGCGCCTGATAAATTGCTTCTTTGCCTTGTCTGGACATCGCATCAGTAGCGGCCTTTGCTACAGCCTGATTCTTTTCCGGAACCTTGCCATTCCTCTCATTGGCACGTCTTGTAATTGCAATGTCTGAGGAATGGTGATTCTGAGGTGCAGGATTGCTGCCAAGATTTCCCATTCCCTTGCTCAGCGAATTCAGCAGTTGCTGAACATCTTCTGCGGAAATGGATGAAGTTGGCTGCTGATTATTCCTATCCTTGTCAGATTGTGGCTGAGTGCAGGAACTTCCTGGGCCGTTCTGATTTTGGTCGTTTCCGCTGTCTTGCGGACCGGAATCCTGCTGGTCTTTCGCCGATCCCTGCTGCTGATGTTTCTGTCCCTGCAACCTCTGTATTGCGTTTCGAATGTAAGGCCAGAAATAGAGAAGCATCCAATTCATCTCACTAAATCTGCGGCTGATGTCGTCTGTCGCGCAGGCTATGCGGGCATGTTCCTGAATTTTCTCAATGCTCTGCCAATAGTCGCTGGTTTCCACGGTTTTCTGGCTTCGGGCGAGCACCTCATCAAACAAGCAGAGCTGAAACATATTGTTAGTCATAAACGCGAGTTCATCCTGCTCTCCGTTGTTGCCCTTATGGACTTCAGACTCAAAGAAATTGGCATCAGACTGTTTTGCCTGTCGGGATAGATATAAGCTCTCTCCGACAAACGCTCCGTAGGCATCGATTAGACTGTCCTCATCGTGTCGATCCGCGATAATGTTGTCGAGATCCTTGAAAACCGCCTGAAAAATCTGCCTGGTATGCTGGGCTTGAAGCGCATCTTCCATATCTGTCCAGTCAGCTTCCTGCTTGGCATCCATGTGCTGAGGCCTTTCTCCATAGAAATGCCCGGAGTCAATATACCTCATTGCGTTTCTGAATTCATTGAAGTCATTGAACAGGTCATGTGCCTTTTCGTGAAAAAAAGTTCCCATA
>JAEEGL011143350.1_pt1 | contig 12209 bp, 7 predicted proteins | sample 9134231 | NCBI WGS metagenome assembly JAEEGL01 (sample SAMN16246548, study PRJNA631951) | gut metagenome | biome: gut microbiome; feature: rumen; material: fiber-attached | host: Bos | place: Iran: Karaj | collected 2018-10
AAACCGGAACAAGCCTTACCCGCTATCAAGTGATAGACGGCAATCATCGTATTGTTTTCCTCTTGTGTCGCTATCTTAATGGCCTCTTCTACAACTTCGTAGATATCAGTATCTGACAACATACGTGTATTCAAGCAGCAAGTTAACAGCGAGCACAGGTTCTGAAGGTCATGCTCTTGGAGAAAATCCTCCTTAGCCTCGTTGAATATTTCCCTAAAGGTCTGGGGAAGATCATCCGACACAGCCTTCATTAAACCATTGATTATGTTTAAAATTTTGTCTTCCATCATTTATTTTTAATACATTCTTGTTGGACGGTAATTAATTACAAATATCCTGTCAAAATACTGGTCCCAGTTCGACTGCCCCTCCCCTATTTTGAATCCATAGAAACGGGTGCCAGTCTTCTGGTACTCCTTGAATCGGCGCATCAGTTCATCTGTAGTCCTGGGAATCAGGAAGTCGGTTATCCACAACACATCGGCATTCATGTAGCAGTCATTACCATTGTCAAGCAGAGCGAAGACCATATTGAGCATTTTCTGCGCATCTGTGCCACTGTTGAGAAACGGGAAATAGCCTTTCTTAAAGTTCTCATTGTCCTCTGGACGGATGCCCATTCGCTCCAAGGCCTTCTTTTTCCGACGCGAGCGCAATTCGATGGGCCGAATGTTGACAGAAAAGTCGATGAGGAAACAGTCACGCTTCAGTTGTTCGGCCGTCTGTTCCAGTTTTGACAGCAACGAGGCCTCAATTTTATGTGGCACGCCATACATACTGGCGGAAGAGTCGACACATATTATCATCGGTCCGTGACGCAATGCATTTTCCGAGCGCAACTTGCGTGCCGGTTTGGTCATCTCCGACTTGTATCTGAACACCTGCAGACGGTTAGTGACCCATTTTCTCAAGAAAAGGCTTTCAAGGTCGGCATCCGAATATTGTGCCAGTTCTGCCGGCATCAGCGCATTCAGCTCACGACCGACAGTCACCCCCTCGATATCACTGCCAGAGGAATGGTCGAGCTTGTGTTTGAAGCCCGTCTGCACTATCAGACGGTCATTTCCATCCTCATCAGGTATCCTTCCCATCATGCGTGCCACCTCACCGATCTGGGGATACTTGTTTTGTATTTTCACAATGTTCAGTTTCTTCTCAAACTCCGACTCTATCCATTGGCCGTCCATCATGTTCCATGCCTGCAACGCCTCTGTTTCTGTCATGCCCATACTGCGGATTCGCTCGCCAATCCTTTCGAAGATTTTATTGAATCCACTCCCGGAGCCATGCTCTCTCGCCTCGATTTTCTTGTCCACCTCCTTCCGTATCCGCTCATCGATGGCAGCCACCCACTCTCGTTGGAGCGATTCCCAGTTTTCCTGTTTCTTCCAACCGTCGTAACTGAACTGCTTTTTCATATAATCGATGTCAAATCCGTCATCGTGATGTTTCTCGTCTATGGCGGCAAGCTGCGTTTGCCAGTTGTCCTTTTTCTTCTGCATCGACCATTCCAACAATTTTCCTGCCTCCTTGCGTTCCGTGAAGAAACGTTGGTTGATGAAATTCTCTGTATGCAGACACTCTGCGACAAAACGTCCCACAGATTCATAGAAAACCTGACCTGCCAATTTGCTTGACAGCACAGTTGCCTTCACAACGGGGTCATTCATCAACTTATTCAAGTATATAAGGATGGGATCGTCATACAAATTCCATGCGTATCCTACAGCCACGTCTTTCTCAATCTCAACCACATCGCCGATTTCCACAAATCTTCTGATATAATAAAGATAGTCATTCAGTGGCAACCGCTTACGGCGGATTTTCTCATAAACTGCATTCATGCTGTCGGTGTCGCTATAGGTAATCATGGTTCGTTGAATGGTTATTCCTCTTCCAGTTTCAGCACATCATACCTCATCTTGGCAAGTTCCTGGTATCTTTCCTTGGCAAATTCCTCCACGGTTTTCTTGTCTGTCGGTGAGACAAACATATTATCTTTTACCTCCTCCACACGTTTTTTTATGCGGTCACCAAGATACTCTATTTCAAGAAAGTAATTTCGGTTGGAGACAGTTCCGACAGGGTCAGGCAACCGCTGTTTCTCGCCCGGTTGCAACGTCTCAATCTTGAAATACACCCCATTGATGAAGATGCCGTCCATGTCGCGTGAGAGTGTAACCAATCTTGACTCTTGCGGTCTGTCAATACCGTTATAACTGCGGATGATGGCGCGTTTAGGGTCATTCGGGTCTTTGTAGATAACGCCCATAATGCCTTTATTATCCTTGATATTGGAACGCATATACTGGTAGTCGGACAGAAAGATAAAGGTATTGCCTGTATCGTGGTCGAGAAGGTGGTAATAGAACGAGTCAAAGATTTTTTTGTCGCCGTCTATTTTCTGATTTTGTTTGTGGGCTTTCATCGTGGCACGGTGCTGGCGGTAGACACGTATGTCTGACTCCAAATCCTTTTTCAGTTGGGCGAATCTGGATGCAAACTCACTGAGCAGCGTTCCTACAACAATATTTCTGATACCTTCTGCCTCTTCCGGCTCTTGCCAAAGGCAATGGTAAACCGACAAGATATCGGCAAGCCCCACTTCCATCCTGTCGTGCATGAAGGCTGAGGTCTTCAACAATCTGACGATATTTTTCCATCGGCGGTCACTTACATAGACATTGTGCCGCTCATCGCTGTTGGTGACGGGCACATTGCCCATTGCCCTACGGATGACATTGATGCACTTCAGAACAGGTTCTGGAACTGTGACCGCACCTATTCGTGCAGTCCACATTTGGTATTCATCATTGCTGATCTGCAATGATTCAGGCACTTCGATATCTTTTTCCGATTCATCATCCAGCAGCATGGCATTGAAATTATTCTCCAACTTGATGTTCGAACACTCCATTCGTATGATGAACCGGTCCCACAGCGCTTCCAATCCTTCACCCTGTGTAGGCAGCTCGTTGCTGGCCGAGACCAGCAGCTTCAGCGGAAGACGTATTTCAGTATCGCCGTTGCGGAACCGTTTCTCGTTGATAACCGTCAACAGCGTGTTCTGGATGGCCGGCCCTGCTTTCCAAATCTCATCGAGAAACACCACATCGGCCGTCGGCAGATAGCCGTCGATGTTGCGCTCATACTTGTCCTGTTCTTTCAGTTTGCTAATGCTCACCGGCCCGAAAATCTCGTCGGGGGTGCTGAAACGCGACATCAGGTACTCAAACGACCGTGCATCCCTGAAAGCCGACTTCAACCTGCGAGCCACCATCGATTTGGCCACGCCCGGCGGGCCGAGCAGGATGATGCTCTCACCGGCAAGTGCTGCCAACAAGGCCATGGTCAGCTCCGTCTCTTTTTCATAAATACCGCGGTTAATTTCTATAAGGAGAGATTGTATTCTGTTTTTCATATTCTATTTGAGTTATACTTATCCAACCCTTTCCGTTTCTTTTTTTGTAAAGAAATTATAGTACAAATACAAATATACGATTTTTTCTGATAAACATGGCAATCGTGCACTTTCTTTTCTTGCTGAACATAAATTTTATGAAAACTGTCAAAGCAAGACAAACAAGTCTGACAGATTAACAATAAAATGCGTAACTTTGTGGCACGATTTGATATCTAAAAGAGGTTATATTCAGAGGATGTTAATGACAATGGGCAGCATAGTACTTTTCATCTTCCTGCTGAGCATCGGTGCGAGTTTCATACAGCGTACCACGGGCTTTGGCTTCGGCATCTTCATCATGACGATTCTGCCGTTTCTCATGCCCAGCTACGGCGAGGCTACGACACTGTCAGGACTCTTGGCCATCACCACATCGGCAGTCATCGTATGGCGGCTGCGCAGTCACGTCACATGGAACAGACTTTGGCCGATATTGCTGACATTCATCATTGTCTCGACGATTGCCATCTTTGCCCTTACCCGACTTGAAGAACTCATATTAAGACGAATCCTTGGTGTGGCGCTAATCGTGGTCAGCATCTATTTTGCCGTTTTCAGCAACCGTATCAAACTACCTACAACAAAGAGGGTTCAGATATTAGCGGGAACGCTCAGCGGACTGATGGGAGGATGGTTCGGCATGCAAGGGCCTCCGGCTGTGCTATACTTCATCCAATCAGAGCCTTCAAAAGAGCATTATATGGCGATGGCGCAAACATACTTCCTGATTGGGAATCTGATAATGACTTTCGTAAGAGCCTACAACGGATTCTTCACCATGACAGTCGTCACCGACTATTTCTATGGGCTTGGCGGTGTCATCATCGGCACAATACTTGGCACTTATGTGTTCCGCCACATTCCCAACCGCATTTTCCGTTACATCGTCTATGCCTACATCGGTATTAGCGGATTGATTATTCTCATAACCAACTGAAATGAGTAGTATGTTTTTATCCTGCATGATACCCTCGACAACACGGCTTGCGTTGGAGATAAAGATGTCATCATCGTCTCGGTGAATTTTCCTGCTGATTATCTTGCGAGTTTAAATTATTTTCCGTATCATTGCTGGCAGAAGAGCCTGCGTTAAAATCCTCTTTGGAAGTTGTTGCAGAAGACGATGGCAGGTTTGTCTCAGTCTGCATTCCGCTTGGTGAAATAGACAAGAAACACAACTTCCCATTTTTAAGAATATTTCTTATACTTTATGTTTCTTGAAATGGTTGGTAATTACCACCTCCATTTCTCATTTTTTTTACGGTTACCGACGCAAAGTAAGTGGTTTTCTTGCCACTTGAGCTAATAAAGCTCTTGATGAAGACATACTTATAATCGCGCTCATTGTCTTCTTCGGGATTGAATTGTTCAGCTATCAAGTTTGGCTCAGTGAGAGTCTTGTATATCAAGGCTATCCACGTTCTCCTGTCTTGATGTTTCGAATTGCCGTCAGGGTGTAATTTCCCAAATTGATGCACACCCATTCGGACAAGTCCGGCAGGAGACTGTATTGGATTCTTAAAAAATTTATCCCATTCTTCTTTGCTGTATGGGACTTCTTCTTTCTCTACCGCAACTTCATCTAAAGCGTCTAAGACATCATCGATTTCATCAGGTGATAAATAACGTCGTTTGCCTTCGGGAATCAACTCATTATTCCCTTCAAGCTCGCTATACTTTTCCGAAGTCCGGATATTTTTCTCAGCGAAAGGAATCGCGGTCTCTGGCATCTCTGCTGTGGTTGTCTCGACTACTGGTGTCTCAGCTACTGACACTGCCTGGGGTGCGGTCTCCTGTACGGGTGCTGCCTCAGCAGCCTCACGTCTCGCCCTCTCAGCCTTCACGCTCTTGTAGTCGGCAAAGGGCTTCGTCTTGTGGTGGCCGCCGACAATCCATTTCTTGAACTCACCCCTGCTCACAGGAGTGATTAAACCAAGTCCCTGCCAACCCTCGCTATAATTGGAGTTGTAGACTTACCAAGTGTCTTATATCCCGATGTGCGGATGCCCATAAATGTGCCAATCCCACTGTTAATAATGATGGTAACAGCATGTCTGTCTATTGTATTCCTACCATCTTCCACAGAGAATATATAATAAAAGAACGTGGTCAACATTATTTATGACATACAACACAAGGTCTATGGCATAACCAATAATCTTGAACTTGGCTTCTTTGGCATGATGGTCGTAAACATGCCAGCCCATCGTCCTGTCTTTGCCATAAAGAGATAGTCGTTGCAGAAGACGATGCCAGGTTTGTCTCTGTTTGCACTCCGCTTGGTGATAAATGAGAGAAAAAATTCTGTCTATGGTGTGGAATTGGTGCAATCGGAAAAGACAGAAAAAATATATGATTAATGCATACAGGACTACAAGGTGTCGTTTTTTTCCATGTTTTGAATTGTTCTTCTAAAGATTATTGTTATTTTTGCAAAATAAAGAGTGCAGACACTCCACCAAAATAATGTATATGGCATTGTGCTTTTTGTTAATGGTAAAATAGTTAGCTTGACATTCATAGCTTATGGCAATTTTCAACAAGATAAAAAAGGACTTCCATGAGTCGACAAGGCAATGGGACATTCTGCTCAATCAGATAATGGGCGGCAACGTGGTGCCTGTAATAGGTCCAGAGTTTCTCGTCGATGACGAGAAAGGAAGCAACCCTCATCAGATACTGATAGACGATCTGGCCGAGGCCTATGAGGTTACGAGTCAACCAAAGACTTTCTCTGAATTGCTCTTCAGCCAGAATTTCACCGATGCAGACCGCAAAAACATCTATGCGATGCTGGGTGACGCTTTTGAGCAACCGCTTTTCAAACCATCAAAATTGCTCATGCGACTGTTGCGCTTTAAGCAGTTTCCCTTTGTCATCACAACATCGTTTACGCCCGTCGTGGAGGATGCCATGCGTGAAGTGTGGGGAAATGAACTTAGGGTGATGAATTTCTGCAATGACCCTTCACACAATGACGATATTCTGACTCGTACAGATATAAGCAAGCCCACTGTTTACTATATGTTTGGGAAGGTGTGCCGCTCAGAGAAGAAATATGTGGTGACCGACTATGACATGCTCACCTTCTGTCGTTCTTGGCTCAGTACGGCTGAGCGTCCTCAAAACCTTGCCGCAGAACTGCAGTCAAAATACCTGCTGATGTTGGGCAACAGCTATAGTGATTGGCTAAGTCGTTTTGTTTGCTTCTCGCTGAAACCACACATGAATGGACAGCCGATGGGACTGGTTGTAGACCCTCAAGCAGAAGAAGATCTACTACAATTCATGAAACGCATCGACACATTCACCCACCGCAATGCTGAGGAGGTGGTAAGCAAAATAGAGGAGATGCTGGTAGAAAAACTTCAACAACAGGATAATGGTGGGGATGTGGGGATTCTCCGAGGAGGCACTGATGTATTCATCAGTTATTCAAGAGCCGATTCCGAAGTGGCACACCAACTCTATGACACTTTGAAAAAGAGAGGGCTTCGCGTTTGGTATGACCGCAACAGCCTGAGTTATGGTGCCGATTTCATGAAAGACATCATCAGCGGAATTAAGCAGACCAAGTTTTTTGTGCCCATCATCACTCAAAATATTGAGGCCCAGCGTAATGAGTATCACCCATACCGTACAGAATGGCAGACAGCCATTGATATGGCATCGGGATTCGGTCGCTCATTTATCCTACCTGTCAGTGAACAAGGATTCGACTTTTATGGAAGTAGTATACCCCTTGCGCTTAAGGCGTACAACGCATATTTGTATGATAAAAACAACCCTTCATTTAATCAGTTCGCCGACAAAGTATGCCAACTGCTTACGACACTTTAATAATGAAGGGTAAATGCTGAAAGACAAGAACAAAGATGAATGGATGGATAGTTAGTTGAAAGTTGAGGAATATGGAAGGGAAACAAAACAATCCTTGGAAGGGACTTGACTCGTATAAAGAGGGAGATCGTCTTTACGGCCGCGATGAGGAGATAGAAGTGCTGTTCAGCCGTATAGAATACAATAAGCAGACAGTAGTATACAGCAGTTCTGGTATAGGGAAGTCTTCGCTCATTAATGCCGGTATCTTCCCTAAGGCCAAAAGAGCCGGCATGTTGCCTGTATGCATCAGATTGCAACACTCATCCAACAAAAGCGTGACAGGAATACCATACATCAACCAAGTGAAAGACGCTGTGGCTGAGGAACTGGCATTGCAAGGTGGAAGAGCAGAAGAGTTGGTGCCTCACAAGGAGAACCACGAAGAAACGCTATGGGAGTATATGCATCGCTACCGTTTCTATAAGAATGATGAGCAAGGGGAACGACAGTTGACACCATTGCTCGTGTTCGACCAGTTTGAGGAGATTTTCACATTAGAGAAGAATACCAAGCGTATTGTGGATTTTTTTGCCCAGGTTGCCGACTTACTTAATGGAGTGATGCCTGATTATTTGGACGAGTCGGAGGGAGGAACTTTGGACATTACAAATCAAAGCGACCGCGTAAGTATTTTTAAGAGCATAAAAGACAGGACAAGTAGCAAGAAGATTGAATATCTACAGGAAGATGTGTTCCACTTGGTGTTTTCGTTAAGAGAAGACTATCTATCGTATCTTGAACGTTATACCACACGAATCCCCTCACTGAAGATGAACCGTTACTGTCTATTGCCCATCACCGAAGAACAGGCAATAACTATCATCATGGAGCCAAGACCGGGGCTGGTAAGTCTTGATGTGGCTAAACTCATTATTCAAAAAATCACTGGCGAAACCAATTTCAAAATTGACGGCCATCCGGAGGTATTTGTCGACTCAGCTGTCCTGTCGCTCTATCTGAGCCGTCTATATGAACGTCTCCCTGAAGGTGAACATGAGATTTCTGCCGAACTGGTGAGTAAATTGAGCGATGACATTATTCAGGATTTCTACCAAGAGTCTATCAAAGACATACCCACCTCTTCGATAGTGTATCTGGAAGATAACTTAATGAACAATGAAGGGCGACGTGAAAATGTTTCAGTTTATAACGCAAAACATATTGGAGGACTCACCGATGAAGACCTCGACACACTGAGCGAGAAACGAAGGCTAATAAGACGATTTGCCTACGGGGGCGATATGCGTATTGAGTTTATCCACGACATTCTCTGCCCTGTGGTAATAGGACGACGCAATACCCGCCACATTGTCGAACAACAACAGGAGGAAAGGCGTAAACTATTGGAGAAGGAACGCAACAAACGGCGACAACTCATAGAGAAGGCCAAAGCCGACAAGCAACGCTACCATCGATGGATGACACTTGGCACGGCAGTCTTTCTCATCGTTTCTATGGCTTGGGCATATTTCCAATACATGAATAAATGGAACTGCTCCAAGTACTACCCTTCATATGGATTTGTAAAAGGCTGGCCTGTGGGTGTAGGTGGAGAACTGAGCGAAAGTGAAGCTAAAAAGTTGGCCGTGAGTTTCAAACTATCGAAAGAAGGACACAGGGCGAGCATTCCTTTCAAAGAAGTTGAAGTAATGAGTCCCGATGGCAACATCATTCACAACAACAAATATACGCCTTTGGTTGACAAGACAGAGGAATCGGACAAGAATGCTCAACAATTTGTAAAAATGCTGAACAAAACAAAGTACCTGAAGTTCAGTTCCACACAAGTTGGCGACACGGCCTTTGCCACCAAATATGAGGCGTTGGATTGTGACGGACATGTCCTTTACGTGGTGACCTACTTCAGTTCGGCAGATGACCAACAGAACGATGATTTGATGAGCGATGTAACATATCTTTGGGCCATCTATACCGATGCGAAGGGTGCTCCAATGCCTATACGCGACAATGGTGCTGACCGCATGCAGGTATTTCTGAACGATGCCGGACAAGAAGAGAAATACATGTTTTTCGACGGTAACCGTGCTCCAAAACAGAATGCACTTGGCTATTACGGATACAGAGTGCATTACGATGAATTGAACCGCCCCGATACGACCTGGGTAGTAGACCCCTTTAGCCAAGAGTTGTTTAAAGTGGTCTTTAACTATGGCAAACAGTTTGAAGATTTTAAATGCTACACTCTTGACGGGCATCCTATGAGCCATCCTTCCTTAAACTATCACAGTCGCCATGTGGAAATGGACGAGAGGGGCAACATCATTAAGAAACTGTATTATGGCCCTGACGGCAAATATGTCAATGATACCGTGCGTTCAGCTATTGTCAAATTGCAATACGACAAATTGAATCGTGTCGTCATCACTGACGATTTCGATGGAAAAGGACAACCCTACACACAAAACGCCAAACTCTATGCTCACCGAGAATTTCAATATATACACAATACAACACAAAAAATATCTGAGAAAGACTACCGGTGGGATATTGCTCATAAAAAGATGGTGGAGGTGCGCCGATACGAGGCGAGGCTCTTTGGCAGTGTAGTTGAGATAACGACTGAAGACCTTGAGAAAAACGAGTATCTCATGATGCGCATCGAGAATGATGAAGATGAACAACCCGTTTCGGTCTCCTATTACGGAAGAGACGACAAGCCCTTGTTTGACAGCATCAATAACTTTTACAAGCATATTATAGAACGGGAAAAACAGCCTGACGGGAATACCATCGTCGTACACAGATACTTCGATGTAGACGGTTCTCTTTACTCTGAACCTGGGCGCAGGGAGTATGCTGTCGACTCATGTGTCTATAGCCCGCATAACCAACTCCTCTGTCAGGTCTGCTACAACAGCGACGCAGAAATCCTGCTGTCTCAAGGCTATGAATACAAAGACGGTGTGGAGGTGGCACGATATGCCCTTGGTATCCAAGGGACTCCCATTCGATGCCCCAAATGGGAACGTGACGGACTTTGTTACTACAAGTTGATGAGCGTGCACTCAAGTAAAGATGCCTTCTCCTATGTTAAGCCGATAAGTGAGTATGGATGCCCGTCATGGGCATACGATGGCAACGACCCCACAGGCATCATGGAGCGGCGTGAGCAACAGTTCTTCACTGAGATGTTGGGTAGCGGATGGAAGAAAGAGACCACTATCAACATTTATGCAGACCACATACCCCAAGAGGCTCATGCCGTGGTTTACGTGCATCTTCTAAAAACCAATTCTATTGCTGAGAAAACCGGACTATGCGATGGTGACTTGCTGTTGGAAATTGGCGGATGGAAGAACACATCCCAGCCATCAATGAGTTCTGCCCTGAACGAATGGAGCATGCTGGGGCACAATAAAAAGAATATCAAGGTGGCACGTTACGACTCTAAGCAACGAAAATGGAAAGTCCTCACGTTTATGACTCCTTTATTCAACGAAACGTTTGGATGTGAAATCTATCCTGTGTACTATACAAACGAAGAATACTCAGAATTTAAGAAGGTGCTTACACAATGAATAACAATCAAAAAATCAATACCGATACATTGGAGAAACTCAAAAGGTTACTGATAAACCGTATTGAACAAACTGATGACTCAAAACTATTGAGCCACTTGTTGGCTGTGATGGATACGGATAGTGTGGTTGAACAGGAGGTACTGGATGAGGAACTGGATGAGGAACTGCCTGACAATGAAGACACAGACTCAGCAATCAAGGGAAAGACCTCCAAGAAGCGCCCTGTATTGTCTTCAAAACTTCTTTTAGTGCTTGCAGCAGTCCTCTTGCTGTCAGTTGTCGGCTATTATTTGACTTGCTATTTTCAGGCCACAGAGAATAAAACGTTCACAGTAAAAACTGTCGCCAAGGATTATGAGACGATAGAAGTTAAAGGATGCAAGTTCAATATGATCAAGGTAGAGGGTGGAACGTTTATCATGGGAGCATCGGACGACATGGATGACCATGACAGCGATGAACTTCCCAAACAAGAAGTGACACTGTCATCCTATTCCATCGGTGAGACAGAAGTGACCCAGGGGCTTTGGTTTGCCGTGATGGGAGAACGTCCTGCTTCACCCGATGGCGACAATCATCCCATGAAAGGTGTGAGCCATGACGAGTGTATGAAGTTTATTGCAAAACTCAACCAACTTACAGGGCGGCATTTCCATCTGCCCACAGAGGCACAATGGGAATTTGCCGCAAGAGGTGGCAACCAAAGTCATAATTACTGGTTTTCAGGCAGCAACAATATTGATGAAGTAGCATGGTATTCAGTCAACAGTTGGGATATGGGCAAAGGAAATCCAGATTTTGGCAACCACCCTGTGGGAATGAAGAAGCCTAATGAGTTGGGAATCTACGATATGTCGGGTAACGTCTGGGAATGGTGTCTCGAAACCTTTGTGCGATATGACGGAAAGCCCAAGACCGATCCCGGACTAAACGACTCCATACAAGGTTCGTTCCGGTGCAACAGAGGAGGCAGCTGGGACTATATTGCCACAAGTGCCCGAGTAAGCAACCGTAGGAACCGAACTCGTGACTTCCGGAATTTCAACCTCGGTCTGCGACTTGCAGAATAAAAAATCCGAATATAACGCGAACAATTATCAACAGACAAAAATATGCGTAAGTCAATGCTTCTTGCGATACTGACATCTTTTGCAGTGGTCGCGTTCGCACAACGGACTCCCACAATGGGTTGGAGTTCGTGGAACACATTTGCCCTCAATATCAACGAGGATCTCATCAAAGGTCAGGCTGATGCCATGCACCAGAACGGTTTGCAGAAGGCAGGTTATCTGTATGTGAACATTGATGACGGCTACTGGAAC
>JAEEGL013749505.1_pt1 | contig 12209 bp, 12 predicted proteins | sample 9134231 | NCBI WGS metagenome assembly JAEEGL01 (sample SAMN16246548, study PRJNA631951) | gut metagenome | biome: gut microbiome; feature: rumen; material: fiber-attached | host: Bos | place: Iran: Karaj | collected 2018-10
ATCACAAAATGAATACTATCTCCTGCCGGCTCTTCGGTCGTTCTTGCCCTGATAATATCTCTCTTTCTCCTCATACATGAGCTTATCGGCACGGGTCTTGACCTCCTCAAAAGGCACCAAGCCTTTATCGCAGAACACATATCCTATGGAGGCACTTCTGCCTTTTACGTTTAAGAAATCATTGACCTGTGTAACCTGTTTTTTTATCTCTTCTTCATTCTCAACATAAGAAAATGCGGCAAACTCATCTCCGCCCAGTCTGTATACATTGCTCTCACCGAACACCATCGTAAGACAGTTTGCAACTTCCTTTATAAGCGCATCTCCCGCTTCATGTCCGAGGGAATCATTGATCTTCTTAAGTCCGTTGACATCACACATAACATAGGCATAACTTCTGCCTTCTTCAAGTCCTTTTCCAAGGAAGTCTTCAAGTGCCCTTCTGTTACCGGCGCCGGTCATAAGGTCATTATATCCGTAACTGATAAGCTGTTTCTTAAGCTGCTGCTCACTTGCGAGCCAATGCAGGAAATGCATTAACATCTCAAATATGAATATACACAGTCCCAGTCTTACAAAGGTGCCCTTGGGGCCGATAATACGTCCTCCGGTAATATACTTAACTTCCTCAAGCAATGCGCCTATGATAAAGCATAATGCTCCCACATTGAAATGTCTGGTATCCGACTTGATCCCATTCTCCCTGCAATACTTTCTGTCCTTGGCAAGTATATATACCATAAACAGCAGAAATACCGCATATGACGCATAGAAAAACGGCATGAGATTGTGCATGTCTATTCCGATGACAAATCTTGCGATCGCCACGAATATCACCGAGCATATCCACAGAATGAATGCGAGAGCCGTATATTTCTTTTTCTTACTGTGAGTAAAAGAGTTAACAAAATAAAAAAAGGGATACTCAGCAAAAAAGATCGCAAGATAGTCAAAGAGCCTGTACATTATCGTCTTCTTGCTCAGTATCTGGAATACGCCCGTTGTATTAACACACCAAATACCCAACAGGATTGATGCTATTCCCAAAGCAAAAACATTATACGGGAGCACTTCCTTATTGGGTATGACCATAAATATCGCAATGAATAACAATCCAAAGAAGATGATTATCCCCGATAAAAAGAAGGGGATCACGGCGTCCTTTATCCTTGCATATGTGTATAATCCGGGATCTCCTATTCGGACATCGGTTATATATCCGCTTCCGGATCTTTTAAATACCGAATCAAGTTCGATCGTCAGCTCTTTTCCTTCATCTTCCGGAGAGAGTTTGACAACATTCCTGATATCACCGTATCCGTAGCCGGTAAAATTCTCACCGGTATTCAGCGTATAGACAATATTGTCATCGACAAGCACTTTAACCAGCACGTTATGGCTGACAAAACAAAGTGCAGCATCACCAACTATCTTACCGGGGATGATCTTCTTTAAGATCACGGTATCCTCTCCGGCTTTGACTTTAATATCATCAACGTCGGATGCATTACCGCCTACTACCGACCATCCTCCCGACATATCTATAAGGGCCGATCTTACATCCATCTTGCCCCTGTCAGCTATAGCCACGGCATAGACAGCCATAGCAATAAAAATGATCGAATATATTATATTGAATAATACCTGCAGATCAAACTTGCGCTCTTCTTTTCTCATAATACTCTTAAATGGATATTACCCTTATTACCAATATTTTTTTTCTTACCCGCGCCCGGATTCTTGGCAACCTGCTTACCCTGAACAGGTCTTATGGGCATCTTCGTATACGGATCCACATGTACACCACAAGTCGTACAATATGGTTCATCATCCAAAAGAGTCAGAATCGTACCACAGGAAGCGCAACGTCCGAGAGACTGTGAATCTTCATCATCAGGCTCAGCCACACCGCCTGATACACGCATAAGTTCATCATCAGCTATCTTATTCTTTTCTATCATGTAATCCTCCTTCACACATGGTCACGGGTTACCATTCAACAAATCTTCATTCAGATCAAGTCCGAGACTGTTACAGATCTTTCTTAACGCATCATTCGTGATACTGCTTTTTACCTCCATACCGGATGTAAGGACTTTAAGATAAATCGAAGCGCTCTTCTCTATCGTATGTGCTCTTCCAAATGCATCATCAAAACTGCTTCCCGTACAGAACAGTCCGTGATGCGCCCATACGACAGCCTTATAGTTCTCCATCTTCGATGCCGTCGAGTGCGCCAGTTCTTCGCTTCCCGGTACCATCCAGTCAAGCACTCCTATTCCGTCAGGCACTACCATGACTGCTTCCGTCATGGATCTCCAAATCGCGTTAGAGAATGTCTTATCATCCAACGATAATACGTATGTCAGCGCTATGAGCGACTCCGGATGAAGATGATACATCACTCTGTCTTTGCCGCCACTTACTCTTTTTCTTACACTGTGGTCCAAAATATGAGCCCTGAACTCTGACGTTGGTCTGCCTCCTTTAAGGCCCCACACCACCTTGTATGCATCACCGGATTCATTAAGTCTTACTATTCCCAATGACCCTTCAGTATCCAGTTCTATATTGCGCATCAGCTTTCCGGCTCCGGTGACCGCAAAATATTCATTCGCAAGATCACTTACCGTAAGCCCCAAGTCAGTCCAGTCTTTGGAATCATCAAATCCTAAGATCTTCTCACACTCACATACCTCACTCTCCGACATGCGGTATGATGCGTTGCCTCCGTTGGCTTCATTAAACCCTAACTTATATCCGTCCGAACACATCCGGACAAAATCATCGATGATCATAATACTCTCCGGTCTTTACTTTGCTATTATCCTCATAATGTCATTATACATGACAAAAATGGCCAACAGTGCAAAAAGTGCAAATCCGACAAGATGTACTATTCCTTCCTTCTCAGGCGGAACGGGCTTACCCCTTAATGCCTCGAGCAGCAAAAACATGAACTTTCCGCCGTCTATCGCAGGAAGAGGGAGCATATTTAACACCCCTAAGTTGACACTAAGCAGCATGGCTATATTGAATATATTGAGCATTACGACCCACGGTCCGTAAGGAGCCGCAGCATCCTTGACATCATCTATAGCCGAAGCCATACCTATGGGACCTGCCACATCATCCTTGCTTCCGCGTCCCACAAGGAGTCTTATAAGCGACTTGCCCGTGCCCACAAAAGCATATCTGACTTCGTAATACGAGCACTTAAAAACATTAATGTTCTTACAATCTATATACGTACCATAACCATTAAATCCGACAAGATATCTTCCAATTTCTTCATCATATTTCGGAGTGACCGTTACGGAGTATTCTTTACCGTCCCTCAAATACTCGATCGTCATGGGACGTTCTTCGTTAAGATAGGTATTAAGATATATCTCCTGAGCCGTATACACCTTGCTTCCGTTCATGGAAGTGATGATGTCGCCTTCTTTGATTCCCGCTTCCATAGCAGGATAACCCTCAATGAGTCCCGTTATCTCCGCATTATACGAACCGGTATTCCACACCACTATAAGAGCCAAAAGATAGGCTACTATGATATTGAATATCGGACCCGCCAGCACAATTGCAATACGCGTCATCAGCGGAGCCTTGATATAAGGAATACCCTGGTCCTCATTTAAGAATCCGGCATCAGCCCCGGCCAAGCCCGGATCCGTTTCGTCTTTAGGACTTTCCGTCGCTTCATAAGATACTGCCGCATTGGCGCCTGCCCTGATCACGCCCTCAGCCTTGGCCATAACCTCTGTGGCTTCCTGCCCCATATCATATATGCAGGCACCTCCGAAAGGCAGCGCCCTTAATGTATAATCCGTTCCGTTCTTATGAAACCCAATAAGCTTCGGTCCCATTCCCACAGTGAATTCTATGACACGTACTCCGTTGATCTTGGATACGATATAATGTCCGAATTCATGACCGACAACTATAATGAAAAAAACAAGTAAAAAAAGCAACAGACTTACAAATGTATCCAAGTCTCTATCCTCTCATAGCACTCCTGCTCAGTCATCAGTATCTGATCAAGCGTGGGTGCCTCTATATAATCTATATCATCCATACATCTTTCTATGATGTCGTATATGTCCAAAAATCTGATCTTCTCTTTTAAAAAGAGTGCAACTGCCTTTTCATTGGCCGCATTAAAGACCGTAGGTATGTTACCTCCGCGTCTGCAGGCTTCTTTGGCCATCGCAAGCCCCTTAAACGTATCTTCATCCGGCTTCTCAAAATGCAGGGCTCCAAGCGCAAAAAGATCTACTCTGTTATCCTCCATGGGACGTCTCTCAGGGTAAAAGAGTGCATACTGAATGGGCAGCTTCATATCCGGTACTCCCATCTGGGCGATCACCGCTCCATCAATGAACTGCACACCGGAATGAACAACAGATTCAGGATGAATGACCACCTCTATCTGATCCAATGCAACGTTAAAAAGCCACTTTGCCTCTATGACCTCAAGACCTTTATTGCACAGTGTGGCAGAGTCTATGGTGATCTTGGGTCCCATGGACCAATTGGGATGCTTAAGCGCTTCCGACACGGTCATGTCCTTGAGTTCATCCTTGCTCTTACCCCGAAACGGTCCGCCCGAAGCCGTTAACAGTATCTTATCTATATCGGAAGAACTGCCTCCTATGGCTGCTTCCTTTCTTCCCTGCAGAGACTGGAATATCGCACTGTGTTCGCTGTCCACGGGTAGGATCGATACACCGTTCTTGGCTGCAAGCGGCATAATGATATGCCCCGCCGTGACCAGTGTCTCCTTATTGGCCAAAGCGATATCCTTACCTGCTTCTATCGCCGCTATCGTAGGTCTGATACCTATCATTCCGACAACTGCCGTCACAAGGATATCCATATCCGGCAAAACTGACATCTCTGTCAGTCCGTCCATTCCGCTTAATATTCTGACACTTGTGTCAGATAATCTGGTGCGGAGTTCTGCAGCCGCAGCTTCATCATACATGCAGACAACTTCAGGCAAAAATTCCCTGGCCTGACGTTCAATAAGATCCACATTTTTAGCCGCCGCCAAAGCGACCACTTCTATATCATCCTTATATGTCCTTGCTATCTCAAGCGTCTGGGTACCGATCGAACCGGTGGAACCCAGTATACCTATTTTTTTCATGCCACTCTCCATATGTTCATACGTAACATCTGTCACTTACCGTAACAGTTCTATCATCAGATATATGATGGGTGCGACCACCAGAATACTGTCCAGTCTGTCCATCGCTCCGCCGTGACCGGGGATGATGTTGCCGTAATCCTTGATATCAAAGCTTCTCTTAATGGCGGAAGCTGCGAGATCTCCTATCTGAGATATCACGCTTCCCACTGCACCAATAAGAGCAAATATCCATATGTACCTAAGTTCCAATATATCAAATGCACACAGGGCCAATGCAAATACGGTATTAAGCAAAGCTGCTCCGAATACTCCGCCTATGCTGCCCTCGATGGACTTCTTCGGACTTAAGAGCGGTGCAAGCCTGTGTTTACCAAGATTGACTCCGACAAAATACGCTGCCATATCACTGCCGGATGCAGTGATGATGACCAAAAAGGCAAAGATCATGCCATATATACTGTTGCCACCCTCTATTCTGATCCTGTATATGAAAGAGATCATAAGAGGAGCATATACCACGATGAATATGATGGACATCACCTGACGAATGTCGAACTTGGGGTATGTAAGCACGTATATACCCAGAATGATGAGGATGAACGCAACCATGAGTCCCAAAACGGCATCTCCCGCGCTGAGTCTGGATGCAAGTCCCGTATCTGCCGACGCTTTGCTTAGTATTCCCGAGTAGTAGGTTATCAGTACATACAGAAGGATCGTCGTTATATATGCGACTATCTCCAGTACATTGCACACGGGTCCGTTTTTCTTTTTCTCATTAAGTTCTGAATTGACATTCCCCAGATCCGCTATATTGGTATAGGATGAAGATGTCACCTCTTTTGACGTATGTACCCTGCATGCCTTGGCAAGCTCGTATACCGATACCAAAGATGCTATGAGCATGAATGCTCCGAACGGAATACCTCCCAATATGATAAGTACGGTTATGATTACTATAAGAACCGCACCGCTTATTATGCGCTTACGCATCGATCATTCCCCCTTAGTTTCAGTTTTAAGTCCACCGTATTTTCTGTCCCTTTTATTATATGCCTCAATGGCTTTGTCCAGTTCTTCCTCATTAAAGTCAGGCCACGGGGCATCACAGTAATAGAATTCCGTATATGCCACCTGCCACAGTAAAAAGTTGGATATCCTCTGCTCCCCGCAGGTACGTATCAGCAGATCCGGATCAGGCAATCCTGCCGTATCAAGCCTGTCATCCAGTGCCTTCTCATCAACATCCTCAGGCTTAAGTACGCCTGATAAAGCATCTTCCGCAAGTCTCTTTGCTGCTCTTCTTATCTCATCTCTTCCGCCGTAATTGATGGCGATCTGAAAATGAAGACCGGTATTGCCTGCAGTGGCCTGTTCAAGGTCTGCGATCGAATCCTGCAGATCCTGCTCCAAACGTGTCTTGTCTCCTATGACTCTTACGCACATATTGTTCTTATTGGCACGTTTCTTGGCTCCGTCCATATAATTGCGCAAAAGCTTCATAAGTGCCTTTACTTCGTCGTCCGGTCTGTTCCAGTTCTCAGTCGAAAATGCATATACCGTAAAATAGTGTATTCCTTTATTCCATACTATCTCACACATATCTTCGACGACTTTTGCGCCCTGTACATGTCCCGCGGTTCTGGGAAGACCACGCTTTTTAGCCCATCTTCCGTTACCGTCCAATATTATCGCCACATGATTGGGTATGTTCATATCTTATAAATCCTCAATTCTTAGTCAGTATTCTTCTTAAAAAAGCATAGAGGCGCCACACTGTGAAAGTGCCGACCCCTCTATCGCTATTTTATAAATGTATATGTCAGAAATATGTTCATCAGTCATTTAAGATCATATCAAAGCTATACCGTCATGATCTCCTTGGTCTTCTCTTCAATAGCCGCATCGATGTCCTTAATGAACTTATCGGTCATCTTCTGAAGCTCATCCTCAAGATCCTTGATCTCATCCTCTGATACTTCATCCTTGGCAAGCTTTTTAAGTGCGTCATTGCCGTCACGTCTGATATTGCGGACAGCCACCTTGGCATCCTCACCCTTCTTCTTAACCTCCTTGGACAGATCCTTACGTCTCTCCTCAGTAAGTTCAGGGAATACAAGTCTTATAACCGAACCGTCATTGGTAGGTGTGATACCTACATCTGATGCAAGTATGGCCTTCTCGATATCCTTAAGCAGACTCTTCTCCCACGGTGCAATCTGTATCATTCTCGCTTCGGGAACGGATATATTGCCGACCTGCTGTATCGGAGTAGGTGTGCCGTAATAATCCACCCTTAACTTATCAAGTACATGCGGATTGGCTCTTCCTGCCCTTATGGACTGATAATCAGTCGTAAGGAAATCGAATGCTTTCTGCATCTTTTCGTTATATGTCTTTAATCTCTCATCCATAAATACTGTAACCTCCCGTTTTATCACACGGTAACCTTTGTATATTTACCCTGTCCATGCAAAACATCAACTATGCTGTCCTGCGCATTAAGTGCAAATACCCACATTGGCATCTTATTGTCTCTTGCAAGTATCGAAGCCGTCAGATCCACAACCTGAAGATTCTTGGCGATCACATCATCTATTGAGATCTCATCAAATCTTACGGCATTCGGATTGGTCTTGGGATCACTGTCATAGACTCCGTCGATAGCCTTGGCCAACAGGATTCCGTCTGCGTCAACCTCGATCGCCCTTAAGACAACTCCCGTATCCGTAGAAAAATACGGATGACCCGTTCCGCCGGCAAAGAAGACTACCTGGCCTCTTGCAAAATACTTATTGGCTCTGTCCTTTGAGAAAAGCTTGGTAAACGAGCCACACTCAAAAGGTGTCAGAATATTGGTCATCATACCGACACTTCTGAATATCTCCGAAACATAGATGCAATTCATTACGGTGGCAAGCATACCGATCTGATCGGCCTTGGTACGGTCTATGCTGTCGGAAGAACGTCCTCTCCAGAAATTGCCTCCGCCGATCACTACACCGACCTGCACGCCTTCATCAAGAATTGTCTTGACCTGCTTAGCCACACCGGTGATCACGGCATCATCAAATCCCGTGTGCTTATCACCTGCCAAAGCCTCGCCGCTTAGCTTAAGTAGTATTCGTTTCATCTAAAACGCTCCATTATCACTTTATCAATCTTTAAAGAAATTAGAAGGGCTGACATCCGCGTAGCACTGTGAGCACATACCCTCTATTGCAGCACCGTTATTGATCTGTACTGCCTTAGACTTGATATTACCCATAACAATAGCTGTCGAGTCTAAGATCACGGGACCGTGAACATCTATATCACCCTTGACTGCACCTGCGATAACCGCACTCGTCGCATAGATATTGCCTCTGATGACCGTATTGCTGCCAACCTTGACAGAACCTGTACTTGTAACATCGCCTGCTATGGTGGCATCCTGTGCATATACCTCTGCAGCTTCGGAATTACCTACGATGCTTCCGGTCACATTAAGCTTACCCTTAATTACGATATTGCCGTTAACCGCACCGACAAGATCAAGAGAACCGCGCGATATGATATCACCGTTGACAGTCATCATCTTGGTGATGGTAGCTACCTCATCGCTCACATAATCATCCTCAACCTTGGGCTCTACCTTAGGGGTAGGAGGAGTGATGACTCTTGCGGGAGTAGCTTCAAGCTCTGCAGTATATTCGCTAAGAGCCTTATCCATCTCTTCGGATGCCGCGATCATCTCCGTTACATCATCGGTATGCTCTATACCGAGTGAAGCTTCTGCTGCCGCAAAAATGTCTTCCTCGGAAAGCGATACTTCCGGCTCCGCAGAAGATACGGGAGTCTCAATTGTCTCTGCAACACCCTCTCCCTCTTCCGGCACAAGTTCATTAACGGCCTGTGACAAATCTTCCTTCAGTTCCTGAAAAAAACCCATTATTCTATCTCCTTACTCTTTCTATGCTGAATAGGTACTGTTTCTTCCGTGATAGGTAAAATCTCGGTATCCTCCATGTCAAGCAATCCCTCGATAATGGCCGGGAGCGCCTGAACCGTTGTATACTTGGTGGATACGTCATGCATCAAGATGACCGCGTTGTCAAAATTGGTGACATTACGCAGACAGTTCTTGGTGATCCTCTCAGGTGTGAGCGGATATCGTGTAGCATCACCGCTGCTGATATTCCAGTCGTAATATACGATCCCTTCCTGTGTAAGATAATCACACAGTTCATCCATATCGGTCCTTGAGACGGTATTGCTGCTGCCCCCGGGGAATCTGTATATCGTGGGTGTGACCCCTGTAGTCTCGCTTATATAATCACGGATCCTGTTAAGATCCTTAATGAAATCATCCTTACTCTTATATACGTCACTATACACGTGTGTGAAGGAGTGCATCCCTATGCTGTGCCCTCTCTCCACGATGGCCCTGTATCTCTCGGGATTGGTGGAAGCCTCTTCCCCGGTCACGAAAAATGTGGCCTTAACACCGTATTCATCCAGAATATCAAGTATCTGATTCGTATATATGCTCGGGCCGTCATCAAATGTCAGATAGACCCGTCTTACATCTTCTTCAGGCTCCGCAACCGTATCAGCAGCGACTCCTTCGTCCGAGTTCTCCTGCGCTTCATAGGATGCAAGCTTATCCTGTGCCTCATCCAAACGGCTCTTAAGCTCATCTATTGACGATGACTGTTCATCGAGAGAGTCCTTAAGCTCATCCGTAATGGTAAGCTGTGCTTCATACTGAGCCGTTATCTCAGCCAGCTCGTTCTCTCTGACATGCAGTCTGCATGCTAAAAGTATCGCTACAGCAAGCGGGATCGTCATAAAGATGAAAATGGCCGCGACTATGATGCGCTTAAGCCGTCTGACTCTCCTTCGCCTGAACTCGGCATGAGATATATCATTCATCTGTCAAAAACCCATTTCTATATTACGTACAGTAAAAATTATACCTTGATAAATGCTCATTTGCAAGTGTCGCAAACGAATTCGAAAAGCCGTAAAAAACAATCATTCCACAGGATGCGGATTGGCATACAGTTCGAAAATGACTGCGTCAAACCTCTTCCACGCTTCATTCTGCTCCTCTTTACCCCGGGCAGTCCATGCGACCAAGAGCGGATGGTATAATCTCGAGCAGATAAAGAATCCCGGCTGTCTGTAATCCTGATGCCTGTATGCAATAAAATCAGGTCTGGATATACAGTTGACGAATAACTGCGACAATACCAGCCTTGCGATATATCCAAGGCTTCCTTCATCCTTCATGGCGCAGGATAACTGTCCCCTTACCACCTCCGGATGATTGTAGCGGAACCATCTTACAAGGAAAGGTGAAAAAGATTCGATACAGAACTTCCCTTTATAGGAAGCGAGCATCTCGTAAGTCTCCCTGCACAATCTGTTATTACGGTTACCGTTATGATTCTTGATCTCACATATAAGTGTGGTCTGATCCAGCGTCTTAAGTACATCTTCAAAAAGAGGAATGATCTCGTCCGTACCTTCAAGCCTGTACTGCTTAAGCTCTTCATAGGTACAGTCCCTTACCCTCTTATCCACTCCGCACATACGCTTAAGATTGGCGTCATGGAATACGACTATATGATGATCCTTGGTGAACTGAACATCCAGTTCAACACCGTATCCTTCGGCAACTGCTGCCTTAAAAGCAGCCATGCTGTTCTCGGGAACTCCCGGGCTGTGAAGCCCTCTGTGCGCATACATCTTACCCTTAAAATCAGAGTAATCACGCGTATGGTTGGGCGCTATTGCATATAACATCGCAAAAAGCAGAATGATTATGACTGCAAACAAAGTCAGCGGAAACATAGTCTATCTAATCCTCTACATCCAATAATTCTAACTTATCCTTGGGAAGTACAGGCTTATTGTCGCCGTGCTTAACCTGAAGCATGGTGATAAGCGCAAGGAACACAAATACCGCGCCATACGGGAAGAGTGTCCAATATCCCACATGCTCAAGCAACGCTCCCGAAAGGATCGGCGTAGCTATCTGCGCCGCCATCGAACAGGTGTAATAATATCCGGTATATTTGCCTATGTCGGATTCCTTACACATCTCGACCACCATGGGAAGCGAATTGACATTGATGGTCGACCATGCCACTCCGATCACGGCAAATACCACGATCAGCACCGGTGAAAATCCGTCGAGTACATAGTTAAGCACAAAACATGTCGCGAAACATATCGACAGAACGATGACTCCGGCGATGATGGACTTCTTGCGTCCTATCCTGGAAGCAAGCTCACCTATCGGAATATAAGAAAGTATGGCCACACCCGTAGCCACCGTAAGGCAAAGGTTGGCGGAACTTAAGCTTAAATCCCATTCCAAAGTCGCATATCTTGAGAAAGCCGTTGTAATGGCATTGTATCCGAAAAACCACAGTGCGATCGATCCTAACAGGAACAAAAGACTTCTCTTAACTTCTTTGGGAAGATATGTCTTGTCGGAATCCTCGTCTTTTACTTCGAGATTATCCTCCGGATGAGCGGCCTCATATTCCTCAACTTCCTTCACGCACTCAGGCTCTTTTATGAAAATGAACAATATGACCACCGATACTACCATGATAATGGCTATAACGATAAAGATCGGCTGATAATCGTATCTTACTCCCTTTTCCTTAAACATCATGGCCGAAATGAGCAGATACAGCACACCGCCCACGGCTCCCATGAGATTGATGACCGCATTACCCTTACTGCGAAGCGGCTTGGGTGTAACATCCGGCATAAGTGCCACTGCCGGAGAACGGTATAATGCCATGGATATGAGCAGGCATCCGAGTATGATCATGAAAAATACAAGCAACTTGGGATCAGCCTGTTCATGGTATCTGTTATCTATCGAAGGGAGTATTATCATGAATACCGAAGCGAGTCCGGTTCCCGCCAGGATAAAAGGCATACGTCTGCCGATCTTCGTATTCTTCCTGTCGGAGAGAGCCCCCAATATGGGAAGCAGAAACAGCGCTATCACATTGTCAAGCGCCATGATAACTCCGGATAAAGTATCCGA
>JAEEGL017199893.1_pt1 | contig 12209 bp, 16 predicted proteins | sample 9134231 | NCBI WGS metagenome assembly JAEEGL01 (sample SAMN16246548, study PRJNA631951) | gut metagenome | biome: gut microbiome; feature: rumen; material: fiber-attached | host: Bos | place: Iran: Karaj | collected 2018-10
ATACGGCCTTTAGGATAACCACCACCAAGTGCTAAATCGAGTGCGAGCGAACCGGACGAAAAAAGCTCAACGTCAATTTTGGAATGCTCGCCTAATTTCATGATTGAACCATCACCAAATTGCTTGGTGATTTGCGACAATGCTAGATTAAGGGCTTGCTTACGGCCGTCATCCTGAGCTGCGTCCTTAGACTTCTCTGCCTTAGCTGCCTTATCCGTCGCGCCCACCGCTTCCTGACTTTTTTTAGCCACTTAATACCTCCTTCTTATCATTTATTATTTTATCTGATTACTACTGTAAAATCTAGTTAAAAGATAGCGGTGTCGGCTTCTTGGAATAGCGTGGTAGCTGGCGCTCTTTTTTGTAGGCTGGGATTTCCTCGAAGAAATAACGCATCAGAGTCTCGACTCGGTCGCGGAAGACACTAGGAACGCCATTGCGATCAACATATGGGTTGCGACGGTTGATGAGTGACGGATAGAAGACTTCCCCGGTGTTTAGGTCTACCCCCGCGCAAAAAATATCTTCCGGCTTACTACGCTTGACCAGTAAGAAATCTCGCAAGTCCGAAAGATATTCGTCGCCCGCCGTAATAATGCCGCGATGGGCATCAACAGCCGTCCACAAATAATCGCCGAACTGGGCGCGTATGCGGTCAAGTTCCTTTTTGCTAAATTTCATTTTTCTAATGTAAAGCATTTTGCTTTTCTCCTTTTATTTTATTTTTTGCATGGAAAAAAATACCACCAGATTATTCCAATGAAAAGCATCAGCTTAATGTTTTTTGCGAAAACAGTTGTAATATGTTAAAATAGGGCAAATTACAGATAACTAAATAAGGGAGTTCCAATGAGCGGACACAGTAAATGGGCAACCACCAAGCGCCAGAAGGCAGTTGTTGATTCAAAGCGTGGTGCGTTGTTTACAAAAATTGGCAATCAAATCGCAATCGCTGCACGCAGTGGTACCGATCCCGCCATGAACCCTTCCCTTGCGATGGTGCTTGAAAAAGCTCGCCTCGCAAACATGCCAAAAGCAAATATCGAGCGCGCAATTGCTCGCGTAGCAGATAAGAATGCGGCCGCCCTCATCGAGGAAACATATGAGGCTTATGGTCCTGGCGGTGTCGGCATCATTATTGAAGTTGCAACCGACAATAAAAACCGCACAATGCCAGAAGTGCGTCATACGCTCGAGAAAAACGGTGGTCGCATGGCCAACCCTGGCTCTGTGATGTTCCAGTTTACGCGCAAAGGCGTCATTTTCACAAAGGCTAAAGGCGACGATGCGATGATGGCCGCACTCGATGCGGGCGCCGAAGATGTGCTAGATGAGGAAGACGGCACAACAATCTACACCGCGGCAACAGACCTCATGAAAGTACGCGCTGCCCTAATTGAAGGTGGTATGGAAGTTGATTCTGCAGAGCTTCAATATGTACCAAATAGCACCGTTGCAGTAGACGAGGAAACTTCAGCTAAGGTCGAAAAGATCCTTGATGCGATTGACGACCTTGATGACGTAGTCGCGGTTCATACGAACGCTGAATAACAAAAAAGAAGCCCCGCGGGGCTTCTTTTTTTAGGCTTGTTTCCAGCGCTTCAGTGTCGGGAATACTTTAGTGCAGTATTCCTTCATTTGTTCATTAGTCATGCCGGCTTGTTCGCCAAACTTTGAGCACATTTCGATGTATTCTTCCATCGAGACTTTGTCGATAAATTCACCGTCTTTATAGCACCACTTGCAATAATCCTCGTTAGTGCTGCCATCTTTTTCGGTTGCATACATATCTTCGGAAGTTAGTGGCATAGCACAGCTCTGACAAATCTTACTTTCCATTTCGTAAACCTCCTTTGGTTTTTATAACGATTTCTTTTAGTTTTTCGATATCATCAATGTCTTCGACGAAGTACATTGGCTTGGCGCCATCATACGGAATCACCTCGGGCATATTGAACTCAGCGTTTTCTGGCACGATTTTGACGAGCATGCGATCATCATAAATACCGCCAAACAAAACTCCGTCAAGGTAGAGCAGAAATTCGCCCATCATCGGACGGCAGGAAACTCCCGGAAGATCCGATAATTGTTCAAGGATAAAATCGCGATATTCTTTAGTACTAGCCATTACTTTAACCCCGTACTGCCGAAACCGCCGCTGGAGCGATCGGTTTCAGATAATTCGGAAACTTCTTCCCATTCGACATGCGTATACTGTGCGACTATTCCCTGCGCTATGCGCATGCCTGGCTCAACTACAAAATCTTTGTCACCATGATTTTTGAGTAAAACACTCATTTCGCCACGATAGTCAGAATCAATGGTACCGATACCATTCAGAAGCGAAACGCGATGTTTATAGGCGAGACCACTGCGACTGCGGATTTGCAATTCATAGCCGGCCGGCAGCTCAACGCCAACGCCAGTACCGAAAGATTTAATTTCGCCCGGTTTCAATGTGACTGGTTCGGAAATGTGTGCGCAAAAGTCAAAACCAGCCGCGCCTTCGGTTTGATAGGCCGGGATAATTGCGTCATCATAAAATTTCGTAATTTTCACCTTCATAGCTAAAGATATTGTAACATTCTATGATATAATTTTCTCTAGCGGAAGGATGGCCGAGCGGTTTAAGGCACCGGTCTTGAAAACCGGCGTGGTTAATAGCCACCGTGAGTTCGAATCTCACTCCTTCCGCCATTTTATTTCCGAAAAATAGATTATTTATGGGCAAGATACAAGTCAAAAAAGTAGATTACGAAATTTTAGAAATTGATCCGTGGCTGAAGCCGTACGCACGTGATATTAATTTGCGTATGCAGCAGTACAACAAGGTGCGTAGCACGATATTGGGAGACTCGGAAGATAGCTTGGCGAGTTTCGCAAATGGCCACATGTATTTTGGGTTTTTTCGGACAAAAACTGGCTGGATTTATCGCGAATGGGCACCAGGCGCAGATGGTATTAATTTAATCGGTGATTTCAATAATTGGGACCGCACGTCACACCCAATGATGCGCCAGAAAAATGGCGTTTGGGAAATTAAGTTAGAGGGGCGTGATGCACTGAAGCATGGCCAAAGAATTAAGGTCCAAGTAACACGTAATGGTCGCACTTTTGACCGCGTGCCGTTATATATTCACCGTCTCGTACAAGACAAAACTACGAAGGCATTTTCTGGACAGATTTGGGCACCAGAAAGAGCATTTCGCTGGACAGATACTGATTATAAGAAGCGCAAAACTAGCCAGTTGATGATTTACGAAACGCACGTTGGCATGGCCCAAGAGAAAGGTGGTATTGGTACCTACCGTGAGTTTGCCGATAATGTCTTGCCGCGCATCGTAGACGATGGCTATACGGCTGTACAATTGATGGCAATCCAGGAACATCCTTATTACGCTTCGTTTGGTTACCAGGTAACGAATTTTTTTGCGCCATCGAGTTGGTTTGGTGAACCAGAAGATTTAAAGTATCTCGTTAATAAAGCTCATAAACTTGGCCTAGCAGTACTGCTCGACGTAGTGCATTCTCATGCCAGTAAAAATACCGCCGAGGGCATTAATATGTTCGATGGTACGCATACGCAATTTTTCCATCGTGGCGCTAATGGCGACCATCCTGCATGGGGAACGAAGGTCTTTAATTACGCTAAACCAGAAGTAATTCATTATCTTCTTTCTAATTTGAAATACTGGCTAGAAGAATTCCATTTTGATGGTTTCCGTTTTGATGGTGTGACGAGCATGATTTATCATAGCCATGGTCTCGGAGATAACTTTACGAGCTACGATCAATATTTCAGTATGAATACCGATACGGACGCCGTGACTTATCTGCAACTAGCCAACGAACTCATTCACGAAGTTAATCCAAATGCGATTACAATCGCCGAGGAAATGAGCGGCATGCCAGGAATGTGCATTCCGATTCGTGATGGCGGAATTGGCTTTGATTATCGCTTGTCGATGGGCGTACCTGATTATTGGATTAAGACGCTGAAAGAAACCAAAGACGAGAATTTGGACATGCATAATATGTGGCACGAGCTTACCACACGTCGTCCTTGCGAAAAGAATATTGGCTACGCAGAATCGCATGATCAGGCACTAGTTGGCGATAAAACAATCATGTTCCGCATGGCAGATGCCGAAATGTATACTGGCATGAATAAAGATTACCATTCGCCAGTAATGGACCGCGCAATTGCGCTGCATAAAATGATTAGACTGATTACCGCAACGCTGGCCGGTGAAGGCTACTTAAACTTTATGGGCAACGAATTTGGGCATCCGGAATGGATTGATTTCCCACGCGAAGGCAATGGTTGGAGCTTTAAGTATGCACGCAGGCAATGGTCGTTAGTGGATAATGGCCTACTGAAGTACCAATGGCTAGGCGATTTCGATAAAGCGATGGTTGATCTTATTAAAAAACACCGCACTTTGTCCGCGCCGGGCGCAGAAAACCTTTGGATTGATGAGAAAGATAAAATTTTAGCATACGCACGTGGCGATTTATTGTTCGCGTTCAATTTCCATCAGAGCAATTCTCTAACGAGATTCTTCCTCCATACGCACACGCTAGGGGCTGGTAATTACAAAGTCGCCCTCTCGACAGATGATGATGTTTTTGGTGGCCAAAACCGCATCGATGATAAGTATATCTATTCCACAGTTGAGGATCCTAACCGCGGGCAAGGTTTTGAAATCTATTTACCATGCCGTACAGCAGTAGTATTTCGCAAAAAGAAATAAGATGACAAGGGGGGATTCTTATGGTATACTTTTTGGAGTGGCACCGTAGCTCAGCTGGTTAGAGCGTAGGACTCATAAGCCTAAGGTCACTGGTTCGATCCCAGTCGGTGCTACCATTTTTTGTGTATATTTCTCGCCTAGGCGAGTTTTTTGTTATATTTAAAGCATGAGCGATAAGAAATCTTCAGAACCAAAAAAGAAATCAAAGGCTGCAAAAAGCCTATTAGAAGTCGTAATTGGGATTGCAATATTTATAGCTATCGTAATTGCGTTTCTCGTATTTTTGGCCATGATGTGGGGACCGGAAGGACCAAATATGGACCGCACCTTTAAGGCATTTCTACCATTTCTCATAGTTGGAGCTTGTATAGCAGTAGCAGTAACTATTGGTTTGAAAATTTTGAAGAAACGACAGAAAAAGTAATATTATTTCTTGCGAATATGATCGACCGCATGAAGCATCTTTTTGCCGGCCGGAAGAGCTTTAGTATAAACACTGTATAGTTTTGAAAGTGGAAGTTCAAGCGAACCGATGTAGTGAACTTCTTCACCTTTAAAGGCGAGCTTATATGTGTCAATGCCGTCATTTAGAAGACCATTTAAATCATAGCGATCGACGCCGTCTTTATGGAGATCCTGCATGCACTGCCACTTAGCACCAGCATTAACACGCATCTTGCGGCCACGAGCACCGACGCCGGCGAATAACGCAAAAGCGAAGCCGTTAGAAACAAGCGCCCATTGAAAGGCTACTACTTCTCCGTCCTCGGGACTTTTAAGCATGAGAAGACGACCATATTTTCCCATCTTAGTCCAGATGTCATGGTAATACTTATCGACATGAAGATTAAATTTGTCACGAGTGGCAATTTCTTTATAAATACCTAGACAGGCCTTAAAATCTTCCTCCGTTTTAGCCGGTTCGAGCTGAAAACCGTTGCGCAAATATTTTTTAATGTCTTGGCGACGGGTTTTAGACATCGCCATTAGCATATCGTCTGGATTTTGAGTTAAATCGATAATGACTGTGCCAGGTAATAAAATGTGATTTTTAGTGGTACGCCAACCCTGGCGAGAGGTATTTTTTGGCTGACTGGTCCACTCTGGTTCGCAGACAAGCTCAACGGCTTTTTCGGGTTGAGATTTTGTCCACTCGCCGAGTGCTTCAAGTATGCTCGCGCGATGTTCAGGTGCACAAAAAGGTCCACGCGGAACGTAAAACATACTGCCAAACGGTCTTGGGAGTTTGCGGCGTAAGACCTGTGCGCCGCCCAAGACTTCTTTGCCATCCTTAAAGATTAAACGAGTAGGTGTCCAGCCATAACCGGATTTTACTTCCCCCCAGCCAAAACTTTGAAGCGGGTGGCCATGTAGCTCATCGACAATACCGTTCCATTCTTCAATATCAGTAGTTTCATACGCTTTAATCATCATACTTATTTTAGCATGCTCATCTTGACGTGATACAATGTACTTATGAATACGAAAAAAGGTTTTACGGTTCTAGAGTTAATTCTCTGTATAGTCTTCGTAGGCATTTTTGTAGTGCTTTTCTTCTTGCAAAAGGTTAATGTTGATGCAATGGAACGAGATGAACAGCGTAAAGTCGCAATCAATGCGATGTATTATGCTCTTGAAGAAGGCTATTTTGCCGATAATGGCTATTATCCTGAGACGATTGATAGCGAAGAGGTACTGCCTTGGATAGATCCGAATCTATTCACTGACCCAATGGGCTTCCCGCTCTGGACAGAAGACAGCAATTATACCTATGAATCCAGCGACTGCGAAGAAGAAAAATGTAAAGCTTATGTACTTCGCTCCGTGATGGAAAAAGAAGAAACCTACACCAAGAGTAATCGTAACAATAAATAATCCCACTCAAATGAGGGGATTATTTTTCTTCTGGACTATGTCCATGCTTATTTTCGTAAACTAGGTGCGAAATGATTCTTACTTCATCGTGTGGGGTCGCAAGCCACGGGAAAGTATATGTGGTCTCGTCTCCGACAGTGGACATGCGGAGAGTACCAATCTTTAGAATATGATCAAGCAAATTTTTTTGGCGATAAGAAACATCCTCAACTCGAGTGAGCTTAATGATGTTAGTAGAATTGGCAAATAAAGTGGTACGAGATTTTTGAATAGCACGATAATTTGTGATATAGAGCTGATTCTGGTTATAAATACTTTGCGAAATGACGCCACCAAAGACGATAACGGCATAGAGGGCAAAAATCGCAAGACGCAAATACCCCTTAGCGGAATCGTTGAGGACGAACATTGTCGAACCAAGATTATTATGGTTAGCAAAATATATTAATACCAAGCTAAGTGCGATAACTAAAGCGCCTACGGCGGCCCATATTAAAACGACGCCTGCATGGGCGCGTTTGATATGAAGGACGACGTATTCGTTTTCTTCGAGGTCAACCTCTGGGAAATCTTTGGCACTCCTCGCATGCTTGAGATCAAGTAGCTCCTTCTTCATGCTGTTATTATAACATAAGTTACAGTTTTTGCTAATAAATTGACTTTTTCTACCATAAATGGTATAATTACATAGTTAAAGGAAACCGATTATGCCAAAGAAAAGTATAATTGGCCGAGATACGTTAGTAGATTTCGGCGACAAGATTACCGGTGTACCTGCAAAGGTTGATACCGGCGCGGATAGCTCCGCGGTTTGGGCGAGCGGCATCTTTGTCGATAAGTCCCACAAATTGCACTTTAAGCTTTTTGGAGAAGGTTCCCCGTTCTATACGGGTGAAGAATATGTCGTTGAAGAATACACCGTAGTTTTAACGAAGAGCGCTTCCGGGGATGTAGTGATGAAGTATCGCGTGAAGATGCCAATCAACATCGAGGGAAAACGCATAATTGTAAACTTCGGCTTGAGCGATCGCTCAACTCATAATTACCCGATTTTGATAGGCCGAAGGACATTGAAAGGAAAATTCATCGTCGACGTTAGTCAAGAAGCAAAAACCGTAATTAATAAGAGGAAAAAAACACTACATCTCAATGAGCAGATGAAGGAAAATCCATATAAATTCTATAAAGAACAATATTTAAACGGATCTAAGTAAAATGAAAATTGCAATTTTATCGAATGGGGATGGGAACTACTCTACCAAACGCCTCAAGGAAGAGGCGGAATTGCGTGGACACGAAGTCAAAATCGTCAAATACAAGAATTGCTACATCTCAATTGAGCAAGGCAAAAACCAGGTTTACTACAAAGGTAAACCACTTGGAAAATTTGACGCAGTCATTCCACGAATCGCTTCCCATATGACTAAATATGGTACCACGATTGTGCGCCAGCTCGAGATGCAGGGTGAATATGTACTCTCGCGTTCCATTGCGATTACGCGCGCACGTGACAAATTACGCTCAATGCAGTTGCTCGCTAAGGCTAACATCGACGTTCCGAAAACAGTGGTATCACGCAACACCGCTGATATTGACGAACTCTTAGGACAGCTCGATGAGATGCCAGTGATTATTAAGCTTGCTAGCGGTACGCACGGTAACGGCGTAGTGTTGGCAGAATCTAAGAAAGCTGCTAAATCTGTTATGCAGGCCTTCTACTTGAATGATGCTGACGGTACGAACATTCTCTTGCAGGAATTCGTGAAGGAGTCTGCCGGTACAGACATTCGTGCGTTCGTAGTTGGTAACAAAGTTGTTGCCAGCATGCAACGCAAGAGTTTGAATGATGATTTCCGTTCTAACCTCCACAAAGGTGGTAGCGGTACGATTATCAAACTTACTCCAGAAGAAGAAAAAGTTGCGATTAAATCCGCAAAGGCGATGGGTTTGTCCGTAGCGGGCGTAGACATCATGCGTTCCAAACGCGGTCCGCTTGTACTCGAAGTAAATGCTTCGCCTGGATTCGGCATCGAACGCGTAACTGGTCGTAACGTAGCCGGTAAGATTATTGAATACGTTGAACAAAACGCTAAGCGCACGATTCGCAAAGATCGCGTCGGCGCCTAACAGAAAAAACAGACTCTAGAAATGGGGTCTGTTTTTTGCTGGCATTAATGCTAGTGGTATAATGAGCTTATGGTTTTAGTAGTATTACTCGCAGCACTATTACTACTGTTCTTGTTTTTGAGGCACCACGTAGGTGTTCCATTCTTGGCTATGATTGCGGGGCTTGCGGTTTACCAGACTTGCGGTGTGCCTTTTGCCGAGATGCTGCATGATTGGGTGCCATCGGCTGACCCTTGGTGGGTAGAGCGCGGACTATTTACGCTATTTGTGGCCGTAGTGCCGCTAATTATTTACCTCCGGGTTGGACGAAGCGGTTTATTTGGCTTCATTCGGATTATTGAATCAGTCGTGTTCGCCTTAATGCTGACTATGTTAATGGCGTCGCCACTTGCTGACGTGTTCAGCTTTGACAATATCTCGCGCGATTTGGCGAACTGGATTGATGGCATCAAAAATATCGTAATGGTGGTTGGGATTATTCTGACGTACGTAGATGTGCTTTTTTATCGCGCAAGCTAGATTTACTTAGTTCCCAGAGTGCAATAGCACCAGCGATTGACACATTAAACGATTCTTTTTGGCCGCACATTGGAATTTCCAGAAGTTGATCACATTCCTTAAGAATTTCTGGCGGAATGCCATGAACTTCTTCTCCGAGAATAAGAGCAATATCTTGGTCAAAGGCTTGTGGCTCGGCAAGATTAAGCGATCCCTTCCCCTGCTCTAATGCCACTATGCGGAAACTTCGAGAGCGAAATTCTGAAATAGCGTCGCGAATATCATCGATACGGCGCCATTTTACAAGATCTTCCGCACCGAGGGCGGTTTTATGGATTTGTTTCTTAAGCTTAACCTGCTCATATGGAAGACCTTTATCTAGAAAAGGCGTATAACCAGTGAGGATAATTTCGTCGACACCAAGGCCATCAGAGGTGCGAAAAATTGCACCAACATTATAAGTCGAACGAATATTATTCAAGATAACTATAAGCTTTTTCATGATACAATAAAATTATGAATGAGGATGAGGTCCAGCGCAAGCGTAGGCAGAACGAAGAGGATGCTACCGCAAGAAGAGCGCAAATTATTGGTATAGCTTATCTCGATACGCGCGAGTTTGAGGATGGTGTAACGCTAGTGCGCGACGTCTTGACTGTTGAAGAGATGCACAAGGATTTTATCATCCCACTCCAGAAAGGCTTAGACGGGTTGCCATTCCAGTTTATGGTGACTAGTCAAACACCACGCAGCACGATTGAACGTTTGACGCACCAGTACGAAGATGATGGCCAGCGTATTCAGTTCTTCTTGATTTCAAATTCAGCTTACCAGGTATTCATGCTGCGGCATGATCCTCCGAAAGAGACGCATTATGACGATATCGAGATTGCAAACGAAGGTGATAGTGAAACAATTAATCAGGTCTCACAGACACTCGATAGCGTATCGACCGAAAAGGTATTTGATTACTTGCTCGACCAGGCGGATAGGCTTACCGCGAGCGATATTCATATTGAAAACTTACGCAACGAAATTCGCATCCGTATGCGTGTGGATGGTATTTTACACCCAGTAGCCATTATTAGCCGCGAACGTTACCGTATTTTCATGGGCGAGCTCAGCTCACGCGCAAATGTGTCTATTGCAAGTACGAAGCCGCAGTCTGGCCATATGCAAAAGGATATTACACGTAATGGCGCAACACATCTTTTGAATATTCGTGTTGAGATGGTGCCGACCATGTATGGCCAAGACGCTGTACTACGTCTCTTCAACTTCGATGAAAGTTTGTTGAACTTGGACCTTCTTGGTATTACTCCAGAAGAGCGTAGCCAGATTCAAGAGGTGATTTCACACCCACGCGGCATGCTCTTGATGGTAGGCCCTACGGGTTCTGGTAAATCTACAACTTTGTATTCGATTATTAATGCCCTGAATACGACCGACCGCAAGATTATTACGCTTGAGGACCCAATCGAATATGGCCTTCCTGGTATTTCTCAGATTCCAATTGATACTGGCTCCGGCGGTTCATTCGCAGAAGGCTTACGTTCAGTGCTCCGCTTGGACCCTGATGTAGTGATGGTTGGCGAGATTCGCGATAATGATACTGCGCGCACGGCGATTCAGGCTTCGATTACGGGTCACTTGGTGCTATCTTCTTTCCACGCTAATTCAACTTCTGCAGCTTTCGCACGTATGATTGATATGATTGGCATTAACCCTATCTTCTCAACATCGGTACGCCTTTTGATTGCGCAGCGCCTCGTTCGCCATCTAGCCGACAATAAGGAACCATATCATCCAGACGAAGCGACAATTCGCTACATTAAGAAGGTGTTGCAGGGGGCGAAAGTTGACTATGACCTAGACCACCCAACACTTTACCGTGCAGTTCCATCTGCAGAACATCCGTTTGGCTTTGATGGCCGTACGGCAATTATGGAACAGATGATCGTAACGGAGCCGATCCAGAAATATATTCGCGGCGACGTAACAGATGTAAACACTGAAGCCATCGAAAAGACGGCACGTTCAAATGGCATGTTAACGCTCGAGCAAAAGGGTGTAGTGGCAGCTCTACGCGGCGATACGGAAATCGGTGAAATTGGACGAGTAATCTAGTCCATCTTTTTAGAAAATCTATAAATAATCTATCGTCCGCGGCGCGGTTAGCTTGGCATTAAGATAAAGACCCCTTTTCAAAGTGGCAAAAATATGCTAAAATGAGGCAAGTTTTAATAATAAAAGGTAAAAATATGTCGTTTGAACTATTAAAGATGGTTGGAGATGCCCAAAAGAAGAAGGCCGTTGTTGACGTGCGTTCTGGCGACACTGTTCGTGTTTCGCAAAAGATTAAGGAAGGTGATAAGTTCCGCATTCAGGTATTTGAAGGTACCGTTGTGCGCGTAGATCGCAAGGATTCTCATACTGAGCGTATCACTGTTCGCAAAGTTACCTCTGGTGTTGGCGTTGAGAAGAGCTTCTTGATGCATAGCCCACTCGTAGAAAAGATTGAGGTTGTTCGCCGTGGCAAAGTTCGCCGCAACAACTTGCGCTATCTCCGCGAACGTTCTGGTAAGTCTGCACGTCTTGCTCAAAAAGATTTTGACCGCCATGCAGTCAACGATCTTCCAAAGGAAGAAGCTCCAGCAGAAGAAGCTAAGACCGAAGAAAAGGCAGAAGCCTAAATTGGCAATCTTAGGAATAGATGAGGTAGGAAGAGGTCCCTGGGCGGGGCCTCTTGTTGTTGGTGCTTGTGTTTTAGGTGATGCAGAAATCGATGGTTTGACTGACAGCAAAAAGCTAACGCCGAAAAAACGCGAAACGTTGGCGCCCATTATTCGCGAAAAAGCAACAGTAGGGCTTGGCTGGGTATCAGCCGCAGAATTAGACAAGATTGGGCTGTCGGCGGCACTTCGTAAAGCTTGCCGTGAAGCAGTTAAACAAATC